>Ga0075423_10004575_pt1 | contig 12831 bp, 8 predicted proteins | sample SoiMethybrSBSTD2_FD_80114 | JGI IMG/M metagenome (GOLD analysis project Ga0075423, IMG submission 80114) | Bulk soil microbial communities from a Populus tree surrounding site in Tennessee, USA - Soil MetaG P. TD hybrid SBSTD2 | ecosystem: Environmental > Terrestrial > Soil > Tree plantation...
ACCCGCTCCTGTTTGCCGTCCAGCCCGTTGCACATCACCTCAAGCCAGCGCCCGCTGGGCAGCCGGTAGGTCAGCGTGGGCCCGCCGGGCTCGGGCACCGGGAACGGCGGCGGCTTGCCGGCAACCTCGTCCGCGGACATCCCGGTCAGCTTGTGCGCCGCCGGGTTCCACTGCCGGATCAGCCCGCCAGGGTCGAGCACGGCGATGCCGTCGGCGCTGGCGTCGATGACCGCCCGCTCGTGTGCGCGCTGCCGGACCACTTCCTCGAACGCCATGGCGTTGGTGAGCGCAACGCCGGCGTGCCCGGCCAGCAGCTCCAGCAGTTCCAGCTCGACATGCCCGACCTTGCGGTGGCTGTAGAGGGCGTAGAGGGCACCGTACGGGCGGTCCCCGATGTGTGACAGTGCCAGCGCGATGGTGTGCAGCCCCGTCAGCGCGGACCAGATCAGGTCATGGAAACCGCCCGCTTCGTCGGTAGCCATCATCACGGTCCGGCCCGACCGCAGCAGCTGGCCGACCAGGCTGGCGTCCAGAGCGGCGGTGCGGCCGCGCAGGCTCGCCGGGAGCCCGTCCATGCTTACGAGGCGCAGCCGGTCCTCCTCGATGAGGACGAAGCCGCCTGCGTCTGCCCCGGTCAGCTGGCACAGGCTGGCGGCGATGCGGTCAAGCACCGCCTCCAGGTCGCGCTGGGCGGTCATGTCCGCGACGACGTCCCCGAGCTTGCGCACGACCCGGGCGCGCTGCGCCATGTAATTCCTGGCGGCCTGGTCAGCGCCGGTCCGGTGGCAGACGTTGACCCAGCCGATCACCTCCCCGGCCGGGTCCCGCAGCGCGCTGATGTCGATGCGCAGGTCGAGCAGGGTGCTGTCCTTGCAGGCGCGGCGGGTGGCGAAGGAGATCTGGCCACCGGCGCGGATGCGCTCCAGCACCGCGTTGTGCTCGGCCGCCAGTTCTTCCGGGATGATCGGCGGCTCGGTGCCGAGGACTTCGGCCGCGCTCCAGCCGAACATGCGCTCGGCGGCCGGGTTCCAGAGCAGGACGGTGCCGTCCGTGCCGAACGCGACGATCGCGTCGGCCGCGCTTTCCACAACAGCGCGTGCCGTCGCGTCCACCCGGTCCCGGCCGGCGGCCGCCCGTCGTTTTGCCACGTCTTCATCGTGCCATCGCCGGGCTGGCCCGGCCCGCCAAACACGGCCAGGCCAGCTGCCTAATGAACGCGCCAGGCCATGCCGGGATCGGCGGTGGAGCAGCTGAGCATCACGGCCGGAGTGCCGTCGGCGGTGCTGTCGTTTGGGTCGGCCAGGCAGCCGGACCCTGGGTTTTCCAGCATTGTCCCCGGGCCGTCCGGGTTGATCTGCCACTGCTGCGCCGAGCTGCCGTTGCAGGTGTGGAGGATCGCGTTGCTGGTGCCGACGTCCAGGCACTTGCCGTGAATCCGCACCGTGCCCCCGGGCTCGGCCACCCACTTCTGCTCGGCGCTGTTGTCGCAGGCCGATATGGCGATCTTGGTTCCGTTGGCGGTGCCGTTCCCGCTGTCGTCCAGGCACTTGCCCGGGATCCCGGACACGATCGGCCCGGCGGGCAGCAGCCATTTCTGGTTCGCGCCTCCCTGGCAGGACAAGATCTTCAGCTGCTTGCCGTTCGTGGTGCTGCTCCCCGGGTCGGTTAGGCACATATGGGACCGCGGGTTGACCAGTTGCCCTCCGGTCTGGAGCTGCCACCGCTGCGCGGTGCTGCCGTTGCAGGTGTACAGGTCCACGAGCGTGCCGCTGGTGGCGCTCCGGACGCGCAGGCACTTGCCGTGGATCCGGATCGTGTCGTCCTTCACCACGGTCCACCTCTGCGCGGCGGAGCCGTTGCAGGTCCAGATGGCCACCTTGGTGCCGTTGGCGGTCTTGTTGCCGCTGTCGTCTAGGCACTTGCCGCCCAGGTTCAGGCGCACCGGCCCGGTCGGCCCGCTGTTCGGCGCCGCGGTCACGGTCCAGGTGAACGACGCCGATCCGGCCCCGCCAGAGCCATCGGCGGCGGTCACAACCGGGTGGTACGTGCCGGACTTATCGGGCCAGCCGCTGACCAGCCCCTTGCTGCTGACGGAAATCCCCGGCGGGAGCCCGGCGCCTGTAAACGCCGGAGCTTGGCCGGACGAGTCGCTGGCCATGAACTGCCGTCCGACGGTACTGCCCGCGACGGTGCCCTTGTCGGGCGCAGCCTGGTTGAGCCCGGTGTCTAGCAGGGTGATCATGGCCGGGTTGACCTGGTCGAGGTCGGTGTGACCGGCGGTCTGGATCCCGCTCACAGTCCCGATGCTGGTGTACTGCCAGAGATTCCACGTGCCCCAGCCAGCCGGGAGCGAGGGGCTCGAATTCGAGTAGTCGGCCGGCCATACCGGGGCCTGCCCGAACGCGGTGCTGCCGCCGGTACACGTGCTCCACCAATCCTGCGTGGTATAGATCACCGGGAGCCAGCCGGTCTTGGCCTGGACCTCCGCGTTGAAGGCGGCGATCCAGCTCACCATCTGGGCCTCGCTGAGGCCATAGCAGACCCCGGTGGTGCCGTCGCCGCCGGGCAGCGGGCCGGCGTACGGGTCGTACTCGATGTCCAGCATGACCGGCATGGGCCCGGGCAGGGCGCTGATGAGGTCATCCGCCTGCACCTTCGGGTCGGCGGAGAACTGCGTCGTGCCACTGCTGCCGCCGTTCGGGATGGCGAACGCGTAGCCGATCGCGGTCAGGCCCGCGGCCTTCGCCTCGGTGAGGTCCGATGCTGCGTACGGGTTCGTGTAGTAGGCGCCCTCGGTGACCTTGACCGCCGCGAACTTGATGCCGGCCCCAGCGACCTGCTGCCAGTCGATCGGCCCGTTGTCGTGCTGATGGGACGCCACGTCCACGCCCTGAGCCGCGCCGTTGACCGGCCCGGCCGTTGCCGCCGCCTTGGCCCCGTTGATGACCGGGCCGCTGGCGCCGGCCGGGCCCGCGAGCTGGTGCAGCAGCCGCGGCGAGTGGGTGCTGCCGACGTTGGAGCGATGCGCCGAGTGCGTGCCGGCGGGGGACGTCGCCACGGCGGCTGCCCGGCCAGCGGCCGCGGCTAGCCGGCTGGTGGCCGCGGCCACCGCGGCCACCGCGGCCGCCGGCCCGTCATGGCGGGCCGTCACGGCGGGCGAGCTGTCGGTCACCGCCGCGGGCAGGACCACCACGCCGGTCGCCGCGAGGCCGGCCACCGCGGCGGCTGCTCCGAGTCCCCACACAGCCCGGCGCACCCGCGTCATGGCCCGCTCCTCGTCCCGCTGCCGGGCAGCGATCGTAAGTGATCAATGGCGTCGTTGGGCCGGCAAGCACCGCACCCGGGGGGAAACGACGCGGCTGGCCGGTCCGTTACGCCCAGGGCGGGCCCGCGTTTGGTTGAGCCCGTCACGTCCGCTACGCCCGCGCCCGGCCGAGCCCGTCACGCCAGGGCGCCGCGCGCGGTCGAGCAGGCGCTACTTGAGCAGCCGGGAGAGCCGGCGGTCGGCCAGCGGCTTGCCGCCCGTCTGGCAGGTCGGGCAGTACTGGAGCGCGGAGTCGGCGAAGGAAACCTCGCGTACGGTGTCACCGCAGACCGGGCAGGGCTGGCCCGCCCGGCCGTGCACGCGCAGGCCCGCCTTCTTCTCCGCCTTGAGCTCCCCGGCGGCCAGCCCGGCCGACCGGGCCACAGCTTCCTTGAGGGCGCTTCGCATCGCCGTATACAGCCCGGCGACCTCATCGGGGGTGAGGCTGGCCGCCAGCTTGAAGGGGGACATCTTCGCCGCGTGCAGCACCTCGTCGGAGTAGGCGTTGCCGATCCCCGCGATGATCTTCTGATCCCTGAGCACGCCCTTGATCTGGGTGCGGCGGCCCGCGAGCAGCCCGGCCAGCGTCTCGGCCGTGAAGGAGTCCGCCAGCGGGTCCGGGCCGAGCGAGGAGATCCCCGGCACCTGGGCGGGATCGTCCACGAGGTAGACCGCCAGCCGCTTGCGCGTGCCCGCCTCCGTCAGGTCGAAGCCGCTGCCGTCGCGAAGCCTGAGCCGGAACGCGAGCGGGCTCTTGCCGGGCCGGGGCGGCTTGTCGGGCAGGTCGTCCCGCCAGCGAAGCCAGCCCGCCCGGGCGAGATGGGTGATCAGGTGCAGTTCACCGGCCGGGCCCGACGCGACCGGAACCCCGTCCGCCGGCGTGATCACCAGGTCGAGGAACTTGCCATGGCGCCCGGCGCCGGTGATCTCCCGGCCCGTCAGTACGCCCGGATCGGGCTGGTACGTCTTGAGCACGGCGAACGAGGCGCTCGCGGCCCAGTCAATGATGCGGCCGACAGCCCGCTCGCGGAGGAAGATGGCAAGCGATTCGACCTCAGGTAGTTCAGGCACAAAACGATTCTGCCGTGTCCGGGCAATAGGTCCCGACCAGCGGGGCAGTAGGTCCTGATCAGGCAGTCCTGGCTGTATTAGTTGCTATAGCAAAACTAACATAGATTGCGGAAGTGTCCCTGCGCGCGGAGCATGGACCCATAAGGACGAGATGCCCATGGACCAGGCGGAGTCTTCGCCTCTTCCGGGCCAGCCCGACCGCCCGCGGCGGCCGGCCCGCAAAGAGGAGCCGGGACACGGCGCGGCCGACGCCCTCGACCATCCGGTCGTGGCCGGTTATGACGGCTCGCCGTCGAGCCGCCATGCGCTGGCCTACGCCGCGGGTCTGTCGCGGCGCCTCGACCGGCCGCTGCTGGTGGCCTACGTGTGCCCGCCGGGGGTCTACTGCGAGCCGCTGACCGGCCAGGTGATCGGCGCGATGCGGGACCGCTCGGAAACCGAGCGCTGGCTGCTCGCCGAGCTCGACGAGGTCTGCGACCGGACCGGCATCGAGGTACGCCTGGTCACCCGGCGCGGTAGCCCGGCGAGGGAGCTGGCCGCCACGGCCGACGAATCCGCCGCGGACGCACTCGTCATCGGCGCACCGGCGCACCGCTGGCATCAGGTGGCTGGCTCCGTCCCGGGCTGGCTGGCCCGGCACGCGCACTGCCCCGTCATCGTCGTGCCCTGACCCGGCCCTGCCGCCGTGCCCGGGCGGGGGCGCACCGGTGGTGAGCGGCTTGTGGTCCCAAACAGGAGGCCGGTGGTGGGAAACTATGGCTTCCGGGGCACAGTGGCATGCCAAGCGCCGCATACTCGGGTTAGCGCGTGTGCCGTGGGTACATAGGCTCGGGCCAGGGTGCTGAGTGGGCGAGGAGGGATTTGAACCCTCACGTCCTTTCGGACACACGGACCTGAACCGTGCGCGTCTGCCGTTCCGCCACCCGCCCGGGCGACGAGTCAGGTTAGCACGTCGCCAAGCTGGCCCTCACCGCCGATACGATCGGATGCGAGCAGGGAAGGAGGTGCCCGGGGGTGGGAGTGCTACAGCGTTTCGAGCGGAGGCTTGAAGGCATGGTCGAGGGGGCCTTCGCGCGGGCGTTCAAATCCGAGCTCGAGCCGGTGGAGATCGCCAGCGCGGTGCAGCGTGAGATGGATGACCGCGCCGCGATCGTGGCACAGGGCAGAACGCTGGTACCAAACGATTTCGTGGTGGAACTGTCGGAGACCGACTATCAGCGCCTGCAGGTCTACGCGGACAACCTCGGCATCGAGCTTGCCACACTGGCCCGCGAGCACGCCAAGGAGCAGGGCTACTCCTTCGTGGGCCCGGTGCGGATGCGCTTCGAGGGCCTGCCGGACCTGACCACGGGCACCTTCCGCATCCGGTCCGGCGTGATCCGGGGCACCACGGTCGAGGGCGGGGAGATCCGGCGCCCCGCCACTGACCTGCCGCGCCCGCCCGGGGCATTCGCGGGGCGGCCAAGGCTGCTGGTCTCCGGCCCCGAGCCGGGGGCGGACGGCAGCATGCAGCGCACCTATGAACTCACCGGGCCGGTGACCATGCTCGGCCGGGGCACCGACTGCGATCTGCGGCTCGTGGACCCCGGTGTGTCCCGCCACCATGCTGAGCTGCGGGTGGAAGACGACGAGGTCGTCCTCGTCGATCTAGGATCCACCAACGGCACGTTCGTCAACGGCGAGCCGGTCAGGCGGGTCACACTCACCGACGGCACGCGCATCACGCTCGGCCGCACGACCCTGGTGTTCCGCCGGGATGGCATCTACTGACCTCCAGCAGGGACCACAGTGAAGACAACCAGCGTCCCGGCGGCCGGCGGCCCGGCAGCCCGGTGGCCGCGGCGACGCGAGGACATATGACCCGATGAACGCGCTCACCCTCACCTTGATCAGGGTCGCCTTCCTGGCGGTCCTGTGGCTGTTCGTGATCGCGGCAGTGGGTGTGGTGCGCACGGACCTGTTCGGCCCGGCGGTCTCCAGCCGTCAGCAGCGCCGCCAGCAGAAGGCACAGCGGGCCAAGGCGGCGCGGCCCGCCCGCCCCGGCCGGGCGGCGCGCGGGGCTCCGCAGCGGTTGCTGGTGACTGGAGGTTCGCTCGCGGGCACATCCATCGGGCTGGCGGACCAGCAGATCACCATCGGGCGGGCCAATGACGCGACTCTGGTACTGTCCGATGATTACGCTTCGAGCCGACATGCCCGGTTGTTCCCTCAGAACGGCCAATGGATCGTTGAGGACCTGGGATCGACCAACGGCACGTACCTGGACCGGCAGAAGGTGACGCAGCCGACGCCGGTGCCGGCGGGTGTGCCGATCCGCATTGGCAAGACCGTTCTGGAACTGCGCAGATGACACTTGCACTCCGCTATGCGGTCCGCTCAGACGTCGGTCTCCTCCGCGAGGGGAACGAGGACTCGGCATACGCGGGCCCGCGCCTGCTGGCGGTCGCCGACGGCATGGGCGGCCATGCGGCGGGCGAGGTCGCCAGCGCCGTGGCCATCGCCGCGCTCACCGACCTCGACGAGGACTTGCCTGCGAGCGAGCTGCTGGACGCGCTCGCCGACGCGGTGGCCAGGGCAAATCAAATCCTGCATGACATGGTGGCGGCCGATCCCTCGATCGGGGGCATGGGCACGACGCTCACCGCCATGCTCTGGTCGGGAACCAGGGCCGCCCTGTGCCACATCGGGGACTCCCGCGCCTACCTGCTGTCGGGCGGCGAGCTCCAGCAGATCACGCACGATCACACGCTCGTCCAGTCGCTGGTCGACGACGGCCGGATCAGCCCGGCTGAGGCCGCCACCCACCCGCAGCGGTCGCTGCTGCTGCGCGCGCTTGATGGAAGCAGCGACGTCGAGCCGGACCTGTCTATCCGCGAGGCGCAGGTCGGTGACCGCTACCTGTTGTGCTCCGACGGCCTGTCGGGCGTGGTGAGTGAGCCGGTCCTGCATCGGACGCTGGCCACCGTCGCGGAACCGGACGATGCCGTGCGCCAGCTGGTCGAGCTGGCGATCACGGGCGGCGGCCCGGACAACATCACCTGCATCGTCGCGGACGTGGTGGACAGCGCGACGGCGGTCCGGCCGCCCAGCGAGGTGTCGGTGCTCGCGGGTGCGGCCTCCAACGGCGGCGGCCGGCCCATGATGCGCGCCGATGGCACGGCTGGCCGTACCCCCGTGCTGACCCAGACCGCCCCGCAGGCGGCCGTCGTGATCGCCCACGACGACCCGGTGCCCCGCGCCGCCGGCGGGGCAGCCGTGGACGAGGCCGCCGCCGCTGATGGCACCGAGCCCGAGGAGCGGGTCCGGCGACGCTGGCCGATCGTGAAGGCCCTGCTCGCCCTCCTGCTCCTTGTGATCATCGGGGCCGGGTACGCGGGATGGCGATACACCCAGACGCAGTACTACGTGGGCGAAGATGCAGGCCAGGTCGCCATCTTCCACGGGATCAACCAGAACGTCGCCGGGCTGAAGCTGTCCCGGGTCTACCAGCGGACGGGAATCCCCCTGGCCGCCGTGCCGGTCACCGACCAGGGACTGATCCGCTCCACCATCTCCGCCACCAGCCTGGCGCACGCTCAGCGCATCGTGGGGAACATCCGCAGCGACTATCAGGCGTGCCAGACGACCTATGCCGCGATCCGCGCCTACCGCGACAAGGTGCACAAATACGCCACCGAGCTCGCCGCATACAAGAAGAAGCACCACACTACCCAGCCGGTGAGGAACAAGGCAGGCAAGGTTGTCGCCAGGCCGCCGGCCAAGCCGTCGGGGACTGCGCCCAGCCTGGGAGGCTGCCCCAAGGCGCCCGGGACCGGGACGTCATCGTGAGCGCGGTGGTGACCCCAGGCCCGCCAGGTGATCCGCCCGGTACCGGGGCGGTCCGCGCGCCGCTGCGGCCGGCTCAGGACCGGCAGGTGCCGATGCCACGCGGGCGGCGCCGGACCGAGCTCGCCATGCTGGTGTTCGCGGTCGCCGTGGTTCTGTTCGCCTACGCCAGCGTCGGCCTGAGCATGACCGGCCGGATCCCGGCCGGGATCGCGGGCTACGGGCTCGCTTTCGCCGTCCTCATGTTGCTGGCGCACCTGGCGATCCGCTGGCTCGCCCCGTGGGCGGACCCGCTGATGCTGCCGCTGGCCGCGCTGCTGAACGGCCTGGGCATCGTGATGATCTACCGGCTGCAGCAGTCGGGGCGCGACGGCAACGCGGGGCGCCTGATCAGCACGATGAGCACCTCGACGACCCTGCTCCAGGTGGTGTGGAGCACGGTGGGCGTGGCCGCGTTCATCGCAGTGCTCGCGCTGGTCAGGGAACCGCGGACGCTGCAGCGCTACACCTATACTTTCGGCGCGGTCGGGCTGCTGCTGCTGGCTATCCCGGCCCTGCTGCCCGCCTCGCTGAGCGAGGTGAACGGCGCCAAGGTGTGGATCAGCATCGGCGGCTTCTCCGTCCAGCCGGGAGAGTTCGCCAAGCTGGCGTTGGCCGTGTTCTTCGCCGGCTACCTGGTCGCCAAGCGGGACGTGCTCTCGCTCGCCGGCCGGCGGGTGCTCGGCATCGACCTGCCGCGTGCGCGGGACCTCGGCCCAGTGCTCATCGCCTGGGTGGCCAGCCTGCTCATCCTCATCTTCGAGACCGATATCGGCCAGTCTGCGCTGTTCTTCGGCATGTTCCTCGTCATGCTGTACATCGCCACCCAGCGCACGTCGTGGCTGCTCATCGGCGGTGCGCTGTTCCTGTCCGGCGCCTTTGTGGCCAGCAAGCTGTTCGCCCACGTCGGGGAGCGGGTCACGATCTGGCTGCACCCGTTCGATCCCCAGAACGTGTACCACAGCTCCTATCAGCTGGTGCAGGGGCTGTACGGGATGGGTTTCGGCGGGGTGCTCGGCACCGGGCTCGGGAACGGGCAGCCGTACTGGACCCCGCTCGTACAGAGCGACTTCATCATTACCGCCTTCGGTGAGGAACTGGGTCTCACCGGCCTCATGGCGATATTGCTGATCTACGGACTGATCGTGCAGCGGGGCCTGCGGGCGGCGGTGGCGGTTCGCGACCCGTTCTCCAAGCTGCTGGCCGGCGGGCTGGCGTTCGTCCTCGCGCTCCAGGTCTTCGTCATCGTCGGCGGGGTCACCCAGCTCATCCCGCTGACCGGGATCACCACCCCCTTCCTGTCCCAGGGCGGTTCCTCGCTGGTCGCCAGCTGGATGCTGATCGCGTTGCTGATGCGGATCAGCGACACGGCCCGTCGGCCCGCCCCGCAGCCGATCCAGGAAGAGGGGATGACCCAGGTGGTGAGGGCTGGATGAACCACGCGCTGCGCCGGATCTCGCTGGTCGCCCTGCTGATGTTCATCGTGCTGCTGCTTGGCGTGAACTACGTGCAGGCGTTCGAGCCCTCTCGCCTGGCCACGCAGCTCGGGAACGGCCGGACCTTCTCCCAGCAGTACCAGTACCAGCGCGGCTCGATCATCACGGCGGACAACCAGACCATGGCCGAGTCACGGCCCGTCAAGGGCATCTACAAGTACCAGCGGTTCTACCCGGATCCGGCGGTGTACGCGCCGGTGACCGGCTACGACTCGCTGTACAGCGCGACCGGCATCGAGCGCACCGAGGACAAGTTCCTGTCCGGGTCGGACCCCCAGCTCACGGTCCACAACCTGATCGACCTCGTCACCGGGAAGCCCAAGAAGGGCGCGACCGTCCAGCTCACCATCAACTCGGCCGCCCAGTCGGCGGCGTACGACGCGCTCAAGGAGACCGGGCTGCCCAGCGGCGCGGTCGCGATCGACCCGCGGACCGGCGCGATCCTCGCGCTGGCGTCCTACCCGAGCTTCAACCCGAACAGGTACGCGACGTTCAGCAGCGCCCAGCTCAAGCGGATCGACAACCGCTACCGGTCGGACCCGCGGCAGCCCCTGCTCAACCGGGCCATCAACCAGAGCTTCCCGCCCGGCTCCACCTTCAAGGTGGTGACCAGCTCGACGGCCTTCTCCAAGCCCGGCGGCAAGTACACCCCCAGCACCCCGGTGTTCGCGCCGACCAACCTGAAGCTGCCCGGTACCAGCAGGCAGCTGATCAACTTCGACAACCTGCCCTGCGGCAACGGCAGGGTGCCGATCGACTACGCCTTCACCGTCTCCTGCAACACGGCGTTCGGCAACCTCGGCATGCAACTCGGCGACGACGCCATCAGGCAGCAGGCCGAGAAGTTCGGCATGAACGACCCGAGCCTGAAGATCCCGCTCCATGTGTCCGAGAGCAGGTACCCGCCGATTCCCGGCAATGACCCGGCACTCACCGCCTATTCCGCGATCGGCCAGTACAACGACCAGGTCACCCCGCTCCAGGAGGCCATGTTCTCGGCGGCGATCGCCAACAAGGGAACGCTGATGACCCCCTACCTGGTCCAGAAGGTCACCGCTCCGGACCTGACCTCGCTGGTCAACGCCTCGCCCACGACGCTGAGCCAGGCCGTGAGCCCGACGGTGGCAGCCCAGATGTCGCAGATGATGATCAACGTGGTCGCGAAGGACTACGGCACCGCGCACGCCAGCGTCACCTCCCTCACGCACATCCCCGTCGCGGCCAAGACCGGCACGGCGCAGAACGGCGCGAACAACACCGGGCTCGACGACGCCGTGTTCACCTGCTTCGCGCCGGCGAACAACCCGCAGATCGCCGTCGGCGTCATAGTTAAGGGCGGCGGGCTGGGGGCCGACGCGTCCGCACCGATCGCGGTGAAGATCCTTCAGGCGTACCTGAACGCACAGGCGAAGCAGTGAGCGCCGGGGGAGCGCAGGGAACGACCAGGTGGCGGCCGGGCCCGCCCGGCCCGGCACGGCCCGCGCGCCAGGCTGGCATATCATCCCCGCGCACGGTTGACTACGATCCAGGACGGTTACGGAAGTGCGAGACATGACACAGCCGCGGCTTCTCGGCGGCCGGTACGAGCTCGACGGCATCGTCGGGCGGGGCGGCATGGCCGAGGTGTTCCGGGCGCGCGACATTCGCCTCGACCGTGTGGTGGCGGTGAAGACGCTCCGCGACGACCTGGCCAGAGATGCCACCTTCCAGGCCAGGTTCCGCCGCGAGGCCCAGTCGGCCGCCTCCCTCAACAATCCTTCGATCGTCGCGGTCTACGACACCGGCGAGGACATGAGCGAGCCCTCGCACGTGCCCTACATCGTCATGGAGTACGTGGACGGCCGGACCCTGCGTGATCTGCTGCGGGACGACCGGCGGCTGCTGCCCGAGCGGGCGCTGGAGATCACCGACGGGGTACTGCGGGCACTGGACTACAGCCACCGCAGCGGGATCGTGCACCGTGACATCAAGCCGGGCAACGTGATGCTGACCCGCAGCGGCGAGGTCAAGGTGATGGACTTCGGCATCGCCCGGGCGGTCAGCGACGCACAGGCAACCATGACCCAGACCGCGCAGGTGATCGGCACCGCGCAGTACCTGTCCCCCGAGCAGGCCCGCGGCGAGCGGGTAGACGCCCGCAGCGACCTGTACTCGACGGGGTGCCTGCTGTATGAACTGCTGACCGGCAGGCCACCGTTCCTGGGCGACTCCCCGGTCGCCATCGCCTACCAGCACGTGCGCGAGAACCCGGTGCCGCCCTCACGCCTCGACCCGGAGATCCCGCCCTGGGCCGACTCCATCGTGCTCAAGGCCATGGCCAAGGACCCCGCGCAGCGCTACCAGTCCGCCGCGGAGATGCGGACCGACATCCAGCGCGCCTTGTCCGGCGTCCCGGTCGCCGCACCGCGCGGAGTGGGCTACGCGACGACACAGCGGATGGGGGCGGGCGCCACGATGGCCGGCGGGCCGACCCGGGCCATCCCCGGCTACGAATACGGCCAGGAGGAGGACGACTACACCGAGGACGGCGGCGGTCGGCGGCGCCGGACGTGGCTGTGGTGGGCGGCGGGTGTCCTGCTGGTCCTGGCGGTGCTCGGCGGGGTGGCCTACGCCTTCTTCGGTGGCAGCGGCGGCGTTGCGGTGCCCCAGGTGAGTGGGCTCCAGGTGCAGCAGGCCGAGTCGCAGGTGACGAAGGCTGGACTGGTGCCCAAGGTCCAAAAGGAGTCCTCGTCCACCGTGCAGAAGGGGATCGTGATCGGCACGAGCCCCGCCAACGGCACCCTGGTGGCCCGCGGCACGACGGTGACGCTCAAGGTTTCCAGCGGACCCCCCAAGGTCAAGGTCCCCGACGTGGTTCATCTATCGGAGCCCGTCGCCCGCAACAAGCTAGTGTCGCAGGGATTCCAGGTCAAAGAGCAGACCGACCAAAACTCGACCGCCAAGCCGAACACCGTGGTCCGGCAGGACCCGGCCGCGAACACGTCGGTCAGCAAGGGTGCAACCATCACCCTGTTCATCTCCCCCAGCGGCTCGCAGGTCCCCGATGTGGTGAACCAGCAGGTCGCGATCGCCGAGGGGCAGCTGGCGAACAGCGGG
>Ga0075423_10004578_pt1 | contig 12829 bp, 12 predicted proteins | sample SoiMethybrSBSTD2_FD_80114 | JGI IMG/M metagenome (GOLD analysis project Ga0075423, IMG submission 80114) | Bulk soil microbial communities from a Populus tree surrounding site in Tennessee, USA - Soil MetaG P. TD hybrid SBSTD2 | ecosystem: Environmental > Terrestrial > Soil > Tree plantation...
CGATCTGCGGACGGCGGCGACGACGGCGGAGCTCGTTGGCGATCCGGTGGTGCGCGATCTGGAAGAGCCACGGCCGTACGAGTCCCCGCTTCGGGTCGAACGACCGCGCGCTCTTCCAGACGGAGATGAAGACGTCCTGGACGACCTCCTCGGCCGTGCCGCGGTCGAGCGACTGGACCGCCACCGCGAGGACTCTCGGCGCGTAGCGCGAGTAGAGCGTCCCGATCGCCTCCTGCGAGCCGGAGGCGACGGCGCACATCAACTCCTCGTCGCTCGAGGTCACATCCGCCGCGATGGCTCGCATCCTATCGCCTCGCTCCGATCGCACGCCGCTCGTCGTCGGAGAGATGCGGCAGCCGGCGCAGCGCGGCCACGAGCTGCCAGATCTCGCGCTCGCTGCGCTGCGGAGCGAACGAGGGCATCCCGGTCATTCGGATTCCGCGCGAGACGATCCAGAAGAGCTGCCCGTCCGATCGCGCCTGCACCCGCGGGAGCGCGAGACCCGGAGAGGGCGGGTTCAAGCTCGCGCCCTCCTCGGTCGGATCGACGCCCGGGCCGCCATGGCATCCGACGCAATGTGCGCGGAAGAGCGCGAGTCCCGTCGCGGCGTCCGCCGGGGATCCCGCGAGGGGATTGCTCCTTCTCGGCGCATGCCGCTCGATCGAGCGGTCGAGCGCGAATCGTGCGGCCTTCTCCTCGATCCACGTCGGCGGGTTCGACGCCGAGAAGTCGAGGAGCCCCGCCGCGACGACGCTCGCGGCCGCGGCGGCCGCGAGCGCAGGCACGAGGATCAGTCGCGTCAACGTTCGCACGGCATCACTCCTCGACGACGACCGTCAGCTTCATGTTGCCGTGCTGGGCGCCGCAAAAGTGATGGCAGATGGCGGTAAAGCGACCGACCTTCTCCGGCGTGACGGTCAGCTCCTGCGTCTGACCGGGCTCGAGGTCCGTGTCGAGCTTGAGATCGCGCAGGAAGAGGCCGTGGACAACGTCGTCGCTCGTGACCCGAAGCCGCACCGTCTCCCCCTTTTTGAGTGTGAGCGTCGACGGGACGAATTCGAAGCGTTTGGCGTGGATGTCAATCGAGCGGGGCGTCTCGTCCGCGCGTCCGCGCGAAGCGAGGCCGAACAGAACCGAGAGGGTGAGCAGAAGAGCGGGGATCCGATGCTTATTCATAGCGAGGCTCCTTTCTTGAGCAGCTGCTGGATGCCGACGGTGCCGGCGTATTCGCGCAGAGTGAGCTCGACGTCTTCGACCTTCGGGCGTCCGCCGAGACTCCCCTGCTCGACGACGCGGAGGCCCAGGTTGGCGAACGGCTTCTGGGGATCGAACGGGAGCGGCTTCTTCTCGACCGCGGTCGAGGGGTCAGGGAAGGCGAAGATGAGCGATCGCGCCGCGTAGTGCGTTGTATTCCCTTCGACGTGCGTGTTCTCCCGATGGATGTGCCCGTAGAGCACGGTCACGTTCTCGTAGGGGGCGAGCAGGTTCATCACCTCGTCCCCGTCACCCGTGAACCACTCCCAGTCGGGACGAAGGTCGAAGAGCGGGCGGTGGGTGAAAACGACGATCGGCGCCGTGTGCGGAAAGCGCGCGAGGTCCTTCGCGAGCCAGGCCAGCTGCTCGGGGCCGACGTTCGGGCGCGCCTGCGAGACGTTGTCCAGAGCGATGAAATGGACGCCGCGGTGGTCGAAGGAGTAGTGGCTGTCCCCGAGAGCGTCGCGGAAGAGCTTTCCGCCGTCGAGCCCCGCGTCGTGCTCGCCCGGGACGTACTTGACGAGCGGCGCGCGCAGTCGCCCGGCGATCTCGCGGAAGGCACGCATGCGGTCGGCGTGCTCGCCCGGCTTCTCCGAGTCGTGCGTCAAATCGCCGGTGAAGAGCACGAGCTCGGGCTGCTCTCGCAGGCTGTTGATCTGTTCGACCGCTCTCTCGAACGCCTGCGTGCCGAGCGGGTTGGGCGGGCCCGAAAAACCGACGTGCGTGTCGGAGAGCTGGACGAAGGAAAAGGGCGTCGGGGACTCGCCATTCGTCCGGCCCAGGAGCGCCGCGAGGCGACGTCCCTCGACGGTCTTGCCGAGCATCGGCGCCACATGGAAGAGCGCGCCGACGCCGATCGACGTACCTGCGATCTTGAAGAACTTCCGACGGTCCACCGGATCTCTCATTGGTCCTCCTCGAAGCGCCATTGCATCCGCTTCATGGAGGAGTACACCGGCGGCTCAAACTCGGATGACGTCCGGCCCGGCGAGGCAGATTTCTTGAGGATCCGTTAAGGGAGGTTGGGGGCACATCGCCGAGCCGGGAACGAAAATCGCCACGGCCACTGTAGCGGCGGGCCTTGCGGCCGCCCCTATCTGCGATTCGGCAAACGCGTCGTCGCTGCTCCGATCACGCGGGCGGGGACAACCCCGCCCCGACATCTGGAGGGTGTGACGGTCCCGCGGACCAAAAACCTATCGAAACGTCAGCGAATCGCTAAGACTCCCGGCTGTCCCACGAAGCATCGTGTCCGCCGAAAGGAGACTTCCATGACGACGGCACTTCGACGCTTCGCCTTCGCCCTCGGCCTGACTGTAGCAACGTCGCTCGCCGCGGCGGCCCGGGCGGAAACCTGGACGACCATCGACTACCCCGGAGCCTCGCTGACCGAAGCCCTCGGCATCAACGAGCGGGGCGACGTCGTCGGACGTTGGGCCGACACCGACGGGGACATCCACGGCTTCCTCCTTCGCCACGGCCGATTCGCGTCGCTCGATGTCCCAGGGGCGACGTTCACAGCGGCCCTCGATATCAACAATCTCGGCGTCGTCGGCGGCCGCTACTTCGACGCGGATGGCGTCTCCCGCGGGTTCACCTGGAAGGACGGCCGCTTCACGCAGATCGACTTCCCGGGCGCCGTGGACACTCGCGTTCGGGGGATCGACGACTTCGGACGCCTGACCGGGAACTACCGGATCGAGGACGGAATCGAGCACGGCTTCCTGATCGACCGCTCGGGGTCGCACACCATCGATGTTCCGGAATCCCAGGCCACGAACGCCTGGGACACCAACGTGCTCGGCCGCATGGTCGGCTGGGGCCAGAGCGAGACGGACGAGATCATTCATGGATTCCTTCTCGTGCAAGGCGCCTTTACACAGATCGATTTTCCGGATGTCAAAAATACGCGGCTCTTTGGAATCAATCCCCAGGGCGACATCGTCGGCGAGTTCGACGACGAGGACGACGTGCCCCACGGTCTCCTTCGAACCAGAGACGGAATGGTCTCCCTCGATTTCCCGGACGGCACCGGCACGTTCGCCTTCCGCATCAACGCTCAGGGCGACGTCGTCGGCAGCTACCTCGATGCGGATGGCAACACCCATGGCTTCCTCCGGCAGAGCCACGGGAAGCATGCGGCGAACGAGGAGTAGGCTCAAACTCGCGATCTACGTATCTGTGTCGAGGCGACCCGTGTGGCCGTCCGCATCGCTGTCATCCCGAGCGATAGCGATGGCTCCCGAACTCGGCAGGCTTGGAGCCGGAAAGGTTGCCGGCATCAGACTCGTACAAGGTCGGGATCCTTCGCTTCGCTCAGGATGACTCGAAAACGGTCCGCACGGCGCCGGCTCTGTACTCGGAGGCGCCGTGATCGCACGCGTCGGGCTGGGCGGGCGGACGCGCCCTCCTCCATCCTTCCGGAATCGCCTAATATCTCCGCCTTCGGGGAGGTGACGGGATGAGGAGGATCCGTGTGCGCTGGCAGTCTCTGGCGGTGCTCGTCGTGACGGGGTTGGCGGCTCTCGGGGCGGCGCCGAACGAAACCGACCCGTTCCAGTGGCTGGAAGACGTGCAGGGCGAGAAGGCGCTGGCGTGGGCCAAGGAACAGAACGCGAAATCGACGAAGGTTCTCGAGGCGCGGCCGGAGTACGAGCCCATCTACAAGCGGACGCTCGAGATCCTCGACTCGAAAGAGAAGATCCCGATGCCGTCGTTCCACGGCGGAGCCGTCTACAACTTCTGGAAGGACGACGTCCACGAGCGCGGGATCTGGCGCCGCACGACGCTTGCCTCCTATCGCACGGCGACCCCGCAGTGGGAAACGGTTCTCGACGTGGACGCGCTCGCGAAGGCCGAAGGCAAGGCCTGGGTCTTCCACGGAGCCAACTGCCTGCCGCCGGCCGACGAGCGGTGCCTGATCACGCTTTCCTCCGGCGGATCCGATGCCGCGGTCGTGCGCGAGTTCGACACGAAAACGAAAGACTTCGTGTCGGGCGGATTTACCCTCCCCGAGGCGAAGTCCATCGCCAATTGGCGCGATCCAGACACGCTGTGGGTCGGCACGGACTACGGCCCCGGCTCGCTGACGTCCTCCGGGTATCCGCGGATCGTGAAGCTCTGGAAGCGCGGCACGCCGCTCTCCGAGGCCAAGACCGTCTTCGAGGGCAAGGCCGAGGACGTCGCTTCGGCGGGACAGACCGAGATCCTGAGCGACGGCCGCTATGACCTCGTCACGCGCACTCCGGCGTTCTTCCGCCAGGAGATGTTCCTTCTCGTCGCCGATCGGCTGACCAAGCTGGACGTGCCGGAGGACTGCGCCCCGCGGGTCTTCTTCCGGGGCCGGTTCCTGTTTTCTCTGCGAAGCGACTGGACCGTGGGCGGCAAGACCTATCGCGAAGGGACCCTCCTCGCCGCGCCGGTGGATGATCTTCTGAAAGGAGATCGCCGGCTGGAGGTGCTCTTCGAGCCGAGCGCGCGCGTTTCGCTGGCGGACGTCGAGCGCACGCGCGATCGCGTGCTCCTCCAGACGCTCGACAACGTGAAAAGCCGGCTCACGGCACTATCCCTGAAGGACGGCGCCTGGGATCGGACCGACATTCCCACGGCTGGCGTCGGCACCGCGGACGTCTCGGCCTCGACCGACCAGTCGGAGAATTTCTTCTTCACCTACGAGGATTTCACGACTCCCGAGTCGCTGTGGCTCTCCGAAAGCGGGGGCCCGCCGGCGAAGGTCAAGTCGATGCCGGCTTTCTTCGACGCCGCCGGGATGACGACTCTGCAGCTCGAAGCCACATCGAAGGACGGAACGAAGATCCCGTATTTCGTCGTGCGTCCCAAGGGGACGAAGGACGACGGTACCGCGCCGACGCTTCTCTACGCCTACGGCGGCTTCGAAGTCTCCGAGCTCCCCAACTACAGCGGAGTTCTCGGCGCCGCGTGGCTCTCCCGCGGTGGGGTGTACGTGCTCGCCAACATCCGCGGCGGCGGAGAGTTCGGTCCCGCCTGGCACAAGGCCGCCGTCAAAGAGAAGCACATCCACAACTTCGAGGATTTCTCGGCGGTCGCGCGGGACCTGATCGCGCGCAAGATCACCTCACCCCGACACCTCGGGATCATGGGCGGCTCGCAGGGGGGCCTGCTCGTCGGCGGAACCTTCGCTCTCTACCCCGAGCTCTTCAACGCCGTCGTCGTGCAGGTGCCGCTCGCCGACATGAAGCGTTACAGCCACATGCTGGCCGGTGCGAGCTGGATGGCGGAGTACGGCGACCCGGACAAACCGGAGGACTGGGCGTACATCCAGACCTGGTCGCCGTACCACCTCCTCAAGAAGGATGCGAAGTACCCCACGCCGTTCTTCTGGACGAATACTCGAGACGATCGCGTTCATCCGGGCCATGCCCGAAAGATGGTCGCGAAGCTCGAGTCCCAGGGCCATCCGGTCTATTACTTCGAGAACACCGAAGGGGGCCATGGAAGCGGCGCGGTCAACAAGCAGACCGCGCAGGTCACGGCGCTGGAGTACGCGTACCTGTGGATGATGCTGAAGTGACGGCCGAAGGCCTCCGTATGTAGGGGCGGGGCTCGTCCCCGCCCGCGGTGATCGGAGAAATACGAGAGCGCGCCAGTCCGTCCGAATCGGCAGACCGACGACGCGCCTACTCCTCCCTCAGCGCCGCCACGGGATCGAGGGACGCGGCCCGGCGCGCGGGCAGGAAGCTCGCCGCGGCGCCGACGGCCGCGAGCCCCGCAACGGCCATCGCAAGGGTCGCGGGATCCGTCGGGCGTAGACCGAAGAACAGCGACTTCGCGGCATGCGCGGCGGCGACGGCCAGGATCGCGCCGATCGCGAGCCCCGCTCCGAAGAGCGCCCCGGCCTCGCGAAGGATCATCGTCACGATGTCGCGGCGGCTCGCGCCCATCGCCACCCGGACGCCGATCTCGTTTCGCCGCTTGACGACCATGTACGACACGACGCCATAGAGCCCGATCATCGCCAGGAGAGCGGCGAGGAAGCCGAAGAACGTCGAGAGGCTCGCCATCAGGCGCTCCCGAACCAGCCCTTCGCGGACCATTCGCTCGAACGGCCGGAACCCGAGCACAACGGCGGGGTTCCACTGCGCCAGAGCGCTCGTGACCGAAGCGATGACGGATTCCGTCGGCAGCGGAGAACGAATGAGCAGGTTCGTGACCTGAAAGTGATCGTCGTCCTGGGCGTCCGGCAAGTAGACGATCGGCGTGAACTCTTCCCGCAAATCGCCGTACTTGCTGTCCTTCACGAGACCGACGACGCGGAAGCGCCGGTCGGTCCTCGCAGCACCCTCGATCCGGAAGGACCGGCCGAGGGGACTCGTTCCCTTCAGAAACTGTCGAACGAAGGTCTCGGTCACGATCGCGACGGGCTCGGATCCCGATCGGTCCGCCTCGGTGAAGTCCCGGCCCGCGAGAAGAGGAGTGTCCATCGTGGGGAAGTAGCGGGGGCTGACGCGATTGAAATTGGCGAGCTGCCGAAGGACCTCCGTCCCTTCGACGCTGATGCTCTCGTTCCAGCCGTCGCCGCTCGACGGAACGACCCAGGCGGTCGCCGCCGCCTCGACGCCCGGGATCGCGCGAATGCGTTCGAGAAGCTCCTGCTTGAAGGGGACCCGCGCTTCTTCCGAAAGCCGCAGCGGCCAGAAGTCGACCGACACGGTGAGAATCTGCGCGCGCCGGAAGCCGGGGTCGAGCGTGAGCAGGTTTCGCAGGGTTCGGACGAAGAGCAGCGCCCCCACCAGGAGAACCAGGGAAAGGGAGATCTGGCAGACGACGAGCGCGCGGCGCGCCGTCAGACCCGTGAGACCGCCCGCGATGCCGCGTCCCCCCGATTTCAACGCCTCGATCGGCCGGGTGCCCGCGGCCTGGATCGCCGGAAGCAGCCCGAAGAGCAGTGCCGTAATCCCGGCGAGGCCGGCGGTGAAGGCGAAAAGCCGCCAGTCGGCGGCCAGGTTCACGAACCACCGCGAGTAATAGGTGCGCAGGAACGTGAGAAGAAAGCGGCCGAGCGACTGCGCCAGAATCGCGCCGGCGGCGGCGCCCATCGCGGCCAGCACGAAGCTCTCGGCGACGAGTTGACGCACGAGCCGCCGGCGCGAGGCGCCGAGCGCCAGCCGGATGGCGATCTCCCGCCGCCGAGCCGTCGCACGGGCGACCATCAGGTTGGCCAGATTCGCGCAGGCGATCACGAGAACGAGGCCGGAGATTCCGAGCAGGAGCCACAGCGGGCTCTGGTAGTCCGTGCGCAGGGCGGAGAAACCGTTTGAGATCCGGCGCGTGCCGAGCTTGAAGCCGAGGTAGTTCTTGCCGTCCTCCGCGTCGTAGCTCGGCGGCAGAGTCGCCCGGAAGATTCCCGGGGCGAGCGTCTTCAGATGGGCATCGGCGCGCTGCAGTGTCCAGTCCGGCTTCAGTCGTCCAACGACCGCCAGCCACCACGCCGACGGATCCGAGACCCTCGGCCGGGCGCTGATCAACGCCTCCGCGCACAACGGGAGCGCCACGTCGAAGTCGCGCCCGACTTCCAGGCCGAAGAAGTCGAGCGGCGTCACTCCGACGATCTCGAAAGGCTGGCCGTTCAGCGTGAGCACGCGTCCGAGAGCGGATCTCTGGCCGCCCAGCTCGCGACGCCAGAAGGACTCGCTGACGACGACGCCGGGCGAAGCGCAGCCGGGCCGATCGTCCGATCGCGAAAACAGCCGCCCGGCGACAGGCCGGACGCGAAGCATGTCGAAGAAGCCGCCGCTGACCCAGAGCGTCTCAGCCCACCGCGCCTCGCCTCCCCGGGCGAGGTTCAGCCGCTCGGAGCCCCAGGCGGCGACCTGCGAGAACATCTGCTGCTCCGACTCGAGACGCTCCCAGAGTCCGTAGGTCAGTTGCGGAAACCGTCCCGAGAAACCTCCCGTCCGTCCATGGGGGTTGTCCACGATGCGGATGTTGACGAGCTCCTGCGGCTTCTCGACGGGCAAAGCGCGCAGGCACACGGCGTCGAGGAGCTGAAAGATTGCGGTGTTCGCCCCGATGCCGAGCGCGAGCGAAAGCACGGCCACGACCGCGAAGGACGGGTCGACGCGAATCCGCCGCACCCCGTGGCGAAGGTCCAGCCAGATCCCCGCGAGACCGCCGGACTCTTCTCGTCCGGAAACGGGGCTCGACGGCGGCGGCGGAAGGACCGGACGCAGCTTCGACACGAGGCTCGAAGCGTCGAGCTCGGCGAGAACGGCGGCCTCCGCCAGCTGCGGGTCGGTCCCCTTCGCGATGAGTTCCTCGTAGCGATCCCTCGCGTGCTGGGCGAGCTCCTCGACGACGCCGGCCTCGCGCGCCGGGTCGAGACGAAGGGCGGCCAGGCGCTCGCGGATCGTCGACGACCAGTCAGGCATGCTCGGCCTGCGTGATCCGATTCATCGCGCGAACGAATGCCTCCCAGGCGCTGCGCCGCGCCCGGAGCATCCGTCGGCCGGCCGGCGTCAGCCGGTAGTAGCGGCGGCGGCGCTGACCCGCTTTCTCGACCCACCGTCCCTCGATCAGGCCGCGCTGCTCGAGACGGTAGAGCAGGGGGTAGAAGGAGGCGACGTTGAAGCGCAGGACGCCTTCCGACCGCGTCTCGATCAACCGGCTGATGTCGTAGCCGTGCCGCGGCCGATGTTCGAGGAGGGACAGGATCAGGAGCTCGGTCGATCCCTTCTTGAGCTCTCGGTCGAGCCGGCGGCCGGTGGCGTCGATATGTTTCATTGCGACATATTGGAATGCCACAGTTTGAGGTGACGGTCAAGAGGAGAGTGACGGGCGTTGCGCCATACAATCGGTCGATGTGCTCTCTCGCCGCCCTTGCGCTCGCAGCCGGGATGGCCGCGACACCGAGCGTCTCCCCGACCCCCGCTTTCCGCCAGACCGTGCCGGCGAAGCTCGACCCCGCCGCGCGATACCTGATCTACCTCCATGGGCGGATCATCGAGGAGCGGGGAATTCGCCCGACCGACCCGCGCTATGGCACCTACGAGTACGTCGCGATCGTGCGCGCTCTCGAGCGCAGGGGCTTCACGGTCGTGACCGAGTCGCGGCCGAGCGGGACCGATCCCGAGCGCTACGCACGAACCGTCCAGGGACAGGTCGAGGCCCTTCTCGCAGCGGGCGTGCCCGCGCGTCACGTCACGGTTCTCGGCGCTTCGAAGGGCGCCGTGATCGCCATGCTCGCCTCGACGTTCATCCGCAACCGAGACGTCAACTTCGTCCTGATGTCCAACTGCAACGATTGGGTCCGGGAGCACTTCCGAGTCGATCTCTACGGAAACGTTCTCTCGATCTACGACAAGAACGACGAGTTCGGTACGAGCTGCGGTCCGATCTTCGCGCAGTCGAGGGGTCTCGCCCGCAGGAAGGAAGTCGTGCTCCAGCTCGGCACGGGCCACGCCGTCCTCTACCGGCCGCTGCCCGAGTGGCTCGACCTGGTCGATGCCTGGGCACGCGAGGCCGCGTCGGGTGAAAGGCGGTAGACATGTCGGCAAGCGCCTCTCCACGCTGGCAGGAATCTTGCGGCTCGTCCGGATATTAGTTGCAATGGGGCCCGACATGGCTGCGCGCCCCAGGAGAGGAGTCGAAAAATGAAAAGACGCGTGGATCTGTCATTTCCCGAATTCGGTTTCGTCGTCGCGACGCGCGCCGCTCTGGGCGCCGGGATCGGCCTGCTCGCTTCCTCGAGACTCGGCAAACGCGCCCGCAGGCGCCTCGGCGCTTCGCTGCTGACGGTCGGGGCGCTCACGACCCTTCCGGCCCTCTACTTCTTGTTCGGGGAGAAGAGTCACGACGTCGTCGCGCCCTAGGCGTTCGGCGACCAAGGCTCGCCCGAAGCGTTCACCCCGCCGCGACGAACGCCGCGCGGCCAACCAGGATCCACTTCCATGAACGAGAAGCACAGACGCTTTCAGATCGCCATCGTTCTCTATCCCGGCGTGACCGCGCTCGACGCGGTCGGACCATGGGAAGTGTTCTCGCGCGTGCCCGACACGGAGATCCGGTTCGTCGGCAAGGAAGTCGGGCCGCTGGAGGCGGAGGGCGGGACTCTCCGGCTCGGCGTCACGCACACGATGGCCGAGACGACTTCACCCGACCTCGTGCTCGTGCCCGGCGGCACGACGACGCCGGGACAGATGGTGGACGACGAGATCCTCGACTGGCTCCGCCGGGTGCACCTCACGACCACCTGGACCACCTCGGTCTGCACCGGCGCGATGATCCTCGCCGCCGCGGGCATTCTGAAAGGCCGGCCAGCGACGTCGCACTGGTACAAGATGGGAGTGCTCAAGATCATGGGCGCCCGGCCGCGGCCGGACGATCGCATCGTGCGCGCCGGCAAGGTGGTGACCGCCGCCGGCGTCTCGGCGGGCATCGACCTCGCGCTCTGGCTGGCCGGCGAGATCGCCGGCCGCGAGCGAGCCGAAGCGATCCAGTTGACCATCGAATACGACCCGCACCCCCCTTTCCACGCCGGTCACATGAGCAAGGCGTCCCGGGAGACGCGGGAACTGGCTCGAGAAATCATGGACGAGCGGATGCCTGCCGACCAGCGGCGTCTCGTCCCGAAGATCGCTTTGAGGCGATTCGCCGATCTGATTCGGACGGGGAGATAGCCCGAAGAGTTCGGGCGCGGACCCGGATTCACCGCAACCCGCAACCATCTGCGTCGATACCGCGTATCACCACGAGCCAAGGAGACGCGAGCGATGACGAAACGCAAGACCGGAACGCCGAAGAAGCGCAAGACCGCCACACCAAAGAGGGAGACGACCGGGAGATCGAAGAAGCACCGGACCGGCACGAGGAAAGAGTGGCTCGCCGCACGGCTCGAGCTCCTCGAGGCGGAGAAGAAGCACACGCGGAAAGGCGACGAGCTGACGCGGCGGCGCCAGGAGCTGCCGTGGGTTCGGATCGACAAGGAATATCGATTCGACACCGACGAGGGAAGCGCCTCGCTGGCGGATCTCTTCCGAGGGCGCTCGCAGATCCTCATGTACCACTTCATGTTCGGTCCCGATTACACCGCCGGCTGCCCGGCCTGTTCGGCCATCGCGGACGGCTTCAACGGGTTCGCCGTGCACCTGGCCAGCCACGACGTGATGCTCTGGGCGGTGTCGCGGGCGCCGCTCCTGAAGCTGCAGGCGTACAAGCGGCGGATGGGATGGACGTTTCCGTGGGCGTCGTCGTTCGGCAGCGACTTCAACTTCGACTTCAGCGTCGGGTTCACCGAGGAGCAGCAGTTCGAGAAGGGCATCGATTACAACTATGAGCACGAGAAGCCGTTGCCGCGCCGCGCCGCGAAGCCGGCCGGCGCGATCCCCTCGCGCACGCAACCCGATGGGCCGGATCTGTTCGCGTCCATGACCGGCACCGACATCGCCACATACACGCGCGAGAGGCCCGGCGTCAGCGCGTTCGCGCTAGAGGACGGCGTCGTGTACCACACGTATTCCGCTTTCGCGCGAGGAGTGGACGCCCTCTGGGGCATGTACCAGTGGCTCGACCGTGCGCCTCTGGGACGTAACGAGACGGATCTCTGGTTTCGCCGCCACGACGAGTACGAGAAGCGCTGACGAGCGTTCGTCGAGGAGCCGCCCCCACCGCGACCGTGGAGACGACATGGAACGGAGGCTCGCATGCGGAAGTTGATCGCCGGGATGAAGATTTCCGTCGACGGGAAGACGGAGGGATCTCAAGGGATGGCGGATTGGGTCGCCGCGTGGTCGGAGGACTACGGTCTGACGTCTCGAATCGACGCGTGCCTGCTCGGTGGAGGAATGTATCCCGGATACGAAGGGTACTGGTCCGGCATACAGAACGAACCGGACAAGCCTCACTGGATCACCGGCGAGCCGCCGACGCCGGCCGAGATCGAATGGGCCCGCTTCGCCGCTCAGACGCCGCATTACGTGCTGTCGAGCACACTGACTTCGGCTCTCTGGCCGAAGACCCGCTTCGTTCGGAAACTCGACGAAGTCGCCGCCCTCAAGCGGCAATCCGGCAAGGACATCTATCTCGTTGGCGGGGCGCGAACCACGGCGAGCCTCATCGACGCGGGGCTGGTCGATGAGCTGCGACTCATCGTCTACCCGCTGATCGCCGGACAAGGGAAGGAGCTCTTTGCGACGTCGGAGCATCGTCGCGGCCTCGAGCTACGGAAGGTTCAGCAGCTCGACGGCGGGCGATTGAGCCTCATCTACGAAATGGGCTGATATCCCGATTCGACGACATGGCTTCCGGGCGAGCATCGCAGCGGGCTTTCCTCGGTGTCTCGGCGCTGCTCTTCGCGGCCAGCGCGGCGGTCACGATCCTCGGGTGCTCGTCCATGTCGGCGATGGGAGGGATGCCGATGCCGGGCGGCTGGACGATGTCGATGTCGTGGATGCGGATGCCCGGACAGACGTGGCTCGGTGCCGCGGCGTCGTTCCTGGCCATGTGGGTCGCGATGATGGTGGCGATGATGCTGCCGTCGCTCCTCCCGATGCTGCGGCGCTACCGCGAGTCCGTCGCCGGGGCGGGCGAGGCGCATCTC
>Ga0075423_10004579_pt1 | contig 12828 bp, 11 predicted proteins | sample SoiMethybrSBSTD2_FD_80114 | JGI IMG/M metagenome (GOLD analysis project Ga0075423, IMG submission 80114) | Bulk soil microbial communities from a Populus tree surrounding site in Tennessee, USA - Soil MetaG P. TD hybrid SBSTD2 | ecosystem: Environmental > Terrestrial > Soil > Tree plantation...
GAAGACGCGCTTCTCGTCGAAGACTCCGTAGTTCGGAAGCTCGTGCTTGTAGCGGACCGCCGCAATGGCGCCGCCGTCGAGCAGAATCGCGGCGTTGTACAGCGCCGTGCCGTCGTGCCACGGCGTCGTCACGAGGATCGCCGGACCGGTCCGCGTGTCGCGGCACAGATCGTCGACCGCTCGCCTCGTCGCCTCGATGACCGCCGGCCGCAGCACGAGGTCCTCCGGCGGATATCCGATGAGCACGAGCTCGGAGCACACGAGGAGATCGCAGGGACAGGCGCCACGCGCGTCGCGGATGCGTGCCAGGTTGCCGGCAATGTCGCCGACGATCGGATTGAGCTGTGCGAGCCCGATGCGAATGGAGTCAGTCATGCGGCGGGCCGATCGTCAGGCGAACACGCGGCGGCTCGCGTCGGGGACGCTCATCTCGTTGTAAATCCACCGGTAGGTCTTCTCGAGACCGTCGCGCAGCGCGATCGACGGCGCCCACCCGAGCTTCTCCTTGATCAGCGTGTTGTCGCTGCAGCGCCCGCGCACGCCCTTGGGCGCGTCGAGATTGTACCGGCGCCGGAACTTCGCGCCGGCGATGTCTTCGACGATGTCGATGAGTTGATTGATGGTGACGAGCTCGTCGCTGCCGATGTTGATCGGATCGCGGACGTCGCTGTGCATGAGGGCGCGAGTGCCGTGGATGCAGTCGTCGATGTACATGAAGCTTCGCGTCTGCTGGCCGTCGCCCCAGACTTCGATTTCGGCCGCGCCGGAAAGCTTCGCCGCGATGACCTTGCGGCAGATGGCGGCCGGCGCCTTCTCGCGCCCGCCGTCATAGGTGCCGTGCGGACCGTACACGTTGTGATAGCGCGCGACTCGCGTTTCGAGCCCGTAGTCTTCCAGGAAGTGGCGGCACATCCGTTCGCTGAACAGCTTCTCCCACCCGTACCCGTCCTCCGGCATCGACGGGTATGCGTCGCTTTCCTTCAGCGGGGGATTGTCGGGCCGTAGCTGTTTCTCGGCGGCGTACACACACGCAGACGAGGAAAAGAAGAAGCGCTCGACGTTGTGCGCGCGCGCGGCCATCAGCATGTGCGTGTTGATCAGCACGGAGATCATGCACTCGGCTTTGTGCGTCTCGATGAAGCCCATGCCTCCCATGTCGGCGGCGAGGTTGTACACCTCGCGGGATCCGGCGGCCGCCTGGTCGCACGCCGCCCGCTCGCGAAGATCGAGCTGGCGGTTGTCGACGTCCGCGAACGTCTGATACCACTCGCGCATCGGTTTGACGTCCACGGCGCGAACGTCCTGTCCAAGACGTCGAAGCTCGCCCACCAGATGACCGCCGATGAATCCTCCTGCACCGGTCACCACCACGAGTCCACGCGGGTTCCGTTCAGTCATGACGCTCCTCGTCCAGCGTGAGGCGTGAAATCCTATCGCGCGACACGTCAGCGATGCCAGGGGAAGGATATATCATCGATGTCCATCGACCGATGACGTCGCACGGTGTATTCGACAGGTTCTCGCCTTACGACGGGTGGGCCGAGCCGGGATTCGAGCGCGGGTTCTACGGCGTGAGCATCCGCGACTGGCTGCTGACCGGTCAGTCGAAAGGCTTTCACGATCGGCGCGCGGTCTACGTCGAGCATCCGCCGGTCAACGAAGAATATTTCGAGTGGATCGCGCTGCTGGCGGCGATTGTGGCCGCGCGAGGCCGATTCTGCATGGCCGAACTCGGCGCCGGATGGGGCCGATGGATCGTCACGGCGGCGGTGCTGTGCGGGCGGCGCCGCCTGCCGTTCCGCTTGATCGGCGTCGAGGCCGAACCGTCGCATTTCGAGTGGATGCAGATGGTCTTGCGCGACAACGACGTCGATCCCGCCCAGCACGACCTGTGGTACGGCGCCGTGACGGATCACGATCGCGACAGCGTCATGCTCACCGGACCCGATCCACCCGAGACGGTCTGGGGCCACCGGACGATTCGACCCGAAGAACTGCCCGCGTGGGAGAGCCTTCCCGGGTACAAGATTCGCCTCGTTCCCGGATACAGTCTGAAAACGCTGTTCGCCAAACACGAGTACGTCGACCTCGTCGACATGGACGTGCAGGGCACTGAATTCGACATCATGTCGTCGTCGTTCGACACGCTGAATGCCAAGGTCGGCGTCGTTCACATCGGGACGCATCCACCATCGAGCGTCGAGAAGAGCCTGACGAAGGCGTTTCGAGCCCATGGATGGGTGAACGCGTATTCGTTTCCGTGTCATAAGGACGCCGATACGCCGTTCGGCCGGGTGACGTTCGTCGACGGCGTGCAGACGTGGGTGAATCCCGCGCGGGCGGACGTGCTGGCGCTCCTCCGTGAACAACCGAATGGACGACTGAGCCGCCTGCTCCCGCGATGGGCCGCTGACCTCGTGTCGCGGCTGCTGTCGCGGTCTTTGCGTTCTTCTTCCACGGCGAGCCATTACTGATTCAGGCGAGACGCTGTCGCCATCACCGGTCTCACCGTCACACCTTCGATCCGAAAAATCTGAGCCTGGTGGACGACCGCTGTCGACGCGCCGTCCGCGAAACAGTTCCGGAGGACGAACCAATGCGGCTCGGCGGTCTCGTCGTATGCGAGATCGGCCTGCTGGGTCTTCGGAGACGACGTCATCTCGACATGGCTGACGAACGTCCGCTGATCGGGCGTCAGCACGCCGGCGCCCACACACCCGCCGGTCACGTCGACCGAGATCCGGACGTTGACGCGCTCGCCCGCTTGTCTCTTGTTCGAAGTCCGTTGCGACAGCGCGACTTGAGCGGCATACGCCCATTGCTGGACCGGGGTACGAACGGCCGCGGGCAGTTCGACTCGTCCCAATTCCTCACTGAGCGCCAGCGCCGGGAAGACCTCGAGCTCTCGACTGGTGCAGCGCTTCGGTTCCTGCGACGGATCGAAGTACTGTTTGAACTCGTGCCGCCGGTTCAAGTGCGTCAGCGGAAAATCCTGGCTCAGAAACCGGAACACCCGGTCCATCTCGACGAAGACTTCGGGTTTGACGATCGAAGACGCCTCGCTCGTGCTCAGTAGCCGCTTCACACACAAGTAGTTCTCGAACCTCTGCGCGGTGGATGTTCCTTCACCAGGCTCGTGAAGGGCTTGAGAACGTGCCAGGGCCGTGTAGTGAAGGCCGGGGGCCACCAGGCCAAAGAGATCGGCCAAATCCGGATCCGCGATGATGAGCGACTCCGGCCGCTGACGAAGCGATTCGAGCAGCGAATCGGACAGACGCTCTCGCTGCCAGGCCGACGCGTTCACGACGAACACGTGCGACGCGTAGGCGGCCAGCAGCGCGCAAGAGGCAACGGCCGACGCCGACAGCAGAAGACGACCGCTTCCCAACGTTCGAAGTGCGAGCACGCTGACGATCGCGAGAGCGATGACGCCGAAATTCTGCTCGAAGTTGTTCGGGTGCTCGAAAAACCCCGTGAGCACCTGAGTGTTCGTGACCGCGAGGGGCGCAACAGCGAGGACGAGCGCGGGCACACGAAGGGCCGGACTCAGTCGAGATCGCGCGATCGCATACACAATCAGCGCCGCAGCGCCGGTACCGGACAAGAGCGGCAGGTGCGTCGCCGGAAGGAAGTCGGCCGTCGAGGTGCCGGCAATCAGGAGCGAATAGGCAAGCAGCAGCGCGACGGCGACCACGGTGTAACTCGCCACGATCGCGGCCAGCGCCCGCACCGCGGGCTGCCGGATGATCGCTTTCGCGCGGTGTGCGATGAGCAGCGCCAGAACAACGAACGCGTAAGGAATGCCGACAAACGCGTACACGAAGGGCGACACGGCCAGCGGCACCAGGTACGAGCGGCGGCGGAGCCCGATGCTGGTGGCGATCGCCAGCACGCACAGCGAGAGTTGCGGCTCAGGCGTACGGAGGAACGGCGGATAGTACGCCTGCGGCAATGTAATCCACGACAATCCGCGCGAATGGTAGTTGGCGTCGAACACCGGCGCGTAATAGGGGTTGGTATAGCCGAACAACACGGGGATGGCGATCACGGCAAACGGGTACACCGTCGCTTCGAGCATCGAGAAACCGAGCGCGATCGCGATACGTCGCAGAAAAACGACGGTGACGACCGGACAGATGATGTCGAACAGAAGGTTGATGAGGCCGCCCGACATGCCGAGACGGTGAAGGGCGACGACGAGGTATTCGGCCGCGTGCGTTGGCGCCGCAGTCATCACGGCGCCGTCGTAGGACAGGTAGGTCGGTTCGTCCCACGCGTTCGCGTAGAACAGATAGCCGCCCGTCCATCGATACTGCTGGATCGCAAAGAGACTCGGCAGCACGATCAACGCGGCGAGAAGAACACTCCATGACACACGCCGCCACGTGATCGCCGCAGAGCCTTGCGTCGCCAGTATGCGGCCCGGTGATGAATCAGGCGTGGCCGGCAGGGCGGCAGACATAAATGCCGAGGTTGTTGTACAGAGGGCTCGGGTTCATCGAAAACAGGTGCGTCCGGACCACGTCGGCGCGCACGACCTCGAACTGCGCTTCGAGCAGCCGGAGGTTGTCGCCATGCCGGCGGATGGCTTCCCCTCGTTCGATCAGGCCGAAGACGTGGTGCAGCGGTGGCGCGGAGACGTTGTCGCCCGGCGCCAGAATGTCCACCATCACCAGGTGCCCATCCGGGCCAAGGTTGCTCCTGATGAACGCGAGCGCGTTCCCGGCGTCGGCGTCGGGAATGTGATGAAAACAGCAGTTGGCGAGCACGTAGTCGTACGGCCCGTGGCTGACGACCTTCTCCTTCTCGTGCGTGAACACGAGCGGCGCGTAGAGCCGGCTGGCGTACTTCACGAGTCGATCGTCGATGTCGTAGCCGACGTACTTCGACTCGTTCTCGGCCAGTGTCGTGGCAAACAGTCCGGTTCCGCAGCCGAAGTCCAGGACGCGCGCGCCGCCCGTGCACCCGATCTGCCGGAGCAGCTGACGCACGGTGGCGCGTTGCTCCCGCTTGTTGAAGGTCAGAATCCGCTGCGCCACGTCGTTGGCACAGGCCCACAGCACGGCCGTCAATGGAGATCCTGATCGCCCGATCGCGTGACGATCGGAATCTCGCGCATCCAGAGCTGCTTCTGCCACCAGTCGCGATTCTTCGTGTACCACTCCGCCGTCCGGCGCAGGCCGTCCTCGAACGTCACACGCGGCGCCCACCCGATGAGGCGCGCGGCCTTCGAACGATCCGCCGTGTGACGGAACACCTGACCGGGCCGCTCGCCGACGTAGGTGATCAGGCTCGGAGACGCGCCCATGACGCGCACGACCATGCCGGCAATATCGGCGATGCTGATGCTGTCTCCGGAGCCGATGTTGATGACCTCGCCGCGCAGCGGCGCCAGATCCGCATGAAGAATGCAGTCGAGCGCCGCACATGTATCGTCCACGTGCGTCCAGTCGCGCATCGCCGATCCGTCGCCGTGCACGCGCAGCGGCTCGTCGAGCAGGCAGCTGGTGATGAACCGGGGCACGACTTTTTCGAGATGCTGGCGCGGGCCGTAGTTGTTGAACGGCCGCACGATGATCGCCGGGATGTCGTAGGTCGCGAAGTACGAGTAGACGAGCCGATCCGCGCCCGCCTTCGCGCTCGCGTACGGGCTGAGCGGCATCAGCGCGTGCTCCTCGGTCATCCGCGGGCTGCGCGCCGTGCCGTACACCTCTGAGGTCGAGATGTGGATGAAGCGCTCGACGCGATCGGCGCAGCGCAGCACCGCGTTGGCGATCGTCTGCGTGCCGAGGACGTCGGTCTCGAAGAAATGGTAGTTGTCGAAGATCGATCGCGTGACGTGCGTCTCGGCGGCGAAGTGCACCACGATGTCCGACCGCTTGACGAGGCTTTCCGCGAGCGACGCATTGCGGACGTCGCCGTACCAGAACTCGATTCGCCCGTTGTGCTGCGCGTCGCGGAAATCGGTCGGCAGGTTGTCGACGCTGCCTGCGTACGTGAGTAGATCCAGGACGAGGATCTTGTAGTCGGCATAGGTGTGATACAGGTGATGCACGAAATTGCTGCCGATGAATCCGGCACCGCCTGTGACCAGCACGGTCTTCATTCAGCGCTCCGTCGTGATCGATGTGAGGGGCACGAGGTTCACGCGGCCAGACGTCCGAGCGCGTGTTCTTCGGCCCACAGCTGAAACACCACCAGCGTCCACACCTTGAACGTCAACCGGTCGTCGCCGTCCGCGAAGCGCTTCGTGAGCGCCCGGACGTACGCGGGATCGTAAAGACCTTGGGCGGCCAGGCGATCGTCGGCGAGCACGACGCCGAGCATCGGCGCGAGCGCCGCGCGCAGCCAGGTGTTGGCCGGCAGGACGAATCCTTCCTTCGGGCGCGCGAGAACCTCCGGCGGCACGTAGCGCGCGGCCACCTTGCCGAGGATGTATTTCAATGTGCGGCCGCGGATTTTCAAGCTGCCCGGGATCGACGCCGCCAGCTCGACGAGGCGCCAGTCGAGGAACGGCGCGCGGACCTCGAGCGAATGCGCCATCGACAGCATGTCGTTGAAGTACAGAATTTCTCCCGGCAGCAGCGTCTGGATGTCGAGCGCGAGCAGGCGGTTGAGATCATCGGCCGCCGCGTCCCCCTGCTCGTAGATGCGCCGGAGAAAGCCGGACGTGGAATAGCCGCTCAGCCAGGCGCGGCCGGCCGGCGACCACAGCGCGCTCTTCTCCTCGTCTGTAAAGGCCGCGTACTCGAGCCGCCAGGTGCAGACGTCGGTCAGCGCAAGCGATCGGACCCACTCGGCGCGATCGGCGAAGAACCCGTAGTCGACCGCGTCGAGCGGCGTGCCGGCGGCGCGCGCCTCGCGGCACGCCTGAATCGGACCGACGAGCCGGTGATGGCCGTACGACGCGAAGATGTCGTCGGCGCCGTCGCCCGACAGCGCCACCGTCACGTAGCGCTTCATGAAGCGCGACAGCCAGAACGACGAGATCACGCCGGCGAACGGTTGATCCAGATGGCCGATCACCGCCGGCAGCTCGTTCGCCAGGTCGCGCGCGTCCATCACGCACTCGTGGTGCTCGGTGGCGTATCGCTCCGCGACGAGCCGCGCGTACTCGGGATCGCGCTTGTGCGCAGGATCGTCGGCGAAGCGCAGCGTGAACGTCTGCACCGGCGCGTCCGACAGCTCGCTCATCATCGCGACGATCGTCGACGAGTCCACGCCGCCCGACAGATATGCGCCGTAGCCGACCTCCGACTGCAGCCGCAGCCGGACGCTGTCGCGAAGCAGCGCATCGATCCGGCCCGTCAGCTCGACCTCGTCGGCGTCCGTCCACTTCGGCTGCATCGGCAGGTCGTACCACCGCGTCACGGTCGCGCTCGCGGCGGCGCACGACCACACGAGCATGTGGCCCGGCGGCAGGCTGCGGATATCGCGATAGACGGTGAACGGCGCGGGAATGTGGCGCATCCCGAAGTAGTGCGCGATGGCTTCCGGATCGAGCTCGCGCGAGACCGACGGATGCCGCAGCAACGCCTTGATCTCCGATCCGAAGACGAGCGCGCCGTTCCGGGCCGCGTAGAACACCGGCTTCTCGCCATATCGATCGCGCACGAGCGTCGTCGTCCGCGATCGCGCGTCCCAGATCGCCACGGCGAACATGCCGTTGAGCCGGTGGCCGAAGCCCGCGCCGTACTCCTCGTAGGCGTGCACGATCGTTTCGCCGTCGCCCTCGGTCCTGAAGACATGTCCGCGGCCTTCGAGCTCGGCCCGCAGCTCGAGGTAGTTGAAAATCTCGCCGTTGAAGGCGACCTGGATGGTGCCGTCCTCGTTCGTGAGCGGCTGATGCCCGCCCGCGCGATCGATGATCGCGAGCCTCGCGACGCCGAGATGGACCGACGGGCCGTCGAACCGTCCCATTTCGTCGGGCCCGCGATGCTCGAGGCTGCGCAGCATCCCGTCCAGCGTTCCGTCGATCGCGTCGCCCGTGTATCCGCAGATGCCGCACATGGTGTCAGCCGCGGCCCGCGGTCTCGAGCTCCGCGCGCATGGCCGCGTCGCGATCGTCCACGATCACCGCCGGCGTGCCGCGAGCGACCGCGCGATCCGGCAGATCGTGCATCACCAGCGCGTGCGCCCCGATGACGCAATCGTTGCCGATGCGGACCGGACCGAGCACCGTCGCCTGCGCGAACAGGAAGCAGTTGTCGCCGATCGTCGGGAATCGCGTGATCGCCTCGGGCCGCCAGCTGCGGGCGCCGCACGTCACGCCTTGAAAGATCGTGACGCCGCTGCCGATCCGCGTGCCGCGGCCGATGACGATGCCGACGGGATGGCTGATGAACATGCCCGGGCCGATCTCGGCGTTGAACTCGATGTCGGCGCCGGTCATCGTCAGATTCAGCCGGCACAGGAACCACGCGGGATACGTCCAGCCGCGCTCGTGGCACCAGTGAGCGAGCCGGTACAGGACAACGGCCTGAAATCCTGCCTTGAACGCGAAGCTCTCGAACATCACTTTCGGACGCGAGTACGGCTGGCCGCGCCGCGCAAATGTGTCCGTGAACCGGTCGAGATCGCTCCGGATCAGCTCACGCAGCGTCACGATCGGGCCGTGCTCCTGAGAGGCATCGCGACAACCTTTCCGGTTGGCGGCGAGCCTTCACCCATCGACCGGAACGCGGCGTCCGGGAGATGGACCTCGTTCCAGTACCGCAGCACGACTCCGGGACGGACCGGCGGCTGAACGATCGGCTGTCCGAGGCAGATCTGCTCGAACGCCATCTCCGGATCGTTGAAGCCGTAGAGATATCGGATGCCGGACGTCCCCGAGAAACGCGGATTGATCTCGGACACGAAGGGCTGTCCGTCGACGAACCGCAACTGGAAGTTGCACGCGCCTTCCACGCCGAGCGCCTGCGCCATGGCGACCACCTGCGCGCCGATCGCCGGGTCCTCTGCGAGCTCGGTCCGGTACGTCGTCCCCTGCATCAGATCGCGCCGAAGGACGATCCACGCGAACCGGCGCGCGGCCGAACTGCCGACGACGCCCGCGGTGTACTCTTCGGTCGCGTCCGGCAAGTACCGCTGGACGACGAGATCCGGAACGAGCACCCGGGCCGCCTCGAGCGCCGCGCGGCACCGAATCGTGAACACGTTGACCGACGTCCACCCGCGTCTCGGCTTCGCGATGATCGGAAAGCCCCACCGTTCGATCAACCGATCGACAGCCGGCTCGTCTTCGGCGGACGCCGTCTCCGGAGACGGAAAGCCGTGCGTCTCGAGGAAACGTGCCGTCTCGAGCTTGTCCTGACCGATCCGAATGACCGGCTCCGGGTTGACGAGCACACGCGTCCCGGCCGCGCGCTCGAGATCGTGGCGCGCCTTGCTGAAGAACTCCAACTCGTGCGGTGAGCAGACGTAGATGGCCTCGATACCTTCGGTCTCGACGATCGTGGTCAGCGCCGCCACCATCCCGTCGGCGCCGGCAGCTGGTGTGACACACGCGCGATCGACGAACGAAAAGCCCGCGGATCGCGGCTCCATATCGGTGCCGGCGATGAAGTAGTCGCGGCAACCCGATCGCAGCGCCTTGATGACACCCTGTCCGATGTTCCCGCCGACCGCGGTCACGAGGACGCGATGCATCAGGCGTCAGCCTCGCGCGCCAGTCGCGACAGGCCGTCGCGGAGATCGATGCGCGGCCGGAACCCGAGCACGCGCCGCGCGCGGCCGATATTCATCCGGATTCCGGAAGGATCGGAGGACTTGCGCGCATCCTCGATGACGATCCGGCTGGTGCCGGATCGATCGAACGCCGCCAGAATCTCGCGGGCAAGAATCGACATGCTGATCGGACGGCCCGAGCCGACGTTGTACGCGCCGCGCGCTGCGCGCCGGCACGCCAGCCACGTCGCCCGCGCGGCATCGTCCACGTGCACGAAGTCCTGCGTGCGCCGCGCGTCGAACACGTGGAGCGGCAGCCCGAAGCGCGCGCGTGTCGCCAGCAGCGGCAGCACCGTGCCCGGATGCTGCCGGGCGCCGTAGATGGAGCTGTAGCGGAGCACGGCGACGCCGACGCCGCGCTCCGCAAGCGATCCGAGCAGCTGCTCGCCGGCAAGCTTTGCTGCGCCGTACAACGACGCCGGACCTGTCGCGGACGATTCGCGAAGTGGCGTTCGACTCGGCGCATAGACCGACACCGACGAGGCGTAAACGACGTGGCGCAGTTCCGGCCAACGCGCGCTGGCCTGGAGCAGGTGAACGATCGGCGCGACGTTGTCGAGGACGACGCTCGGGCTCTGCGCGTCCCCGCCGCCCCGGGGAATCACCGCCGCGAGATGGATGACGTGCGTCACGTCGAGCGGCATACGCCGCCACAAGTAAGGCTGCCGCAGGTCGCCCTGAATGACCTCGGCGTCGGAGGCAGACAAGGCAGACGTTGCGAACACCCGACGGCGGCGCACGACCGCAACGACGCGGGCGCGCCTGGCTTCGCGCCGCACGAGCGGCACCACGCGCGAGCCGAGAAAGCCGCCGGCGCCGGTCACGACAATCACGTTCGGGCCGCGATTCATCACTTGTGACACTTGTAACAGGGCGCGAACAGGTAGGCGGCGTAGTCGCGGAGCTCGTGCGCCATGTCGTCGAAGGCGTTGAGCAGCGAGTCGGGCCAGTCGATCATCTGGGCGCTCGACAGCGGCTTCAGAAAGATCCCTTCGATCTCGGGCGTTCGCAGGCCCGCGTTCGCAATCTCTTCGGTGAGACTCTCGACCGTGTAGAGGCGGCGATGCCCGACGGCGAGATCCTGCTCGCTCAACTGCTCCATCGATTCCAGCAGCCCGCAGCGCAGCCCGACGCGCCGGTGCAGCGACAGCCTGTTCGGCACGACGAGGATGATCACGCCGGCCTCATTCAGCCACGACGCCGCGCGCCGCAGCACCAGACCCGGGTCGAGGACGTGCTCGATGATGCAGGACATGATGACCGAGTCATAGCGCTCGGTCGGCTCGAACTCCTCGAACAGCACTTCGCTGATGCGCAGCCGATCCCCGTACTTCGCGCGCGCGTAGTCGACGTTGTACCGCGCGCCTTCGATGACCGTCAGATCGAATCCGCGATCGAGCAGCGCGTCGGTCCATCCGCGGTCGTTGTAGCTCATTTCGAGGACCTTGGGTCCGCGACAATGCGGCAGCCCGCGGCGCACCATCATCAGGATCTGCTTCCGGTCGATCGTCATCGCCTTGTGGGTGAAGTACTCCGGACCGATCCGGTTCACGCGCTCGCGCTCCGATTCCAAATCGATCGGCCTCATCCCGATCTCCCTTTCAGAAACTCGGGCCTGCTCCATCGCCTCCGCCGGAGGATCTCGATGGGATGCTGGACTGCCGCCCGCGGGGCACGCCGCAGAATCACCCATCGAAACCACAAACTGACGATGTCGATGAACGTGCGCCAGAGCAGATTGAACTTCGCGCCTTTGGATGTGCCGCCGCGCCTCGGGTGGAACGTGATCTCGACTTCCTTGATGCGGGCGCCGAGGTAGAACGCCTTGATGCCGATCTCGGCGTTGACGAACCCGCTCCGGGCTTCGAGATGGATGCCGTCCATCAGCTCGCGCTTGAGCACTTTCACGTTCTGGAACTCGGACATCCGAATCGCGAACAGGACCCGGATCAGCCAATAGTTGACGATGGTCGTCAGCTTGCGGCCCCATGGGTTCGCCTCGAGATCCGTCCGCACACCCTGAATGAGATCGAACCGATCGAGGTCCTGCAGCAGCCTGTGCAGCTCCGCCGTGTCATGGAACATGTCGACCGTGTTCCACAGCAGCACTTCTTTGGTGGCCATGCCGATGGTCGTGCGGAAGCAGCTGCCGTAGCCCAGATTCCTGCCGTGCGTGGCCACGCGCAGCGCGGGACACTCCGCCTGCAGCGCGCGCATCCGCGCCAGCGTGTCATCAGTGCTGCCGTCGTCCACGACGAGGATCTCGTAGTCGTCCGAGACGCGCCGGAGATCCGCATCGGTCTTTCGCACGAATTCGTCGATGATCGCTTCCTCGTTGCAGGCCCATGCACAGAGCGACACGCTCGGGCGTCGGTTCGCGATCATCGGACCGAGTCTCGACCGCCAGCGGCTCGCGCCGGCTCGAGCGGGAGATAACTGCCAGGGGTCGCTCCTTCGTGCAACGGCGATCCGGCATGCGGCGCATGGACCGAAACGTCGGCGCGAAGCACGGTCCGCCGGACCGAGCCGTCGCGCAGATCGACGACGTATTCAGCCGCAGGTACGAACTCGAAACGCGATGGCCCCTTGACGAGGCTCACGTACTCGAAGACCAGGAGATGATCGCCGTCGCAGGGCAGCGTCCTCGCGTAGCGAAGAAGCCGCTGCTCGAAGAGCGCGGTGTTGCTCGCGTAGTACTTCAGCGTCGTGAACACGCACGTGACCGTGATGGACTCGGCGACGTGGCTGAACCGGAGACCGCCGGAAAGGCCGTAGCGCGAGAGGAGCACGCGATCGCCGGTCACCCGGTCCTGGCGATGGATGCGGATCAGGAAGTTCACGAGGTCGGCGGTGAACACCCGCCAGATGATGATGCCGAACAGGTTCGCGTACCGGTCGAGCAGCCGCTGCAGGCCGCCGGGCAGCGGCCGCCGGACGTAGAAGTTGTAGTACAGGCCCGCGTGCACGATCGGAAGCAGCGCGACATAACCGAACAGCGCGGCCGTCAGCAGTCCCGCGAGCGGCGGGAATGCATCCGGCACGGCAGGCGCTGCAGCGATCGCGCCGCCGCTGAACGGTGCGACGATCGATGCAGCGAACCGA
>Ga0075423_10004580_pt1 | contig 12827 bp, 9 predicted proteins | sample SoiMethybrSBSTD2_FD_80114 | JGI IMG/M metagenome (GOLD analysis project Ga0075423, IMG submission 80114) | Bulk soil microbial communities from a Populus tree surrounding site in Tennessee, USA - Soil MetaG P. TD hybrid SBSTD2 | ecosystem: Environmental > Terrestrial > Soil > Tree plantation...
ATGTCACTGGCAGGCGTGATTGGATAACTCGCATAAAACAGGGGCAGGTGAGAAACCTGGGATGCCGCGATAAAACCCAGTGCAGTCGCCTCGTTTCCAGTGATGTTACGGTACTTGCCTGGAGAGAGATTCGCTTTGCGAACCCGGTAGTAGGTTGTAAAAAGCTCGGTTGTGTCGGCGTAATTGAATCCAGCCCGCAAAGCCTGTGAATTGGCGGCGTGAATCTGGGGTTTCTTCAAGAATTTGGATTCAATCCACTTTAGAGTCGGCTCCAAAGGACGATCGTACAACCAGTACATCATCCCGAGCGCGAAGAAATTCTTACAGCGTTCCGCCTCTTTCTTAGGCAAGTTCAATTCCTTTAGAGCATTTGCATTGAGACTGCTCAGAGGAATGGAAATCACTCGATAGCCCGACAAGGTCCCGTCCTCGAGAGGGTTCTTGTCGTAACCGGCTTTCTTCAAGTTGAGCTCAGAAAATGAATCACTGTTAACGATGATGATCCCGGCTCTCTCAAGGTCAGGCAAGTTGACCTTCAGGGCCGCAGGGTTCATGGCTACAAGCACGTTGGGCTCGTCACCCGGAGTGCGAATGTCACGACTGCTGAAGCTGATCTGAAATCCGCTAACGCCTGGAATGGAGCCGGCTGGAGCCCGAATTTCGGCAGGAAAATCGGGCAGGGTACTAATGTCATTGCCAAGAATGGCAGAGGTATTAGTAAATTGAGTGCCTGTAAGCTGCATGCCGTCGCCCGAATCTCCCGCGAAACGAATCGTCACATTCTGCAGCTCCACAACTTCCTTGTCTCCCTTATTTTCAATTTCCGCAGCGGTAGTCATGATTGGTTAGAAGGAAACTTCTGCTCTTGTATGAAGTAAAATGGAAAGGTTTTTCGGACAGCAACGATTGCAGCGTGATCGAATCAGGCTCCATCCGGTTCCATAAAGTTTTGATCGGGACGCGGCGGCAGAGAGAGTACTTCCTGAGGAAAACTCTCTGCCAAGAAATCAATGATGTTCGAGACTTCCAAGCGGCCCAGCAATCGGCCCTGTTCATCAACCAAAGGGACATCGCGATGGCCGCCCTCGTCCATGAGTTGAATGGCATCCGCAACTGAATCATCGGGATGCAAGGCCGTCGGATGGGGAGTCATAAACTCTCGCACCGCCCTCGAATATTCGACCGGTGAGCCGATTACTTTAGTCAACAGGTCTCTTTCTGTGAAAATCCCGGCCAGCTTATGGTTCTCCATCACGAGCACGCACCCGACTCGTTGGGAGCGCATCGCAGCCACGGCTTCCTCCAAGCTGTTGTCTGTTTCCACACAAACGAGGGGGGCTAGATCCAGATGCCTGATCTTTCTGTGGCGTAAGGTGCTTTCAATATCCATAAGCAAAAATGTTAACGTGCATAAGATCTCTTTATACAACCCACAGGAAAATTATCACCTTTGTTGAAAAAACACAAACCTAAAGAGTCTGCCAGGAGTGTGGGAGATGCCTTGAAGGCGGGGAATTCAGAGGCTGCAAAGGCAATTCTCAGCCTGTTTACAGAGACCTTCAGGGGATCGGAGAGATTCTTAACGTAGCTCCTCCATGACTTCGTCCAGCACCTCCTTGGCGGGACGAACGCGCTCGGGAGGCAGTAACGCTAACGGCTGGTTTACGAGGCGGAGTGTTTCCAGGAAGTCCTTGCTGAAGGTGTCGATATAAAAAATCCCGGTTAGGATTTCTTCTCTCTGGCGCGCCTCACGCAGCAGATTGAGGGCAGTCAGCCGGCTCGTAGGGTTGTATTCCGGGTCAAGTTTCTTGAGCCGAACGAACGAGCCATCGTGCAGACGGACCGCTACGGTCGTACCCGGATCATAGTCCACATCAATGTTTTCGAAGTAAGGAACGTAGCTGACATCGGTCAAAGGTTCCTCATGATCTTTTACATAACTGTAACTCTTCGTGGATCCTTCGTGATCATTGAAGGTAACGCATGGCGAGATAACATCGATCATCGCGGTCCCCCGATGTGAAATGGCGGCCTTCAGGATTGCGAGGAGCTGCTTCTTATCGCCCGAGAATGAACGGGCGACAAAGGTGGCGCCAAGATCAACAGCCAGAGCGCAAGTATCGATCGATCTGAGATCATTCACGACGCCACTCTTCGACTTCGATCCGACATCGGCCGTGGCGGAAAACTGTCCTTTTGTTAGACCGTAAACCCCGTTGTCTTCGATAATGTAGATGATTGGCAGGTTTCTGCGAAGCATATGAACGAACTGTCCGATCCCGATCGAAGCCGTATCGCCATCGCCGCTGACTCCCAGGGCCAGCAGGTTACGGTTGGCTAGGACCGCTCCGGTAGCAACTGATGGCATGCGTCCATGGACAGCATTGACCGCAAAGGAGGGACTGAGGAAATAAGCAGGAGACTTGCTGGAGCAGCCGATGCCAGACAGCTTGATGATGCGCGAAGGCTCAACGCCTAACTCGAAAAAGGCGTCAATAATTCGTTCGGAAATGGCATTGTGCCCGCACCCCGCACAAAGAGTGGTCTTGCCGCCGCGATAGAGCGAAATATCCAATCCCAAGCGATTCGTCCTCCTTGGAGGAGCTGGGGGGACTGTGACAGTGCTCATATTAGTGGATTCCCTCCTGGCTTACGATCTGCTCAATAATGCTTTGGGCGCTGATGGGAAGCCCATCGTAATGGCGCACACTGCGAAGCTTCGCCACTGTTTCAGGCTGGACATCCAGTCGGATTAGGCTGAACATCTGGCCGTCGCGATTCTGCTCGATTATATAGGCTCGGTCGTGGCGCCGAATGAACTCTTCCAACTCGTCATTGAAGGGAACGGCACGCAACCGCAAGTAACTTGTTTCCAGGCCGTATTCAGCCAAAAGCCTGTCACGGCACTCCATGACGGCCCAGTGGCTGGTGCCGTAGGCGATGAGTCCGACCTTGGCCTTTGGGTTCTCGTCGATGATGGGGCCCGGCACTCGAGGGCGCGCTGTCTCATACTTGCGGGATAGCCGATCCATGTTGTTCACATAGTCATCCGGCCGTTCGGTGTATTGAGCCCGCTCATTGTGACCGCTGCCGCGAGTGAAGTAGGCTGCCTTTGGATTGGAATCCCCGGGCAGCGTTCGATATGGAATACCGTCCCCATCCACATCGCGGTAACGCGCAAACTCTTTGACGCGCTCCAGATCCTCACTGGAAAGTACTTTCCCTCTTCGGAACGGTTGGGCCGGATACTCAAAGGGATCTGACATCCAGTTGTTCATCCCAAGATCTAAGTCGCTCATTACGAAAACCGGAGTCTGGAATTCATCAGCCAGATCGAAAGCTTCTATTGACAAGTGAAAACACTCATCGACCGAAGACGGCAACAGCAAGATATGCTTCGTGTCGCCATGAGACAGGAAAGTCGCGAAGAGGATATCGGACTGAGAGGTCCTCGTCGGCAGCCCTGTGGAAGGTCCCACCCGCTGAATGTCGAAAATCACGACTGGTATTTCTGCGTAATAAGCAAATCCCGCAAACTCCGCCATGAGCGAGATTCCAGGTCCGGATGTAGAAGTCATGGCCCGGGCGCCTGCCCAGCCCGCTCCAATGGCCATGCCTAGCGCTGCCAGTTCGTCCTCAGCTTGCACCACGGCAAAAGTAGCCTGGTCGGTCTTGTCGATGCGATAACGGTTCAGATACTCGATTAGGCTCTCGCATAATGAGGATGAGGGTGTGATAGGATACCATGTGACGACTGTGACTCCCGCAAACATGCAGCCCAATGCCGCTGCCGAGTTTCCATCAATAATGATTTTTCCCGCAGTCAGATTCGTCCGCTCCAAGTGATACGGCTGTGTTTTAGTCAAGTGGTCTTTAGCAAACTCGTAACCGGCTTTGGCAGCGTTGAAATTCAGATCTGCGGTTTTGGGTTTTTTCTTAAACTGCTTTCTGAGCGACTTCTCAATCTCCGACATATCAATGTCCAATAGGCTGGCCAAAACGCCGTCATAGATCATGTTTCGGACCAGCTTTCGGAGCCGGGCTTCCGGACAGGCTTTGGATACCAGCTTATCAAATGGGACCGGGTAGCAGATCAGATCGTCACGCACGGAGTCGAGGTTGAGAACTTCGTCAAAGACGACAACCGAGCCTGGGCTGAGGTTGAGCACGTCCTCTCGCGCCGACTCAGGATTCATCGCAACCAGAATGTCAATCGCCTCCCGCCGCGCCAGGTAACCGTTCTTGTTGACCCGGATCGTATACCAGGTTGGTAGTCCGGCAATATTGGATGGGAACAGATTCTTGCCGGAAACCGGAATCCCCATCTGGAAGATTGCCCGCAACAAAACCAGGTTGGCCGTTTGACTTCCCGAGCCATTGACCGTTGCCACTTGAATGTTGAAGTCGTTGATGACTCTGTCTGTTCCTTTGGTCAACTCCGCGTCTCGAATCGCGGCAGCTAACGTGGTCATGGGAGCTCCTTGCTACAACGCCAAACCAAGCCTGCGCACAATAGTAGTATATCAAAGATCCTGAGACTGCGGATGATGCAAGGAGGGATTTGTCGCCACCATGAACTGCGGGTTCTCGCTTGGGGAGTGGCCTCTCGGCAAGCCTTGTGGAAGGCAGAACATCCTTGACAAGCCAAGTCTCTTTGGCTGATCATTGATCGAAGAGCCGACGCAAAGACTCGCTTTGACGTGCACCAGCGCTCGTTTTTGATTCCTCAAAGGACTCTCTGCTTCATTTCCCCAGAGTCATCCAGAACATCGCTAAGCTCAGTTCCAGGTTGGTTTTTCAGCGTCAGGCCAGAACTAGGGAGACAAGCGATTGATTGACCTAAAATCGCCGCGCGAGATTGAGATTCTCAGAGAATGCAACCAGATTGTTGTTGAGGTCCTGAAGGCCTTGAAAGCTCTTTGTATTCCTGGGGTTACAACCCTTGATCTGGATAGAACCGCGGACGAGATGACACGAAAGCACAAGGCCCGGGCCGCATTCAAAGGCTATCATGGCTTTCCGGCCACGTTGTGCACCTCCATTAATGAAGAAGTGGTGCATGGCATTCCATCCTCAAAGAGGATCCTCAAACAGGGAGACATTGTTAGTATCGATTACGGTGTCTGCTATCGGGGTTATTATGGCGACGCCGCCCTGACTATCCCAGTAGGGCAGGTCTCACAAGATCTGGAGTTCTTGCTCCAGACCACGCGGGAATGCTTGATGCGGGGTATTCAAGAGGCAGTACCGGGAAATCACTTGACTGACATCTCGGCTGCCATCCAAACGCATGCCGAGATGCGAGGGTTCTCGTTAGTGAAAGAGTTCTCCGGTCACGGCGTTGGTAAGAGTCTTCATGAAGAGCCGGCGGTTCTCAACTACGTCGCCAACGGGCGCGGCATCCTCTTGAAACCCGGTCTGGTATTGGCCATCGAGCCAATGGTAAATCAGGGTACAGACAAGGTTGTGGTGTTGAAGGACGGCTGGACGGTGGTTACCAAGGACGGGAAGTGTTCCGCCCATTTTGAGCACAGCGTGGCGATCACAGAACATGGACCTGAAATCCTCAGCTTGATGTAGGGCAAGTCCATGATGGGAATTCGGAAATGAACGCCAAAGACATTGCAGAACAAATGGAACTGTTTTCAACCTATGTCAAGAAGAATGGGTTGAAGATGACTCGACAGCGCGAGGTGGTCGTTGAAAGTTTTCTGCGGACAGAGGGACACCTCAGCACTGACGAACTCTATCAGCTAGTTAAAAAGAAAAATAAGAACATCGGCTTCACCACGGTTTTCCGAACACTGAAGGCGCTTACGGACTGCGGGCTCGCCCGAGAAACAGATCTCAGCGATGGGCGAACCCGCTTCGAGCACCTTTACAATCGACCGCATCACCACCACATCGTGTGCATGGAGTGCAGCCGGACTATTGAGTTTCTCAGTCCCGAGCTCGAGCAATTGCAGGAGCAGATTGTATCCCGGTACGGCTTTAGGTCCATCCGCCACCAGTTGCAGATCTTTGGCGTTTGCAACGACTGCCAGAATCAACGCCCGACAAAGCAGGATGTGTTTGATTCCGACCTGATCTTCGCCCGAGATGCTCTGCAGATCGCCTTGGAAACGGAGAGAAGTGGCGTGAATTTCTATCTTTCTGCCGCGGAAGCTGCAACACATCCTTCAGGAAAGTCTACCTTTTTCAAGCTTGCGGAGGAGGAAAAGAGACACTTGCATGAACTGGAGGAGGAGTGGAAGCAACTCATCAGAAAGGATAAGAACATTCTGAAAGCGCCCGTTTTCCTGCATTTCGACTACGATGCCCTGAAGAAAATCTTTCCAGCGCGCGAAGAGCTGAAGAAGAGGCTTAGCGAAAATCTGGATGAAAAGAGCGCCTTAACTCTGGCGATGGAAATGGAAAAAGAGTCTTACAACTTCTTCAAGAAGTACGCCCAAAAGTTTAACGACACCAAAGGCAAAGAAATTTTCCTGAAGTTTGCTGCCGAGGAGCAGGATCACTACAGCACTATCGAGCGCGAGTACACGCAGCTTATGGCCCGCAACAGCTAGTCCAGTGTTGTTGCGGGCTCAGCCCGCCCTCTTGCCCGAAGCAGTCAGATACAGCGTCCTAAGAAATCCCCTGCATCGCCATTTCCTGGAGCCGCTTGATTCGCTCGGCCATAGGCGGATGTGTGCTGAACAGACTAGCAAGGCCCCCTGCGGTTAGAGGATTCACGATATACATCTGGGCCTGAGCGGGGTTGACTTGCATCGGAATGCGATGATTGACGTCTTCCAATTTGTTCAGGGCGTTGGCCAGAGAGAGTGGCCGGCCGCAAATCTTGGCACCCGTGGCATCTGCCTGATATTCACGGCTGCGCGAGATAGCCATTTGGATGAGCATAGCGGCAATGGGCGCCACAATGATCATTGCTAATCCGCCAATCAACCCGCCTCGATTGTCATCATCGCGGGAGCGACCCATGCCACCAAACATCATCGCCCACTGGGCCATGTGTGCCAGCTGGCTAATGGCCCCGGCAATGACTGCCGCCACCGAGCTGATAAGGATGTCACGATTCTTGACGTGGGCCAACTCGTGGGAAATCACACCTTCCAGCTCGTCCCGGCTCAAGATATTCGTGATCCCTGAAGTAACCGCCACCGCCGCATGTTGAGGGTCGCGACCCGTTGCGAAGGCATTGGGCGTCTGGCTTGGAATCACATAGAGTCGCGGAAGGGGAAGTTCGGCCCTCATGCACAACTCCCGGACCATCCGATAGAGATCCGGCGCGTCGGCTTCAGATACCGGCTGAGCGCCGCTCATCGAGAGGGCGATCTTGTCGCTAAACCAGTAACCCACAAAGTTCATTATCCCCGCAAAGACGAGGGCGATGGTTAAGCCGTTCCTGCCCCCAATGGCCCCACCGATAGCCAGTAGTAAGGCGGTCATCCCCGCCAGTAAGATGAAAGTCTTGAATGTATTTTTCATGATATCCAGTTCCTTGCTTGCTAGTATTTAGATGAAATCAGCGTAAGACTCAGTATTGCCTTCTCAAGCCAACACTCCAATTTTACCCGATATGACAAGTGGCATCCAATACAAACGGACGCTATGCGCGACGTGCCTCAAAGATCTTGTCCGTGAAGGCCAGGGCCGACAAAAAAGCTCGCCCTGGCTACCAAGGAGCCGGGATGTTAAGGGTATGAACCCTTCCCCAATTTGGATCCAACGCTTACTTCACCAATCCCGCAATCGGCACATCCCACCGAATTTCTTTGTGAAAACGGGCTCTCATGTCCCCTAGCCACGAGTCCAGAAAGCGTTGGTTCAGGTTAACAGGTACGGTCTTGAAGACACCGGATTCCTTGGTGGCGTGCAGAGCCTCGCCATCAGGGTCAATCACCGCGGTTTCAACGTCGTAACCGGCTGAAATCAAGAAAACGTGATTCTCAATTGCACGCGCTCGCATCAGCGTGTAGTTCCCACCCCAAATCGGCATCAGGATCATCTCCGCCCCTTGGGCTGCCAAGGCCCGCGCCGGATCGACGTACTGCAGGTCCCAACAAATCATCATACCGATCTTGCCAAAATCAGTCTCGAACACAGGATAGGCCATTCCGGGAGTCAGGCCGGCCTCAATCTCTTCTCGAGGCAGATAGACTTTGCGATACTTGCCAGCCACCTTGCCCTGTCGGTCGATTAATACGGCCGTATTGTAGACGGCTGGCCCTTCCCGTTCATACAGGCCTGCCACAATGTACATGTTGTGTTGACGTGCTTTATCTCCCAGTTTGTCGGTCGTAGGGCCAGGAACCGGCTCAGCAAGTGACACATAGCTTTGCCCGTTACCCACTACCGTAATACCTTCTCCAAGACAGACAATGTCTGGCTTCCCAGCCGCCACCTGGTCCAGAGCCTTCAGAAACGCAACGACACTGCCCTCTTTACTACCGGTATTTTTCGGACGCAAGCCCACACTGCCGATCCGAACGACTCGATCCCTTGGCGTCGGTACTTCTTCGAAAGTAATATCGTCCCACCAGACTGTCCCTTGCGGCGACCATCCCAAAGCCAGTTCCAGCTTGGCTTGAGTGGCCTTACCGGGCGCGGGTACCTGCAAGGTAAGCTTCTTCCAGTCGCCGGCGGGATCGACGCTATACGCGTAATCAGGTTGCTGCACCCGATTGTCTTGGGCGTCGCGCCAATCCAAGCGTGCGACCACTTGCAGTTGCTCGTGACGCACCCACTGGGTGCGATAGTAGGCGATGAGGCGGTAGAACTTTCCTGCTTGAATGTTCTCGATCCGATAGCTCCACCCTCCATACTCTGCGGCATTACTATTGCCTGAGATGGCCAGAGCATTGGGTGCCGATCGAAACTGGGTCTGGTCGATATAACAGCGCGGCAGGATCTCCTCCCTCTGCGCCCAGGACTGCCAGCCCGAGGGCGAGGAAAAGTTGTTTAGCTCGATTCTCATCCCGTTCGCCTGGCCGGCGATCGCCACTACGCATACCATGAGGCAAACGTTCGTAAGTCTAATGAGCAATGAGAATCCCCATCCGCAGTTCATAGAAACCTCCTGATTTCCTGCTTCGGCAACGCCAAGGCCTAAATGAGGACATGCGTGGGCTCAGGCGTCAGCTTCCTGCTTCACTACAACAACAATTCCAGTTTCGGAAACGTGGTACTTCCTCTTGTCCTCTTCGGGGCTGAACCCAATTACCGTATGTTCGGACAGGTGTACATCGCGATCGATGATGGCATTACGAATCCGCGAGTAACGTCCAATGGTGACATGAGACAGCAGAATACTCTTGTCAATCTCACAATAACTGTTGACCCTCACGTCGGGAGAAAGTACTGAATTGACCACTCTCCCGCCGCTGATGATGCATCCGCTGGAGACAATGGAATCGACCGCAATCCCCATCCTTTTGCCTTCCTGAGCAAAAACAAATTTGGCTGGAGGATACTGGCGCTGGTAAGTACGAATAGGCCAACTCTTGTCATATAGGTTGAACTGTGGGGAGACGGCAATCAAGTCCATGTTAGCATCGTAATACGCTTGAATGGTTCCGACATCCAGCCAGTATTGAGCTTCCTTCTTGTTTTCGTCCACGAAGCGATAGGAATGAACCCGGTGCCTTTCGATCAGACGAGGAATGATATCCTTCCCAAAATCATGCGAGGAGTTTACATCCCTCGCATCGTCCTCTAAGACCTGAGTTAACGTATCCCTGTTGAAGATGTAAATACCCATCGAAACGTTAGAGCAACTTGGGTTGCGTGCGCTCGGTTCGGGCTGGGCCGGCTTTTCCTGAAATCCATAGATTTTTCCAGAGCTGTCTGCCTTGATGATCCCGAACCTGCTGGCTTCCGCGATGGGGATCTCGATAGTGCTAATCGTGACCTCGGTGCCTGAATCAATGTGCTGACGGAGCATGAGGGAGTAATCCATCTTGTAGATATGGTCTCCCGAAAGGATCAGAACATACTTGATGCCCTCAACGGAGTTGACCGAATAAAGGTTCTGCCGGACGGCATCGGCTGTTCCCAGATACCAGCTTTCCCCAACCCTCTTCTGTGGAGGAATAATTTCAATGAATTCGTCGAGATCATGGGCAAACACATTAAACCAGCCATGTCGGACATGATGGTTCAAGGAGAGCGCTTTGTATTGAGTCAAGATGAAGATCTTGCGGAGATCCGAGTTGATGCAGTTACTGAGGGTCACATCGATAACGCGATAAATTCCTCCGAAGGGAACGGCAGGCTTGGCCCGGTTTTGAGTCAGAGGGAATAGACGTTCGCCCGCCCCCCCGGCTAAAAGCACGCCCAGCGTTTGCCTCATGCTCATGAATCATCCTCAGTCCCAGAAGATCGATGTTATTCTAGCATAGGCCATTGTGTTTTCAGGGGATCTCTCCTACTCTTGGCGGTGATTAGGTGGAGGGGTTCACTTGCAATGAGCGAGGAATTGGTTCTAGCCATCCCGCGAAGCCTGTTCGAAGAACTTGGTGCGTTTCAAGGGATTCGACTGAATGTAGAGCCCTACCTCCAGTGCATCCTGGATGCACGTCACACGCGGTTTCTGCCCCGTGCTCAAGCGGAGGAGGATCCTCGTTTCAAGCAGATCATTCCCTACGTCTTGATCAAGCGCGAACAATCCTTGTTGCACTATGTGCGCGGGAAGGGCTCCGGGGAGAAACGTCTGGTCGCCAAGGGCTCCATTGGGATTGGCGGTCATATCAATCCGATTGATGAAAGTCTGTTCGCTACCGGGCGCCAGTTCTACGAGAGCGCAGTCCAGAGAGAGCTGAATGAAGAGCTCAAAATAGACGGCGCCTTCCGTCATGAGATTGCCGCACTGTTGAATGACGACTCCACGCTGGTCGGAAAGGTGCACCTTGGAATCGTTCATCTGTGCGAGCTCAGCCAGGAGAACGTCTCCAAGGGTGAGGTCTGCATCACGGGGCTCCAATTTTTAACCTTAGAAGAGCTTCGCTCCCGGCGCGAGCAGCTGGAAACCTGGTCCCAGCTCTGTTTGGACCATTTTCCGCAATTGGTGGAAGCCGCGAAACTGTAATACACTGATGCCAATGAGACACGTCGTCGAGTCCATTGTTTCTTTCAAATTCTCAGGGTTCCGGGGAGCAGTGCTCCTCAGGACTCTGGCACTCCTGCCCTGTCTTTCGCTGCAAATGCTCTCGAACGAAAAAAGTTCGGTGGTAACTTTTGATGATGTAACTGAATCTTCAGGTCTCCGATTTCTGCACCACAATTCCGCTACCTCTAACAAGTATCTAATGGAAACCATGACGGGTGGAGTTGCCATCTTTGACTACGACCAGGATGGCTGGATGGATGTCTTCTTTGTTAATGGAGCCAAGCTCAAAGATCCTCATCCTGATACGGAAGTCGCGGACAAGACTTCTTCCGAGTTTTGGAACCGTCTCTTCAGAAACAATCATGACGGTACCTTTACCGACGTTACGGAGAAAGCTGGTCTAAAGGGACGAGGCTACGGCATGGGCGTGGCTGCGGCGGACTATGACAATGATGGATTTACGGATCTTTTTGTCACCAATTTTGGTGACTGCCTTCTGTACCATAACAACGGAAATGGAACCTTTTCGGAGGTGACTGCCCAAGCCAAAATCAAAGTCGATGGTTGGGCAACCAGTGCAGGATTTTTTGACTACAACCGCGATGGCTACCTGGACCTTTTTGTCTGCCGCTATGTTCAGTACACGTTCTCCGGCAACATTTACTGCGGCGAGAAGAAGCCTGGCGCAAGGGCCTATTGCCACCCCGACAACTTCAAACCCATTTCCAATGTGCTATTGAGAAACAACGGGGATGGAACTTTCACCGATGTCAGCCAACCCGGCCGGATCAAGGCCAGCGAAGGGAAGGGACTCGGAGTGGCATTTGCCGACTTCAACAATGACGGCTGGCCGGATATTTCCGTGGCCAACGATTCGTACCAGCAATTCTTGTTCAAGAACAGTGGCGACGGGACATTCACGGAGATGGGTGTGATTGCCGGGGTAGGTTACACCGAAGACGGGAAAACCTTCGCTGGAATGGGGACCGACTTTGTTGATCTGGACGATGACGGATTTCCTGACATCGTGACGAGTGCTCTTTCCAACGAGTCCTACGCCTTCTTCCGAAATAACGGCGATGAGAGCTTTACCTACGCCACCCTGGTTTCGAACCTTGGCGAGATCACTCGCCTCTTCGCCGGATGGGGCTTGCACATTTTCGATTACGACAACGATGGTAGCAAAGACCTTTTTTTGGCTAATGGCCATGTGATGGACAATATCGCGTTCACCCAACCTCACCTGAGCTATATGCAGAAACCTCTGCTGCTAAAAAGAGCAGGGAACAAATTCGTCGATGTTTCAGCTTCTTCTGGTTCGGTCTTCGGTCAGGTCTGGGCCAGTCGCGGTGCCGCTTTCGGCGATTTAGACAACGACGGGGATCTGGATATCGTCGTTTCCAACTGCAATGGTCCATCCTATTTCGTCAAGAATGTGGGCGGGAACAGGAATCATTGGATCGGATTAGAACTTCGCGGCTTCAAGAGCAACCGGGATGGCATCGGGACCAGAATCATCTTAACAACCGGCAGCGGCAAGATTCAGTACAACCATGTGACGACGGCTGCCAGTTATCTTTCTGCCAACGACAAGCGGGTCTTTTTCGGATTGGGAGAACAGACGAAGATCAAGCAGATTCGCTTCCTCTGGCCCAGCGGGATCGAACAATTACTAATCGACCCAAAATGTGATGAGATCCTGAAAGTGGAAGAGAAAGCC
>Ga0075423_10004581_pt1 | contig 12825 bp, 12 predicted proteins | sample SoiMethybrSBSTD2_FD_80114 | JGI IMG/M metagenome (GOLD analysis project Ga0075423, IMG submission 80114) | Bulk soil microbial communities from a Populus tree surrounding site in Tennessee, USA - Soil MetaG P. TD hybrid SBSTD2 | ecosystem: Environmental > Terrestrial > Soil > Tree plantation...
GGGCACGCGGAAAGTCGGCAGATGCTGAACGCGATTCGCGCGCAGGCACTACCGATATTCGTGCCGACGCTGTTGTTGGCTGAGGTTGCAGCAGCGATTATTCGCACGCGTGGGGATGAAGCCCTAGCGCGGGCTTTGGTTGCGGATATACGTCGGCTGCCGAACGTCACCTTTGTACCGCTCACCATCGCTCAGGCACAACAGGCGGCGAACCTGGCGATCCCGCAGCGGCTCGCGGCTCTGATGCAGTGTATGCCGCTACCGCCCTTCGAGCACATACGACGCTGATTAGCCTTGACAACGAGCACTTGACCCGGCTTGCTGGCATCCTCACGGTTCAAACGCCAGCGCAGGTGCTGGCCGCTCTCGCTGCGTCTTAGTCGGATAGCACCCCTGGTCGCCGATCAGTCGCGGATCGTATTGCGCCGCGTTGACACCCCCCGCGCTTCACAGTATCATCAGGCGATACCCGCCGACTCGCCGAGCATTGCGTATGCCGCTCGTTGACCGTCTGCGCCACAACTGGCCGCTTATACTGCTGTCCGCCGCCACGCTCGGCGCGCTCGCGCTGCTCTGGATCGTGCGCGACACGCCGCTACAGCCGCTGCCGTGGCTGCGCGTCGATGCGCTCAGCGCGTTCTTCGGCTTCGCGACGTTCGGCGGATGTGCGCTGGCGATCATTGGCACGTCCTCCGGCCCGGCGACTAGTACAGCTCGGCACACCTCTAAGAGTTTTTCACCACCAAGACACCAAGACACCAAGCCTTCGAGTCGTGGTGTCTTGGTGGTTCAAACCATTGGCCTCTTTCGGCCAAACGGCACTCGGGTGTGGCGCGCGCTGGCGCTGCTGCTGCTGCTCGCCGCATACGTCGCGACCCCAACGCTCGTGATCGCCGGCACGTATCTGCTGCGGGCGCTGCTTATGCTGCCGGCGCGCAGGCTGGCGCGCACGCCGGGTGAAACACGCCTGCGTTCATTCGGTCGCACTGTGCGGCCTGTGTTGCTTGCCGCGCCGGGCGTGGTTGCCGCTGGCGCGCTGCTGGTTGGCTACGGCGCGCTGGCGTTGCGCGGGGCGCTGCGCTACGACGAGCGCACGGCCGGCGGCGCGCTGGATGGCTTCGTTTTCTGGTTCGTGCTGCTGGCGGCCTGCATCGCTGGCGCACAGCTGTATCTGCACCCAGGCGACCAACGGAGCGAGGACGAAGGACGACCGATCATCGGCAAGGGGCCAACCGCCAGAGATGATCGACCTTCACATTTCACGCTTCACGCTTCACGCTTCACGCAGCTGGAGCAGGATCTCGTGCGGATCGCCTGGCTCTATCCGCTGGTCCGGCTCTACAGCTTGGGGCCTTGGAATAATGGCTGGTCGTTTGCGACGATGCTGCTTGGCGGCGCGGTCGCCGTCTGGGCCGCCGGCAGCGCATTCGCGCAGACGGACGCGGACGCACGCCGCAGGCTGACGCTGTTGAGCTACCTTGGGCTCGTGCTGGCCGGCTTGGGGCTTGGAACGAGCGCGGGCATCGTCGCCGGTTGCTATGGTCTGCTGGTATATCTGCTGCTTGCGGTGGGAAGTGCGCCGGTGCCGCGCGCTGACGGCCAGCCTGAGGCAAACGCGGCCTTCGTGGGTCAAACGAGCCAGCGCTGGCTGCTCTCTGGCGCGATCCCGTTTACCGCACCGTTCGTCGCTGCCTGGCTGCTGATCGGCGCGGGCCATGCCGGTGGCGTGATTTTGCTCTCCGGTATTGTGTGGGTCGTCACGCTGATCAACGCGCTCGCGACCGGGCTGGCGCTCAGCGCGGAGCGCTCTGCCAGGCGAGCGTTGACGGTTGCGGCGGCGGCGAGCGTGGCGCTGGGCATTGGCGCGCCGCTGGTCGTGCTGGCGCTGATCCAACCGGTCGTTGAGCAGCTACAGGGTGGGCTGACGCTCTACGGCGATGTCAACGTCTGGCCGTGGGTCGGGCTGGAGACGATCGATGCAGCGCACACGCCGGTGACAACGCTGCCCGCCATCGCGATCGCCGGGCTGATGCTGGTGCTGTCTGCGCTGGTCTATCTGATCTTGCGCCTGCGCGCGGTCAGCGCGCCGCCGGCCGCGATCGTCGCGCGCGCTGATCAATCGGATGCGGCGCACATGGCATTTGATCCACAGCAGCGCCTGCGCGCTCTGCTCGCCAGCCTGCGCACCGAGGTCGCGTGGCTCGGCGGCACAGCGGGCGCGCCGGACGAGGAGCGGCCTGTTGACGGCGAATGAACTGCTGGCCATGCTTGGCCGGGCCTGGTCGCGGCTGCTGATCTACCCCGGCGGGCTGACAGCATTCGCGCTAGTCTGGCTTGTGGCGCGGCTCAGCCGGCGCAGTCGCGGCGCGGCGGCGAGTGGCGCTGACGGCGTTGACCAGGAATTGCCGCTCACGATCAGTGCGATCGCGTTGCCCTGGCTGGGGCTGGCGCTGCTCCCGCTGCCGCAGGTGGCCGGGATCAACCGGCAGACCGATCTGATCGTCGTGCTGGCGCTGCTGGAGTGGCCGCTCGTCCTTGTGATCGCGCAGGAGTTCCATTCGACCGCGCCGGATGCATACGCGCGACTGGTGCGACGGCTCGCTGCGGCGCTCAATAGCTACCCGCCGCTCATCCTTGCGGCGTTGGTGCTGGCGCTCGCCGCCGGCTCCTTCGAGATCGGCGCGCTGATACGCCCCCCAGATGCGCTTGCGCCTGCGCGCCAGGCCGTGCTGCATTGGCTTGGCGCATTGGCCTGGACGCTGGCGCTGCCGCCGGCGCTGGGCCTCGGCCCGTTCGCCACGCGCCCGCCCGCTCAGCGCGCGCTGCGGGTCGGGCTGCGGTTGCGGGCGCTGGGGTTGATCGCGCTCGCCGCACTGCCGTGGTTTCCGCTGCTCGCCGATTGGCCCTGGCTGCTTCTGCTGCCGCCGCTGCTGATCGCGGCGCTGCTGTGGTGCTATGATCGCGCCACCGCCGGTCGGGCGGCGCGCAAATGGGCGCACGGCTACCTGGTCTTCGCTGTGACGCTCATGCTCGTGCTGCTCTGGGCGGCGTACGCGATGTTGCAGGAGCGACTTGCGTAAGATTACCTTTCCTTATACGCCACAAGGCCAAACGCCTCCGGCCTGCGAACGATCCGCTCGAAGCCGGACTCTTTGAGTCGGCGAACGACCCCTCTGAGCAACCCATGGCCCGTTTTACTCTCCAGGTTGCCGATGTAGTGAAACAACCGACCGCGTGGCTTCAGCACGCGGAAGAGCTGCTGATAGAACGCGCCCGAATAGAGCTGACCAGCCAGACTGAACGTCGGCGGATCGTGGATGACGCGCGCAAATGCGTGATCGGCCAGCTCCTGGATCACGTCGAACGAGTCGCCGACGAGCTGCTGAATCTTGGGGTTGTCGAATAGCGCCTGAGACCAGGGGTTGAGCCGCGCGATCATCAGCGTCGTCGGGTCGAGCTCGATGGTAACGACCTGCTCGGCAGTTTTGGCGGCTTCGATGGCCGTGTAGCCCAAGCCGGTCGATGTGTCCAGGACGCGCCCACGCAGCGGCGCGAGCGTGCGGACCTTGGCCAGCGTATCGCGGCGCGGATCGGTGCCCTTGATGCGGTGCATCGAGAAGCCGGCGATCAAGACCGTCGGCGGGCCGTCGGTCGGCATGAGGCTGTAGAAACGATTAAGTTGCTCGGAGAAGCGCTGGATGCGCTGCGCCGCGTTGTCTTCGACCACGAAGCAGTGCTGATCGTCTTCGATGATCGCGGCGAGCTGGTCCCAGGCCAGCCAGCCGCCATTCGGAAAGACGACGCGATCCGGTTGCAGGATCACGGCGTCGGTCGTCAGCCCAAGGTCGAGCGATGCCTCGACCGTCGTCGCACCGGCGCTGCGGGCGCTGAGGATCGGCGCAACAGTGCTGTGCGATAGGATGATCAGATCGTTGATAGACATCGTTTCCAAATTAAAGATAATGCTCGGCGGCGGCACGCGTGATCGCCAGGCAGCGCTTGCCGACCTCGACGCCGAAGAAGCGTTGCGCGCCGTGCGCTGGCTCATTGCCGGTGGCGTAGTTGGTGACATAGGCCAGCGATGCGTAGGCCAGCCCTAGCTCGCGCGCCAGGAAGACCTCGGGCACGAGCGTCATTCCCACCACATCGGCACCAGCGCGCCGGAAGCCACGAATCTCCGCCGCCGTCTCCAGGCGCGGCCCTTCGGAGCAGGCATAGTTTCCACGGCTAAAAACCCGCTTGCTGTGCTGTGCGGCGGCGCTGTGCAGCGCGGCACCGAGCTGCGGGTCGAAACACGACTCGGCGATCGGCAGCCGCTGATCAGGCGCATCCCCGTGCGGCGGGTCACCGAAGCTGCGCGCGCGCGTTTTCGTGAAGTCGAGCAGGCCATCAAGTGTCAGCAGGTCGTGGACCTCGAGCAGCGGGTTGATCGCGCCGACGCCGTTCCAGGAAAGGATGCGCGTTACCCCGAGCGCGTGAGCGGCCCACATGTTTGCGCGCGCGTTGACGAACGGCGGGCTGACTTCGAGCCGACCAAGCCCGTGGCGCGATGCGAAGGCGACCCGCGCGCCGTAGCGTTCGAGCAGAAAGATCGGAAAGGCCGCGCCATAAGGCGTCGCCAGATCGACGCGGCGCAGCGGGCCGAGCAGCTCGGCGAGCGGCAAAAAGTAGGCGGCGGTGCCACCGAGGATCAACAGCACGGGTTGGCTCACGATGGCTTTCGTCTCCGCCGTTGCCGTGGTGGGAGCGGATCGATCAAATAGGTGACGCGCGGCAGCGGCTCGGTCGGCACACCTTCGACGAAATCGGGGTCGGGTAGTGTGGCGATGCGACCGAAGAAGAACAGCGAAAAGCCGGTGGCGATGACGCCGATCAGGACGCCAATCCCAAGGTCGATCGCTGGCACGAGCCAATGTAAGAGGAAGCCGATACCGATGCCGACGGCGAGCAAAACGATCTTGATCACCAGGTAGATCAGTATTGTACCAAGTACGGAACGCACGTCGAACATCCTTTCCGTTGTAGTTCGTGCGGACACCTATGCCGAGCCTGCGCGGCAATCATTATACGCGATCCTGTATGGGACGCGGAGCTCGGGGAGGCACCCAGCAGAAACTTGCAGCACCTCGCGCTTGGGCGACGACCGTGCTGCTCACTGCGCGAGTGGAATGATGTCGAGCGGTGCCTCGCCATCGCCGAGGTAGTCGGCGATCCGCTGGGACCGGTAGATGCCGCGATTGGTGACGATCGCGCTGACGAGGTCGGGCGGAGTCACGTCGAAGGCCGGGTAATAGCCTTCGGCACCTGGCGGCGCGCTGCGCTGGCCCGCGAACTCCAATACCTCGGATGGGTCGCGCTCCTCGATCGGGATGTCGGCACCGGTCGGCGTTGCGGCGTCGGGGCCATCGTAGCCGAGCACGTAGAAAGGGACGTGGTGCCGCTGGGCTAGCACGGCGTACTGATAGGTTCCAACCTTGTTCGCGATGCTGCCGTCAAGCGCGATCCGGTCGGCGGCGGTAATGTAGAGGTTGAACATGCCGCGTGCGAAGCAGAAGCCGGGCATGTTGTCGGTCAGCAGCGTGACTGGCACGCCGATCGCCAGCGCCTGGTGCGCGGTGAGCCGCGCGCCCTGGAGGTAGGGCCGCGTCTCCGTCGCATACAAACGAAGCGGCTTGGCCTGCTCGACGTGGGCCACGTAGAGCATCCAGTTCAGCGCGGCACCGGCGAAGCAGTGCGTCAGAATCTGGTCGCCCTCGGTCAGCAGCCCGGCGGCGTTGCGTCCGCAGCGCTCGGCCACTTTATCGCCGCGCTTGACCTGGGCGTCCACGAAATCGGCCAGCGCCGTCTCGGCGTCGTCGCCGTCGAGGATCGCAGCGTCGGCGCGCGCCAGCGCGTGCTCAATGATCTGGTGGAGATCGTCGGCGGTCGGGCGGGTGCGCCGCAGCGCTTCTGCGGCCTGAATGATCGCGGCGCGCTGCGCGTCCGACGGGCGATCTTTCCAGGCGCGCGCCGCCAGCGCCAGCCCGTAGCCAGCGACATAGGCCAGCGGCGGCCCGCCCTGCACAACCATCGTCGTGATCGCATTGCCGACCGCCGCGACATCGGCGCACTCGACGAAGACGGTCTCGTGCGGATAGCGCCGCCGGTCGAGCACCAGCACGATGCCGCGCTCGCGGTCGTAGCGCAGGGTGTCGCCCCGGCGGGTGAGTAGCGGTAGCGTCATTTCAGCGTTTGCTCCTAGCTATCTGGCTTGTAGCCGCCGAATACGGCGTGGCCCGCCCTGAGCCAGAACACATCGACGCCGCTAAAGCCGGCCTCGGCGAGCCAGCCCAGTTGCTCTGGCACGCTCGAAGGTATGTCGGTCGGGTCGGGATAGATATAAATATTCCATTGCTGCTCGATGAAAAAATCGTATGCGCGCAGGTCGCCCGCGAACTCAAGCGATTGCCGTCGCACCGCTTCATCCCAGGCTTGCGCGGCATAGCGTCGGCCCCACTCGCTCGTCGGCGCGATGAGGTCGGCGATCAGCAGCGCGCCGCCGGGTGCCAGGTGGCGATAGATCGCGGCGAACAGCGCCCGCTTGGCCGGGCCGTCGAGGTGATGGATCACCAGGCTGCTCAGAAAACAGCGGATGTCGTTGCCGAGCGCGTCGAGCCAGGCCGGCTCCTCAAGGCGAAACGGCCGCAGCTCGAAGCGCCCGGCGAACGGGGCGAGCAGCGCGGCGGCGTGTTTCAGCATCGTCGGCGAGCCGTCCAGCGCGATCGCGTGGGCCGCAGGGAAGTGGTCGAGCAGCTGCTGGCTCAACCAGCCCTGACCTGTGCCGATGTCAACGAAGACGAACGGCTCGTCTGAGCGCGCCGGCACCAACTCGCGCAGCGCGCGCGCGATCTCGTCGCGGCCAGGGGTTAGGCTACGCCCAACGTCGAGAAAGGCCACCGAGTCCGACTCCTGCCAGCCGTCGGCGCTCTGGCCTGGCGTCGCAGGCGGCTGTGGGTGATCGTTTTGCATCCTGATGCTCCTTAGAATCGCTGAACCACACCCTGATGCCTGAAAATGGCGACGGCGGGCAGACACGCAGGTCTGCCCCTACGCGGGCTATCGGCTATCGGCACGCCATTCCAGCCAGAGGTAGCTCGCCACGCACACCGCCGCCGCGACTGCGAAGCCGATCAGCATGCTCAAACGCTCGTTTTGCGCGTCGAGCTGCTGGACCAGCAGCCGCATGCTGCGCAGATCGCCGCCGGCCAGCCCCATAACACCGCCGCGTAGCGCGCCCGCGACCTCGCTCAGAAATTGCTGCTGGCGCACAAACAGCATCACGCTCGTGGCGGCGCGCGCGACGAGATACGCCAGCGCTCCGGCGGTCGCCGCGAACACGAGGCTGAGGGCGATACGGATGAGCCAGTCGCGGGTAGCTGGAGCGAGGCTGGGTGTGTGGTTCGGCGTCGTCATGCGCAGCCTGCGGGCCGATCCGCCTGGCGCAGCGCCGCGTAGACCACCCGATGCACGATCGCACGGAAGCGCCCCCAATCCTGCCACGATCCCTCGATCTCGGGGTGAAAGCCATCGGCCACCTGCTCCAACCGCTCAGCCAGCGCCGGCAGCTCGTCGAGCGCCGCTTCGTAGAACGCGCCGAGCTGCTCTTCGGCGTCCTGCACGCCCAGCGTCCCGCCTAGCTCGTCAAGCAGAAACGCGAAGGTCACGAACGTGGGCGTAGCCGTGGCGCGCGCGGCACCCACATCCCCAACCAGATGATACTCGATCACCGCCAGAAAACGTCGCACCGCCACATCGAGCCCGGTCTCCTCGATCGTCTCGCGCAGCAGCGCAGCAGCGATCGCCTCGCCATGGTTGATGCCGCCGGTCAGCAGCCGAAACGCACCCGGCGGATAGAAGGTCTTGATCGCCGTCAGGAACTTCCCGCTCGTGCGGCGCACAACCATGCAGACCTCGCCAATGCGATCAGTCGCGCTGATCGGGCGAAATGGCGCGCCGCGCAACGCGACGGTGATGCGCTGGGGCGGGCCGTAGCGCTCGGCGAGGGTGGCGATCTCGGTTTCGATAGCTGAAGCAAGCATAGTTTAGTGAAACGTGAAACGTGAAACGTGAATCATCGGCGCGTTTCACGCTTCACGTTTCACGCCCGTGCCCTGGCGTAGCGCCGCCAGCGTCTGCTGCGCGCCGGCGTTGAAGAAGCCCAGATCGCTTCCGCAGGCCAGCATGGTCATGCCGCGCCGGTACCATTCTAGCACGACTGTGGAATCGGCGATATGGATACCGGAAGCGACGTTATGACGCTGCGCCGCCGCCACGACCCGCTGGATCGCGTCGTCAACTGCCGGGGCGAGAACGTGCTGCTCGCCAAGCGAGATCGTCAGGTCGAACGGGCCGATCACCGCAGCGTCCACGCCCGGCACCGCCAACAGCTCGTCGATGTTCGCGATCGCCTGCGCGCGCTCGATCTGGAGGATGACCAGCGTGTGCCCATTCATGTGGCCGACCAGCTCCTGCGGCTCGGCTGGCCCGTAATCGGTATGGCCGCGTCCGACCGTGGCACCGCGCACGCCGAGCGGCGGGTATTTCATGAAGCTGACCAGGCGCTCGACCTGCGCGCGGGTCTCGACGCGCGGCAGCATCACGCCCATCGCCCCGGCGTCCAGCGCCTGCGCGACCAGTTGATAGGCCAGATCGGGCACGCGTACCAGCGGCACAATCTCGGCCAGCCGCGCGACCTTGATCATATCCGCGACGATGGATAGATCGTAGGTGCCGTGCTCCATGTCGATGAAGACGAAATCGAAGCCGGCGTTGGCCAGCATCCAGATGAAGCCGGGCGAGCGCACCTCGCTCATCATTGTGCCAATGACCGGCTCGCCGCGCCGCAGCGCTTGCTTGACTCGGTTGGGCTTCAGCATTCGACCATCCTTGTTGTCTCGCGTATAAGACTATTCACGTCGGCGCTTCCAAACCTCGGCGTTGACCAGATTCGCCGGACGCTCGCCACGGAGCGCGCTGGCGACCTCGGCGCAGGCCATCACCTGCATGCGCAGCACACCGGCGCTGGTGTATGAGCCGATATGCGATGTGCAGATCGTGTTCGGTAGGCGAAAGAGTGGGTTATCGGCGGCGGGCGGCTCGGGATCGAAGACATCCAGCCCCGCGCCCGCCAGATGGCCCGAACGCAGCGCCGCGACCAGCGCCTGCTCGTCGATGATTGGGCCGCGCGAGACATTGATCAGGTAGCTGCCAGGGCGCATGCGCGCCAGCGCGGCGGCGTCGATCAGGTGATGGGTCGTGGCGTCCGCTGGGCAGTGGATCGATACCACGTCGGCGGCCGCCAGCAGGTGATCCAGCGTCGGCGCTAGCTCGACGTGCAGCGCCACCGCCCGCGCCGGCACGACGAAGGGGTCATAGGCCAGCACATGCATGCCCAACGCGCGAGCGATTGTGGCCACGCGCCCGCCGATGCGTCCCAGCCCGATCAGGCCGAGCGTCGCGCCGAGCGCTTCCATGCCGGGCCGCAGCACGCCGTAGTCAACCCAGCCCTGGCCGGAGCGCAGCAGCCGCTCGCTGACGGCGACCTGCTTGAGCAGGTTCAGCATCAGCGCGATCGCGTGCTCCGCCGTCGACTCGGTCGGCCCATCGGGTGTGTTGACGACCATGATGCCGTGCTCGGTCGCCGCCGCCAGGTCGATGCGATCCACGCCGATGCCGGTGCGAGCGAGCACACGCAGGCGCGCGCCAATGCGATCCAGCACCGGGCCGTCGATCGTCGTCGTGCCGCCGAGGATCAGCGCATCGCAGCTGGATATTTTGGCGTACCACTCGTCGGAGCCCTCTGTCCCGCCGTCGATCACGTCGGCGAGCGGTGCCAGCAGCGCCAATGCTTGCGGCTGAAACATGCTGTGTAGCCAGACCCGCGCTTGAGACATATGCGTTCACCTCTAATCACGTCGCTCCGGCCCAACCCACGCACCGATCTCGTCGTGCAGCAGCGGGATGACGACCTGCCGAACCAGCGCCGTGCCGGCCAGCTCGGCCCCGCGCTCAACCGCCGCTTGGACATCCGCGACGCGGCCACGTAGCACAACATAGCCTTTGCCGCCCAGCTGATTGGCGAGCTGCATCTCGATCAGCCGCGCCTCCGTCTCCTTGGCAGCCGCGTCGGCGGCGCGCACGCAGGCCGCCACCGTACTCGTCTCGATCACGCCGAGCGCCTCGCCGCGCGCGATCAGCCGTTCGCCGCGCAGCAGCGGGTACAGATCGGGATGCGCGGCAGGCAGGAAGGTTTCATCGAGCAGATCGCCGCCGCCAACCTCGCGCGCCGCAGCATACGATTCCTCCAGCTCAGCGACCTCGCCGGTCGCCAGCAGCAGATATTTGCCCGGCGAGAGATGGCGCACATCGAGCAGCGTGATCGGCGCGCGTTTGACCAGCGCATCGCCGGCGAGGATGCCGATGGCGATGCTGCTAAATTCGAGACAAAGCAGAGCTGGCGGCATACTGAATCCTATTATTCCTGGCGAGTATCGTGCGGCGTTCGTTCGCTGGCCGGGTGCGCTTACTCGGCGGTCTGCCAGAGCGGGAGACCGATCGTAAAGGTGCTGCCCGCTCCCTCAGTGCTGACGACATCCACCCAGCCACTGTGCAGCGTCACGATCTCTTTGACGACGTACAGCCCCAGCCCCAGGCCCCCGACATGTTCGGCGTCCACATTCCGCGCGCGATAGAACCGCTGGAACAGCAGCGGCAGCGACTCCTGCGGGATGCCGATGCCTTGGTCGGTGACGCTGACACACGCAAACCCATCGCGCCGCTCGACATGCACATAGACCGGGCCGCTGGCCGGGCTGTATTTGATCGCGTTTGCGACCAAGTTCTGCACCACCTGCTCCAGGCGCAGCTCATCGCCCTCGACGATCAGCGGTTCGTCGGGGGCGCTGATCGTCACCGTGTGCTGTTCGAGTACCGGCTGAACCTCGGCCACCACACGCTGCGCCAGCCGGCTCACGCTCACATGCCCGCGCTCGATGCTGAGCTGCCCGGTCTCGATGCGCGAGAGATCGAGCATCGTGATGACCAGCTTGTTGAGCCGCTCGACCTGGCCGATGATCACGCCCAACGCGCGCCGATCGCGCTCCCCCAGCGTGCCCTCGCGGTTCGCACGACGCTGGATGAGCTGGGCATAGCCGAGCATCGAAGTGAGCGGCGTCTTGAGTTCGTGCGAGGCGATCAGAAGGAACTGATCGCGCGCGCGCACCGCCTCCTGCGCCGCGTGATACAGCCGCGCGTTCTCGACTGCCAGCGCGGCCCGCTGCGCCAATTCGCCCGCGAGCAAAAGATCGTCTGTCTCATAATGGCGTCCCGACTCGGCCACGACCAGCGTGACGGCCCCCAACGTCCGGCCATGTGCGTTGAGCGGCACACAGATTTGCTCGCGCCAGCCCAGCTCGCCCAGCAAGCCGAGATGCTCGGCATCCTGAGCGCTGTGCCCGAAGTCCGGGCCTGGGCACTGGGCGATCAGCTCCGGCTGGCCGGTGCGCATGACCTTCGGGTAGCCATACTCTGCGTCTGCGGCGATCGGGTAGCGCTGATCCAGCTCCCTCACCAGCTCGCCCTTCGATGCATCGACATGGGCAGCCGCGAACTGGCGGATCGAGCCGTCCTGTTCGCGCATATGAACCATGCACCAATCGGCGAGATGCGGCACCGCCAGCCGCGTCACGCTTGTGAGCGTCGCCGTGTAGTCGAGCGAGGCGACCAGGATCGTGCTGGCCTCGGCGAGGAACGCCAGCCGCCACTGCGCCGCCTCGACCTCGCGCAGCGCCTGGTCGCGCGCGGCGAGCAGCTCGTCCTTCTGGTGTTCGAGCGTGCGCTGCGTGGTGATGTCGCGCAGCACGAGCACCGCGCCCAGCCGTCGGCCGTCCTCGGCCACAACCGGTGTCGCGCTGCCTTGGGCGATAATCTCGGTCTCGTCGGGTCGGCGGATGCGCCATTCCGCAGCCACGACCGTCTCGTCGTGCAAGACCGCGCGTGCAAGCGGAAGCTCATCGGGCGGGTAGCGCCGGCCATCGAGCGTCAGCGCCTGAGAGATCAGCCCGTCGTGCTCGGTCAGAGTCTGCGGGTCGGTCGTGCCGTGCAGCCGCAGCGCCGCCTCGTTGATAAAGGTGATGCGACCGGCGGGATCGGCGATGATCACGCCATCGACGATCTGGCCGAGGATCGTCGCCCGCTCCGCCGCTAGCTGCTCGACGTGCTGGCGCGCCTGCACCTGCCCAGCATAGCGGCGGGCCAGCTCGATCGGCCCGCTCAACACGGCTGCGACCGCCTGCATCAGCGCCAGATCACCGTCGTTGAAGACATTCGGCTCGGTCGAATCGACTTCGAGCAGCCCGAATGAGCGCCCGCGCCAGATCAACGGCACCGCCAGGTATGCACGAAGCGTCGAGCCCGTTCCAGAGCCATATACCTGCACACGGGCTGCGATCAGATCGTTGCACAAATAGGGCTCGCCCCGCTCCACAATCTGCCAACTGCGCTTGGGGCCGCGCGCCATCCGCTGGCCGATCGCCGTCGCGGTAAAGGGACCGACGGCCGCCTGAACGACCAGATCGTCGCCTTCGACCAGCGCGATCGAGCCGCCGCTGAAGCGGATCACTTGCGCCAGGCGCGCGAGCGCGGCGGAGAGGATGCGACCGAGATCGTCTTCGCCGGAAGCCGCCCGCGCGATCGCATTCAGCAACTCCGCTTCGGCCAACGCCCGGTCGCGCGCGTTGGCGAGCGCGCTGAGTCGCCGCTGCGCCATCTCGGCCTCGGTGCGGGCGA
>Ga0075423_10004583_pt1 | contig 12822 bp, 6 predicted proteins | sample SoiMethybrSBSTD2_FD_80114 | JGI IMG/M metagenome (GOLD analysis project Ga0075423, IMG submission 80114) | Bulk soil microbial communities from a Populus tree surrounding site in Tennessee, USA - Soil MetaG P. TD hybrid SBSTD2 | ecosystem: Environmental > Terrestrial > Soil > Tree plantation...
CCTTGAACGTGACGCGGTACCGGTGGCTGCCAACAGCCACGTTCGTGACGTGCACGCCAGTCCCGTCGATCGACACGAAGTTGTCAATCTGGTCCTTCAGGGTTTCGCGAAACAGCTGCTTGACGCCGCGCAGATCGCCCAACCCCTCCTCGCCGACGTTGGCGACGAAGGTGACCGTACCTGTCGGGTGGACGCCCGCCTTCTTCAGCTCCCGCGCCACGGACACCAGCACGGCCAGGCCGCGACAGTCGTCGGCGATGCCCGGTCCGCGCAGGATGTTGCCATCCTTTTTGACGCGCACGTCGGTCCCTTCCGGAAACACGGTGTCGAGATGCGCGGCAATCACGAGGTGCGGATGCGCCGACGCGCCGCGCAGCTCGCCAAGCACATTGCCGACCTTGTCCACACGCACGTTCTGGAGGCCGATCTCCTGAAACACGCGCTCCAGTTCCATCCCGCGCGCGTCTTCCTTGAAGGAGGGCGCTGGAATCTGGCAGAACCTGATTTGGTCGTCAAGGGTCTTCGGTTCGTTGGCCTTGACGGCGTCGAGCGCGGCCTTCACGCCCGAGTCTTTCGTGAGGTCGGTCAATGTCGTCGCTGGCTGCGCGTGCAGACTTCCGCCGAGAGACGACGCGAGAATGTACAGACCGCCAAGACCGTACAACAGGATTCGTGGTCGCATGTCGTGTTCAGCGCTCCGGGGATGGGGTGGATATTGTCCGTATCATGCGCTCTCCTCTACGGTTCTGCATGGTAACGCGGCTGCGTCGCAGCCTCACAATCCAAATCCCCGTATGTTGCGGACTCGCCTCATCAACGGCGTCAACTTTTGCCGATAAAACCGCTATAAGGCCGCGTATCCTTTCAGCACACGCACTAGTGGAGTTTCGTAACAGGAGGTCACCTGTGAAGGGTACGTTCATTCGGGTACTTTCGGCACTGGCAATCGTGTCGACGTTCGGCATCGCGCCGGCGGGGGCACAAACGGGCCAGACGTTCGGCGAGCTGGTGGGCAAGGTCACGGACGACCAGAGCGCCGTGCTCCCTGGCGTCACGGTTACGCTGTCGGGTCCCGCGGTGATGGGCACGCCCACGGCGGTCTCGGGCCCGACCGGGATGTACCGCTTTCCGGCGGTCGCCACCGGCACTTATACGCTGAAATTCGAGCTGAGCGGCTTTGCCCCGCTTGTGCGGGCGGGCATCATCGTGCCGGTGCGCGAGACGGTCACGGTCGATGCCCAGATGAAGCTCGCCGCGCTGCAGGAAACCGTGACCGTGAACAGTGCGTCGCCGACGGTTGACGTGGAAAACACCAAGGTTGGCGCGCGCCTATCTCAGGAAATCCTGACCTCGGTGCCAACCTCGCGCACGATCTTCGGATCGACGACTGTTCTGCCAGGCATGACGATGGGCCGGCAGGATCCGGGCGGGCTGACCGCGGCGACGTCGACCGGCATGGTGGCGCACGGCGCCCAGAACTACAACCTGAACTACTACGGCGACACCGCAGACACACCGTCCGGTTACGGATCGATGTACTACATGGACTTCGGATCGGCCGAGGAAATCTCCGTCGATACCGCGGCGATGGGTGCCGAGGTCGGCGGCGGCGGCGGCGCAAACATCAATATTATCCCGAAGAGCGGCGGCAACACGGTGAAGGGTGATGTCACCTACAATGTCACAGGAAAGGGCTACTGGGATCATTTTACCGGCAACAACATCACCGACGATCTGCGCGCGCAGGGCATTCTCGACCCAACGCTCCGTAGGTTGCAGGACTTCAACGCGAGCGTCGGAGGCCCATTCATTAAGGACCGGATGTGGTGGTTCGGATCGTTCCGCAACTATCGGACGATCGAGGCCACGCCAGGCTACACCACCGTCAACTCGGACGGAACCGAGACAAATCCCTTCCTCTCGAATCTTCGTAATTACACGGCGAGTACGAAGTACCAACTCACCAAGAACAACGTGTTATCGGGCTTCTGGACCTACAACAAGAAGTTCCAGCCGCATCGAGGCGCCGGAGTTACGCAGCCCAACCCCATCAACACTCTGAATCAGCAGTCGCCGAAGAACTTGTTCAACGGGAACTGGACGTCCGTCATAGGCCAGAACACGTTCCTGGAACTTTCGTCGACGTACTTCCACATGCATTGGCCGAGCGATTGGTCGGACGAATTCTACGCCCTGCCCGGGGCTCAGCAGCATTCTTCCACGTTCAATATCACGACCGGCATCTACCTCGACGGACCCGAGCCGACAGGGCAGCATTTCCGTGACTCGTATCGACAGCAGCAGAACATTGGATTGACGCGGTACATCGATGGGTGGCTGGGGGCAAGCCATCAGTTGAAGACAGGGTTTGAAAACTGGTACGGCTGGGGCCAGGAGGGCTTCAATATCTTCAACGACACACGGCTGCGTTTCACCAGTAGCGCCGACGGCGCGACGTGCAATCCGACCGTCATGACAGGCTGTATCCCCTCGGAAGTCTGGGGTTGGGCCACACCGCTGACGCAGAAGCAAAGGATGCGGAATTTTGCTGCGTTCGTGCAGGATCGCGCCAGCTACTCCCGAGTGACACTCAATGTGGGCCTGCGATGGTCGTACTACGACGGCAAGATCCCGGCGCAATCGGGCGGCGGTGGCCGGTGGTTTCCGGTGACGAACTACTCGGAAGTCGATCCCGGTTACAACTGGAACACGCTCGCTCCTCGCGCCGGCGTAGTCGTGAAGCTGACTGAGGATGGCAAGAACGTCGCGAAAGCGAGCTACAGCCGGTATTACGAAGTCATGTACATGAGCGAGTTCGCGAGCATCAACCCGAACATCATCAGCACGGCCACCGACAGCATTCCAGTCAAGTACGCGTGGAAAGGTGACCTGAATGGCAATGGCCGGGTAGACGACAACGAGCTCGGCGCGCAGACGTTCCGTTATGTACCGAAGTCCAACACCATCGACCCAAAACTGCGCGATCCCAAGAACGACGAAATCATGTTCGCGTTCCAGCGTGAACTCGCCAGCAACTGGTCGTTGAGCGCCGACTGGATTCAGCGCTGGTTCAAGGACCAGACCATCGATCAGGACTGCTTCGGTCTGCCGTGCAACACCGTTGCGACCACTGCCTACGCGCCGACTCGAGTAGTCACGGACTTTGGGCCCGACAACATTCGTAATACCGGTGACGATCGGCAACTGACGTTCTTCGACGTAAAGCCCGAGTACCTGGGCAAGGACACGTTCTTCCACACAAACTGCGGGAATAATGTGTCGGTGAGCTGCACGCAGCGGTACAGGGCATTCGAGCTCGCGATTACCAAACGCATGTCGAATCGTTGGCAGATGCAGGGTTCCTACGTGTGGTCTCGCCTCGACGGGGATATCTGGCTCGATTACACCAATCCGAATAATCTCATCGACTTCGTCGGGAAGGGCGCGACGGCGACTAGCAACAACACTACCTCACCGGATCAGCCACACGCGTTTAAGCTGCTGGGCAGCTACCAGGCACCGTGGGGTCTCAACCTCGGCGCGAATTTCCAGGCACTAAGCGGCCTCCCGCGCGATCGCAACCTCAGCGTCGCCTTTGCGCAGGGGACCGCGAACATTCGAGTCGAACCACGCGGCACCTACCGCGCCGACAGACTGTCGCTCCTGTCGCTGCGCGCCGACAAGAGCTTCCGTCTTGGCGGCGGTCATCGGGCCTCGTTCGTAGCCGAGCTACACAACGCGCTCAATTCGAGCGCCGGCCAGGTCGGCTACGGTACGGTCACGCGGGGCAACGCCACGCAGGCCGCATTCGACGCCGCGAGGGCAACGGTGTCGTACTTCGGACGCGTGCAGGAGATCGTCGCGCCGCGCGTGTTGAAGATCGGGGTCAAGCTGGATTTCTAAGCTAAGAACACTGCCGGGACATGGGGACGTGGGGATGAAGGGACTGACAGTCCCCAGTCCCCAGTCCCCACTCTCGCGGCCGGCTTCTGGAAACAAGGAGCCGGCCTTTTTCTTTCCTGTACGTACTGCACGCCCACCTTTCCGCTAAAGCTCTTTCGTAAGAATCACGTAAAGATGTATTGTCTCGCTATGTCGCGCGTCGGGGACTCTGAGAGGAGGTCGCTGTGAAAGGGACGTTCATTCGGGTGACTGTGGCAATTCCCGCTGGTGTCGTCGCCTTCGTGTTCGGTGTGGCGCTCTCAGTCTCTGCCCAGGAGTTGAGGGGTCGGATAACGGGCGTCGTCACGGACAACACCGGAGCCGTCCTGCCGGGAGTGACCGTCACCGTCACCGGCCCTTTGCTTACTCAGCCGCAGACCACCGAGACTGGCGGAGATGGCATCTATCGGTACGCCGCGCTGCCACCCGGCCTGCATACGGTCAGCTTCGAGCTTTCGGGATTCCAGACGCTCAAGCGTGAAGGCATCCGGCTCGGCCTGAACCAGACGCTGACCGTCGATGCGCAGCTGCAACTATCGTCCTTGCAGGAGACCGTGACAATCACCGGTGACTCGCCCGTTGTCGACGTGAAGAACACGACGATCGGGACGAACCTGACCAAGGAGCTCCTTCAGGACATCCCGAACGCACGAGACATCTGGGCGGCGTTGGCTCAAGCGCCGGGGTTTCAGATGACCGGCTACGACGTCGGCGGGTCGCGTACCGGCACGCAGACCGGCTATCAGACCTACGGCGTCGGCGGACAGAACAAAACCCTGTTCGAAGGCATCAACGTCACCGAAGGCCAGGATGCCAACGCCGGTTACTTCGACTTTGGCAGTTTCGAGGAGATGCAGGTCGGCGGCTCCGGCAACATGGGCGAGCAGTCGGGCCTCGGAGCATTCCTGAATCTCACGGTCAAGTCCGGCGGCGACAAGTTCACCTCGCAGGTGTACTACGACTACGTGGGCGAACAGACGCTCTCCAACAATGTTCCGGACGCCTTTAGAACACCTGGCGGCACCGATTCGCGCGGATTCAAGGCGCCGACGATCATCGATCCGGCGACGGGCCAGCGTCTCGGGCTGTCGCGCGGCAACCCGATCACGAAGCAATACGACTTCAACGTCAACGTCGGCGGACCGATCATGAAGGGGAAGCTCTGGTACTTCGCCAGCTATCGCGACAACAATCAGTACAAGACGATTCTCGGGCTGCCAAGCGAGGAAGCACAGAGTCAGCTCGTCAACAAGACCGCCAAGTTTACGTACCAGCTCAGTCGATCGAATCAGATCATCGGTTTCTACAACGAGCGGACCAAGCTTCAGCCGCTGCGCGATCTCTCACTCGCCATCCCCGTGTCGGCCGCGAACTGGCAGAGCTCGAAGAACCGCCCCCAGAAGATTGAATGGACGAGCACGTTGAGCAGCCGCGCGTTCCTCGACGTGCAGGGTTCACATTGGGGCAACTACTTCCCGCTGTATCCAACGCAAACACAGTCGACATCGACCGAAGGTGTACCCGTCGGCCGGATTGACCTCGACACCGACCAACAATCCGGCGCGTCGAACTTCTATCAGAACCGCACCACGCTGAAGCCGCAGTTGTCCGCTGCATTGTCGTACTTCCTCGATCGCCACAACTTCAAGGTAGGTCTGGAGGCACAACGTGAACGGCGGAATTTCCTGCGCTTCCAGCCGGGCAACATCTACTACCGCGACCGGGGCACTACGGTGAGCGAGGTCGACATCTACAACACGCCGAACACAAGTTCCGACGATGCCACCGGCATTGCAGTTTACGCGCAGGACGGATGGAGCCTCACCAAACGCCTCACCATCAACGCCGGCGTCCGGTTCGATCGTTACAAGCTCGGATGGCCGGAGAACAGCTTTACACCGGAGCAGACCGCGTACTTCCAGCCCGTGTCGACCGTGGGAACAACCGTTGCCGATCTCAAGTCGGTGAGCCCGCGGCTCGGCTTCGCATGGGACGTCACGGGTGGGGGCAAGACGGTGTGGAAGGGGTTCTTCGGACGCTTCTATTACAACCCGAGCACGGACATCAGCTCGCTTGAAAACCCGGTTGGGCAGGCGGCGCTCCGGTATCAGTTCAACGACCTCAACGGCAACAAGATCCTGGACGGACCGCAAGAGCTCGGCCGTCTGCTTTCGACCCAGGGAGGCGCGGGGTTCGTGAAGGTCGACCGCGATCTCGAGCATGCCTATGGGCAGGAGGCCTCCACTCACTTCGAGCATGAAGTCGTGCCGTTCGTGTCGGCGCGCGCGTCGTACGTCTACAAGAGCACGCGCGCCGGGTGGGCCGAGGTCGATCTCACGCGCGTCAACGCGTACACGATTCCGTTTCCCTTCACCGACGTTGGCGCTGACAACATCCGCGGCACGGGCGACGATCAGCAGCTCACGCTCTACGATCGGCCGTCCACCACACCCTCAACGCGCACGTTTACCAATCCGGGGCGCGTCCCAGGAGTGCCGGCGCTCGACGGCGATTACCACACGATGGAGTTCGCGCTCAACCGCCGCTTCCACGGCAAGTGGCTCCTGATGACGTCGTTCGAGCACACCTGGGCCGACGACTTCCGTGCAACCACGACCGGGACCGGCGCGCTTGACGTCGTTCGACAGGGCACCAGCTTTCTCTGGCAACCCAACCGCCGACGACTTGGACGCCAGGAGTCGACCTACTGGAACTACAAGGTGATCGGCCGCTACGTGTTCCCGTACGACATCGGCGCCAGCGGCTCCTACAAGCTGCAGAGCGGCTACAACTGGGCGCGGAACACCAGCGTCACGTTGCCCGGGGCCGGCGCCGAGTCCATCCTGATGGAGCCCCTCAGCGCGAACCGCACCGAGAACGTCCACATTGTGGACTTCAGAATCGAGAAGGGAATCAGGTTTGGCCGTGTGGGCAGGCTCACGGGGATGATGGACCTCTTCAACGCGCTCAACCAAAACCCGGTCGTCGGATTCCGAACGGTCACCGGCACGCGCTTCAACGAGGTCATCGCGGTGCTCGATCCTCGCGCCGCGCGTTTCGGCATCCGCTGGGACTTCTAAGAGGCTGTAGGTTAGACTCGCCGCGCAGATGATCTCTGCGCGACGAGTCTTCATCCTTCTCTACACGACGTCGGGCGCAGCCGCTCTCGTTTACGAAGTCACGTGGACACGGCTGCTGACGCTGCAGCTGGGTCACACTGTCGCCGCGGTCAGCACGGTGCTGGCGGCCTTCATGGGCGGGCTGGCGCTCGGCGGCTGGCTCGCAGGTTCCTTCGACTCGCGTGTCCTGAGCGCGCCGAACCGTGAGCTTGCTCAGGACGGGCGTCTCACACCTCTTCGGGCGTATGCAGCGCTGGAGATCCTCGTCGCGGTCACCGCGCTCCTCCTTCCTGTCGCGTTGAACGCATCGACCCCGACGCTGGCCTGGGCGTACGCGGACGGCGCGGCCCCGGCGCGTTTCGCGATCGTACGCGTCGTCATCAGTCTCGCGCTTCTGGGCGTCCCCGCCGCCGCGATGGGTGCGACTTTTCCAATCGCGGCCGCCTGGCTGGCGTCGCACGACAAGAGCCGAGCCTCTTTTTCGGGCGCGGGATCGCTGTACGCGTCGAACACCGCCGGCGCCGCGCTCGGCGCGCTGGCCGCGGGCTTCTGGCTCGTCCCGACGCTTGGCCTGCGAGGAACGACCTGGGTCGGCGTCGGATTGAACGTCACCGCGGCTGCCGGCGCGCTGTGGCTCGGCCGCCTTCGCTCGCCTGAGACGTCCGCGAGCTTCGGCAGGCCAGGCTCTGTGATGAACGCAAAGGGCACAAAACGGACGCCAGGCAAGAGCCTGCCACGCCGACCTGTCCCGCTGAAGCGCGAACGCGAAGGCGGAAGCTCGCGCGAGCGAGTGAGCGAAGGCGGGCGTGCTCTGCGCTCACCGTCGATCGCTTCGCCGGCGCCGGTGCTGGCGTGCGTCGCCGCCGCGATCTCTGGTTGTGCCGCGCTGATCTACGAAGTTTCCTGGACGCGCCTTCTCGCGCTCGTCATCGGCCCCACTACCTACGCATTTGCCACCATGGCCGCGGCCTTCATCAGCGGGCTGGCCATTGGATCGGCCGTCGGGGCGCGGATCGCACGGCGCGTGTCGCGGCCGGCCATCTGGCTGGCGGCGATGCTGGTGGTCTCTTCGGTGGCGGCGAGCGGCGCGGCGTGGTACGCGGCGGCGCGTCTGCCCCTTCGAGTTGCCGCGGAGGTGGCCGATCCAGCGGCGGCGTTCGGCCCGGTCGTCGCCGCCCAGGCGGCGCTCGTCGGCCTGCTGCTGCTGCCGATGACGCTCGCGCTGGGCGCCACGTTTCCGCTCGCGCTGGCCGCCGCGGGGCCGGGCGTTTCCGCCAGCCGCGAGGCAGCGAGGGTCTACGCCTCCAACACACTCGGCGCTATCACCGGCTCTCTCGTGGCGGGGTTCGCGCTGATTCCTGCGCTCGGGCTCCAATCGACGTTCCAATGGACGGCGGTTGCCGGCGTCGCGGCCGGCGCCACCTGTCTGGTGACGGCGTTGCGCAGGACGACGCGGCCTCTCGAGGAAGCCACGAAAACGCGAAAACACGAACCCAAATCGTTTTTCGTGCTTTCGTGGTTTCGTGGCCAAACCATGCTGGCCGCAACGGTCGTCGCGGTGGCCGCCATCGCCGCCGTCGTCTCACTGCCTCGGTGGGATCCGCAGCTGCTCTCCAGCGGCGCCTACAAGTACGCGCCGTACATCGGATCCGGCGATCTCGACGTTGGGCTGCGCGCCGGCACGCTGGAGTTTTACAAGGAAGGCGCCGCCGCCACTGTGAGCGTGCGGCGGCTCGCCGGAGTGCGCGCGCTGTCGATCGACGGGAAAGTCGACGCCTCGAATGGCGGCGACATGCTGACGCAGCGCTTGCTCGGGCTGCTGCCGGTCGCGCTCCACGGACGGGCGCGCGAAATCTGTGTCATCGGGCTCGGTAGCGGCGTGACACTCGGCTCGGCGCTCGCTCCCGGCGGCGTTCGTCACGCCGACGTCGTCGAGATCTCGCCTGAGGTCGTGGAGGCCTCGCATCTCTTCGATCGCGAGAACGGATCGGTGCTCGAGCACCCGGCGGTCCGGCTGATCGTTGGCGACGGCCGATCGCACCTGCTGCTCACGCCGCGAAAGTACGACGTGATCATTTCCGAGCCATCCAACCCATGGATGGCCGGGGTCGCGACGCTGTTCACCCGTGAGTTCTTCGAGGCGGCGCGCGCAAGACTGACTCCCGACGGTCTGCTCTGCCAGTGGGCGCACACCTACGACATCAGCCAGGAGGACCTGCAGTCGATCGTCCGGACGTTTGCTTCGGTCTTTCCCCAGGGGACGATGTGGCTGGTCGGCGAAGCCGACCTGCTGCTGATCGGAGGACCTGGCGACGCCGTGCGATCGAGGCTGGCGGGGTTGCCGTCCAGGCTCCGCAATCCGTCGACGGCCGGCCTGCTGGCGACGGTCAACGTCCGCCCGGAGGACGCGCCATTCGATCTGCTCTCTCTTTACAAGGGCGGCCCGGACGAGCTCAACCGCTACGGCGGGAACGCCGTCGTCCAGACCGACGACCGGACAAGGCTGGAGTATTCGGCGCCGCGCGGCATCTACGGCAAGACTGGCGGCAACAACGCCGGGGCCATCCAGAACCTTGACGGCGACCGGCCCCAGGCCGTTCGGGCGGTACTCGACGCCGCCACCGACGCGAGTTGGGCCTCGCGCGGCGCCATGCTACTCAAGGCGGAGGCGTACGACCTGGCGTATGAGTCGTTCCGAACCGCCGTGACGCTGAATAGCCGCAACGCCGAAGCGCTGGCCGGCCTGGTGGCGGCGGCGGCCAGCGCGCACAAGCAGCCCGAGACGCTGGAGTGGCTGAAGACAATCGCGTCTCGCGAGCCGTCCAACGCTCCCATCCGTATCGAGATTGCCCACCTGTACGCGGCTGGCGGGGACGGGAACGCCGCAATCGAGGCCGCATCCGCGGCGATGCGGCTGGCCCCGGAGGATCCCCGCGCGGCCGAGCAGCTGGCCTCGATCGTCGCCGACGCCGAGGACGCCGACCGCCTCGAACCGCTGGCCGCGTCGCTGGCGGCACGCTTTCCCGATCGGCCGGACCCTCGCTATTACCAGGCCACAGTGCTCTTTCTGCGCGGCCGGGCCGATGAAGCGATTGCGGCCATCCGCGGCGTGGTGGACCGGCACCCCGATCACGCCCGGGCGCAGAACCTGTTAGGGGCGGCGTGTGCCACACTCGGGCGCCGGGAGTGTGCGCAATCGGCATTCGAAGCGTCGCTGCGGGCTGATCCCAAGGACCCGTCGACCTACATCAACTTGGGGCTCTTTCACCTTCAGGCCGCCAATCCACAGGAGGCCGCGCGGTACTTCACCGAGGCGTTGTCCCTCGACCGTCAGTCGGAAGCCGCGCGGTCCGGTCTCGCACAGGCTCGTTCCGCTCTCGCAAATCCACAATGACGAAGATCAGTTCAAAGATCCGAAGTCACCAATTGTCATCGATCCCGGATGTACTCTTCTCTTCGCGGGACCGATATGAGTACTGCGCGCGCCGAAGCGAGCCTGTCACGTCGTAGCCGATGCGGCGGCCAACCGTGCCTGCCACGCTGTAGCCGCGAAGCAGCCGCAGCGGCGAAGGCGGGTCGCGGTACATATATTGCTCGGCGGTTGAGTCGGAGGACACGATGAGTCTCGTTCGGCTTCTCGGCTTCACCACGCTTCGCTGCGGCTGCGTAGTCGGCCGGTATCGCGAGGTGGCGACCAGCCGGGAAGTTACTTACGTCGAGGAAAAAGGCAAAACCTGCGTCAGCCAGGGTCATCGACGAAATCACACCGTCGCTGCGGACCGAATCGCGTCGGCCGCTCCGATCGCGCTCGCGACCAAGGCTTCCTGACAACCGGTTGTGACCGTGAGGTCACAACCCTGTGTCACCGTACGCTCTCGTCAACGCCCACCTCCCTCTAACGTACTCGCGGCTCACGGCCGAAATACTGGCGTGACCGTTCTGCAAAAGCCCTTCGACTCCGTCACTTTAGGCTCCGCGCGGAGCACCTTTTATCATTCGGATTGCCTCGACGTCTTCGCGCAGCTGCCCGCCCGGAGCGTCGACGTGATCGTCACCTCGCCTCCTTACAATCTCGGCATTCAGTACAACCAGTACCAGGACACCCTCTCGCGGTCGGACTATCTCCAATGGACCAACGCGTGGGTGGCCGCCGCGGCCCGGGTGCTGCGTCCCGAGGGGTCGCTCTTTCTGAACGTGGGTGCCAAGCCGACCGACCCCTGGACCGCTCTCGACGTGGCGCAGGCAGTGCGCCCGCACCTCCGGCTGCAGAACATCATTCATTGGGTCAAGTCGATCGCGATCGAGCGCTCGGCGGCTGGAAGCGCGGCTGGACTGACCCGCGACTTGGCGGTCGGCCACTACAAGCCGATCAACAGCGACCGGTTCCTGAACGACTGTCACGAGTTCATCTTCCACTTCACCCCGCTCGGCGAAACCGGCCTGGAGCGGCTGGCCCTTGGGGTCCCCTACCAGGACCAATCGAACATCGGCCGCTGGCGGGGGGCGGCCGGCGGCGTGCGCTGCCGGGGGAACACGTGGTTCATTCCGTACGAGACGATTCAGCGGCGCGAGCGCGACCGCCCGCATCCGGCGACCTTTCCGTCACGGCTGCCGGAACAATGCGTGCGCCTGCACGGGCTGAAGCGGATTCAGGTCGTGATGGACCCATTTACGGGCCTCGGCAGCACAGCTGTCGCCTGCGCCCGCCTGGGCGTCAGCTTCATCGGGGCCGATGTCGACGAGACGTACTTACGGGAGGCGGTCGCCAGGGTGCGCGCGACTGTGACAGGACGGCCAGCAAAAGTTCGAAGTTTGAAGTCTGAAGTCAGACGCCCGCGGCGCGCGGTGTAGCAGGATTGGCAGCCCTTCCTGCCCTACTTCTTCGTCGACGACGACGGCTTCGGCGGCGGCTTGAGCACGTATTCCTTCCGGAACCAGACAGTCGCGCCCTTGCGAGTCACCTTTACGTCGACCTGGCGGCGGCGGCGCGACGCGTCGGGGTTGTTCGAGTAGTACCCCAGCACGTAATAGTCGCTCGTCTCGGCGTCAATCCGTTTCAGCGCCTTGCTGAAATCGTTCTGGTTGACGACGGCGATGCCGCCGGTTTCTTCCGCTATCACGCGAAGACTGTCCTGTGACTTCCGGACGAACTCGCTCCACTGCCGCGGATCCACCTGCTCGTCGATGTCGCCCATGCCGACGAGACCGCGCGGGTCGATCGTGTACATCGTGACGTTCGCCCGGTTCGCCTGACGCGTGAGCTCGCCGAGTTCGCGCGCCAGATCGGCGTCCGCGAATTGCTCGCTCTGCTTCTGCTGCTGCGTCAACGGATCGACCGCATTCGACGAGTTGCCCGAACCATCGTCGGTCTGCCGCATCTGATTCTGCGAGCGCGCGAACTCGTTCTGCGCGAATGGAGAGTTCGGCTCCATCAGACCGAGACGTGCATCCTGGAACGGGTTGAAGTCGTAGCCGTCGCTGACGTACACGAGCGCCTTGCGGCGATTGTGCACGGACTCGAGGTTGTTCAACAGGTCGTTGACCGTCGAGAAGGCGACGTGTGCGCGGTACCGCACCTCGCTCGGTCCCTCAGCCCCTGACGCGCCGTTGATGATGTCGGTCGGCTTCAGCTCGCTGCCGGCGATTTTCTTGATCGCCTCGTCGAGACGCGCCTTGTCGTACGTCATGTCGACGGCGATCGACGACGGACCGCTGGAGACGATGCCGAACATGTCGCCGTCGTGCACGAGCTCCTTCGAGA
>Ga0075423_10004585_pt1 | contig 12820 bp, 10 predicted proteins | sample SoiMethybrSBSTD2_FD_80114 | JGI IMG/M metagenome (GOLD analysis project Ga0075423, IMG submission 80114) | Bulk soil microbial communities from a Populus tree surrounding site in Tennessee, USA - Soil MetaG P. TD hybrid SBSTD2 | ecosystem: Environmental > Terrestrial > Soil > Tree plantation...
GGCTCGCCAAACGTCGCTCCCGTTCGCTCGGAACCTGCTCCGCACCGGCGAGCGACTCGCCAGCCCCGGCTCGATCGCTCGCCTGGTTCCGTGAACTGCTGCGAGGGTGCAGGTCCGTTAGGACCTGTCCCCGCGGTGATCACCGGGCGCTCCCGCGGCGCGAGGCTCCTCCGCTCGGTTACTTTCCGGAGAGTCCTCGCGCCGCGAACGAATCCGCCCCTATAATCTCCGGCACTTCCCGACGTATCGAAAGGACGCATTCATGACTTCTCGACACACGTGGAGTCTTCTCGCAGCCGTGCTTGCCGCTGCGGCGCTCGTCCGGTGCGGCAGCTCGTCGGTCACGCCGGGTGCTCCCGCTCCACCCACCGCTCCTGTCCGGACGTTCGCCTCTCCCGTCGAGGCGGAGGCCGCGCTTCTCGAGCTCGAGGACCGCCGGGCGTTCGACGCTTCGATCCTGGAGTCGGCAGCCCGCTCGAATGATCCTGCCGTTCGCGCGCGCGCAGCCGTCGCTCTCGGGCGCATCGGGGACCGGCGGGGTCGTCCGCTACTTGTGCTCCTTCTGTCCGACCGTGACCCCGACGTCCAGCGATCCGCCGCCTTCGGAAGTCAGATCTTCGGCGACCCGACCATCACGGCCGAGCTCATTCCGCTTCTCGCGAACCGGGACGCGTCGGTCGTTGCCGTCGCCGCCCGCGCGGCCGGGTTCCTGGCGCGAGGCGACGGACAGGACGCGCTCGTCGCCGCCGCGGACGGAGCGGCTTCCCCCGAACCGCGCGCGACGATCCTACGCTCGCTCTGGCGGTTCTCCGCGCCGGCGACGGAGCAGGCGGCCTTGAAGTTCGCGAACGATCCCGATCCCAAGGTCCGGTTCGGGGCGATCTACGCGATCGGGCGCAAACCGCTCGAATCGTCCCTCCCCGCTCTTACGGTGGCACTGGGCGACGCCGATGCCGACATCGCCGCCTACGCGGCGCGCGCTCTGGGCGTGCTCGCGAAGAAGGAATCCCTCGCGCCCTTGCTTTCGGCGCTGGACAGCGGAAAGCCGCCGCTCGTCACGAACGCTCTCGTGGCTCTGGAGGCCGTGCTCGAGAAGAACGCCGGCGCCGCCGCCGGAAAGGAGCACATCGCGCGCGTCCTTTCGCTGGCGGGCGACGCGAACCCGAACGTCGCGATCCCCGCCCTCGTCCTGCTTCGACAGTTCGCCGGAGCCGACCGGGACGTCTTCCGACGTCTGTGGTCGATCGCGACCACGGGGACCGGCCGGCGGCGCCAGGTCGCTCTTCTCTCGGCGACGGCGGTGTTGCGCGACCACGCTCTTCCCGCTCTCGAGACGGCCGCGCGCTCGCCCGAAGGGGCGCTCCGCGCGACGGCCGCGGACGCGCTCGGGTTCCTGACGTTCGCGAAAGCCGGGCCGCTGAGATCGCAGCTCGCTTCCGACCGCGAACCGCTCGTCCGGGGAGCGGTCCTGGAAGCGTTGAGGACGGCCGAAGCCGTCACGCAGAACCGTGCCCTCGTCCAGGCCGCGCTGAACGACGCGGACGCGGGAGTCCGGGCTTTCGCCGTCGACGCGCTGACCCGTACCGGAGATCCTTCCGTGATCCCGATTCTCTCGGACACGCTCTCGAAGTCCGCCGGGATGCGCGAGCCCGACGTCCCGATCGCGATCATCGCCGCCGCGGAGAAGCTGCGCTCGGAGTCGGGAGCCCGGCAGCTCGTGGAAGCCGCCTACAGGCACACGAACCCCGTCGTCGCGCGCCTCGCCCGCAGGTCTCTTCTGCTCAACTTCCGCGCGGACCCGGCGAGCTTTCCGGCCCCCGAGTTCCGGCCTTCCCGGACCCCCGCGGACTACATCGCGCTTCTGGCCGAGGCGAAAAAACCCCGGGTGGCGACGGTCGAAACTCCCCGCGGCGCCTTCCGGATCCGGCTCGCGGGCGCGGCGGCACCGATCACGGTGATGAACTTCGTGAGGCTCGCGCAGAAGGGTTTCTTCAACGGGGTTCCGGTCCACCGCGTCGTGCCGAATTTCGTGATCCAGGATGGCGATCCGACGGGGACCGGCAACGGCGGTCCGGGCTACGAGATCCGCGACGAGATTAACCCGATCGAGTATGCCCGGGGCACCGTGGGGATGGCGCTCTCCGGCGCCGACACGGGCGGCAGCCAGTGGTTCGTGACCCAGGCGCCGCAGCCCCATCTCGACGGGATCTATACGGTGTTCGGTCAGGTCGTCGCGGGGCAGGACGTGGTCGAACGAATCGAACAGGGAGATCGGATCACGCGGATCTCAGTCGCCGAGGCGCCGGCGCAATAGCGCTCGCCGCGGTCGTGTACACGATTTCTCGCGCGCTCCAGCTCATCGGCCTGGTCGTCACGGGAGTCGCGTTCTTCGACGGCGTTCTCGCCGGAAACACCCGGCGGGAGATCGCGCTGCTCGCGCTCGGCGCTGCGCTCTTCTTCGCGGGGCGATGGCTCCAGGCGAAGCGATGACTCGATGCTAGACTCGCGGGCTTCGAAACAGGACGGGAGGACCCTTGGCGACTCGATCCGGCGAAGAGTTCCGCGTCGCGGCTTCGGACGAGCCTGCTCTCCAGAGTCTCGCGTCCCCTCGGGTCGTTCTCGCGACGCGAGCGCTTCCCGAGCCCTCGCTCTCGACGCTGCTGCCGGATCATGAGGTCCGCGTGCTCGGCTACTCTCCGAACGAGCACGAGCTCGCCGCGGAGGTGGGCGACGTCGATGCGTTGATCACTCTCGTCACCGATCCGGTGACGGAGGCGGTCATCGAGGCGGGCCGCAGGCTCAAGATCGTCGCGAACTACGCGGTGGGCGTGAACAACATCGACCGCGCCGCCGCGGCCGCGCGCGGAATCGTGGTCACGAATACGCCCGGCGTGCTGACCGACGCGACCGCCGATCTGACGCTCGCCCTGATCCTCGCGCTCGCGCGCCGGGTCGTCGAGGGGGACCGGATGGTCCGCGGGGGACGGTTTGCCGGGTGGGCGCCGGATCTACTCCTCGGTCGCGAGCTCAAGGGAAAAATCCTGGGAATCGTGGGGCCCGGCCGGATCGGCCGGGCGGTGGCGCGGCGGGCTCGGGCCTTCGGGATGACCGTGATCGCCTTCGGTCGCTCGCCGAGAACCGACGACGATCCGGATGACCCCGCGCGCGTGTCTTTCGACGAGCTGCTCCGGCGATCGGACGTGATTTCGCTCCATGTTCCGCTGAACGACGAGACCCGTAACCTGTTCAACCGCGAGACTTTCCGTCGAATGAAGCCGGGCAGCCTTCTCATCAACACGGCGCGCGGAGGGTTGATCGACGAAGCCGCGCTCGTCACGGCGCTCGAGTCGGGATTGGTTGGAGGCGCGGCGCTCGACGTCTTCGAGAACGAGCCGGCCGTTCTTCCCGCGCTTCTCGACAGCGACCGGGTCGTGCTCATGCCGCACGCGGGAAGCGCCACGACCGAGACCCGCCGCGAGATGGCCCGGATGGTCGTCGAGGACGTGCGGCGCGTCCTCTCCGGGGAGAAACCGCTGCGCGCCGTCTCGCCCGAGTCGGTCAAGCGATGAGCCGCCGACCGCGCAGCGGGTTCAGCTCGATCGAGGCGGCGGCCGACGGCGTCCTGCGTCGGATGTCGTCCGGGGACAGCGCACTTCTGTGGATCCGCGCGCGCTGGCCGCGGATCGTCGGAGAACCGCTGTCTCGCAAGATCACTCCCACCGATCTCGCCGGCCGCCGGCTGACCCTCTCCCTCCTCGATCCCGCGTGGCGAAAGCCGATCGAAGCCGCGCTTCCCGAGCTTGAGCGGCGTCTCGCCGTCGAGCTGCCGGGCGTGCGGCCGCGAGTTCAGTTACGCGAGACGGGAGACGGACGACGGGAGACGAGAAGAGAACAGGGCCTCTAGAAGCCGACGGGGCGGGATTATCCCGGGGAGATCAGGCGTACAGCCCGCGAACCATCGTGTCCTGCGCAACGCGGGAGATTCCGAGCATGTAGGCCGCGATGCGGAAGCTGACGTTGTACCTCTCCGCCATCGAGCGCACGTCGTGGAACGACTGGACCATGATGTCTTCCAGCCGCTCGTTGACCTCCTGCTCCCGCCAGAAGAACCCCGCGCGATCCTGCACCCACTCGAAATAGGAGACCGTGACGCCGCCGGCGTTCGCGAGGATGTCCGGGACGACGAGGGTGCCCTTCTGGTTCAGGATCTCGTCGGCCCGCTGGGTCGTCGGCCCGTTGGCCCCCTCGACGATGATCTTCGCCTTGATGTTCGGGGCGTTGCGCCCGCGGATCTGGTTCTCGTTGGCCGCGGGGATCAGGATGTCGCATTCGAGCTCGAGAAGCTCCGCGTTCGAAACCTTCCGCACGTTCCGGAACCCCTCGAACGATCTCGCCCTCTCGTAGTGGGCGATGACCGCCGGCATGTCGAGCCCCGCGGGGTCGAAGATTCCCCCCTGGATGTCGGAGACCCCCAGAATCTTCGCGCCCGCTTCGTGACACATTCGCGCGGCGATCGAGCCGACGTTCCCGAATCCCTGGACGACGACCCGGCTGCCCGCGAGCGTGAGGCCCTTCAGCGGCGCCGCTTCGCGGGCGATCAGCATGAGCCCGCGGCCGGTCGCCTCGACCCGTCCGCGCGAGCCGCCGAGCGAAAGGGGCTTGCCGGTGACCACCGACGTGACCGTGTGCCGCGCGTGCATCGAGTAGGTGTCCATGATCCACGCCATCGTCTGCGGGTTCGTGCCCATGTCCGGGGCGGGCACGTCCTTCTCGGGGCCGATCAGGTCCATCACCTCGGCCGTATATCTCCGGGTGATCCTCTCGAGCTCTCCCCGGGTCAGATTGGAGGGATCGCAGATCACGCCTCCTTTGGCGCCGCCGAACGGGATGTTGACGACCGCGCACTTCCACGTCATCCACGCGGCCAGCGCGCGCACTTCGTCCAGCGTGACGTTCTTGTCGAACCGGATGCCGCCCTTTCCCGGTCCGCGGGCGATGTTGTGGAGCACCCGGTAGCCCACGAAAACCTCGATGTGGCCGTCGTCCATGACGATGGGGATCGAGACCTTGGTCTCGCGAACGGGCTCGCGGAGGACCTTGTAGAGGCCGGGGTCGAGACCCAGCTTCTGGGCCGCCACGTCGAAGCGCGACATCATCTCGTCGAACGGGTTGACGCTGTCGACGCCCAGCGGCAGGGTCGAAGTGGTGAGCCGGGGGAGCTCCTGTTCCGCGACTTCGTCCACGGCCTTCACTCCTCCTTCGGCGAGATGCCGGGCTTCGCTAAAATGGGCGTCGGATTGTATCCCAGCGTGTCGGCGTGACGGCGAAGGCCGGGGGCTCTGACCCCGCTCGGGGATCCGACCCTCACGGATCCGACCCCGCCGACGACACGGAGCTCGTCGAAAAAGTGCTCGCCGGAGACGAGGCACTTTACGAGGTCCTCGTCCGGCGTTACCAGACGCGCGTGGTCGCGCACGTCACCCGGATGGTCGGGAGCCGGGAAGACGCCTTCGATCTGGCTCAGGAAATCTTCCTGAAGGTCTTCCAGGCTCTCGACCGCTACAACCCCGAGTTCAAGTTCTCGACCTGGCTCTTCCGGATCGCGGGAAACGCCGCGATCGATCACCTCCGTAAGCGGCGCCCTCGGACCGTGCCCCTGGAGATCCCGGATCCCGAGAGCCGATCGGGGGTCTCCGCCATCGAGCACGAGAGTTCCGGCCTCGATCCCTATGGCGACCTGAGAAACGTCGAGAGGGGCGAGGCGATCTCCCGGGCGATCGCGGATCTGCCCCCCGAGTTCCGGGAGCTCATCACCCTGCGGCACTTCGGGGGGCTGTCCTACGAGGAGATCGCCCGGGTCAAGAACATGCCCCTCGGGACGGTCAAGAACAAACTCTTTCGTGCCAGAGTCGTATTGAAGGAACGATTGGCTGGAGAGCTTTCGTGAACCTTTGCCCGCGTCCGTTGGACCCGATCGACGCCGAAGCGGTGGCTTCGGGCGCCGAACCCCCGTTCGCGGCGGATGCCGCCGTCCACGCGGCCTCCTGCGAGCCCTGTGGGGCAGCGGTCGAGCGCGCGAACGGGCTGCTGCGGGCCCTGGAGGGGCTCTCGCAGGCGCCGGTTCCGATGGCCGATCTCGTCCGGCGCGTCACGAGGCTTCGGACCTTCTCCCGCCGGGAGCGCCGGACTTACGCCCTCTGGCGGGGCCCCGTTCTTCTCTCGGGCGGGCTCGCCGTCGCCGGGTTCGCCCTCCTCGTCGGGCCAGCCGTGACTGCCGGGGAGCAGGCCGGTCTGGGGGCGGCGGCCCTCGCCCCGATCCTCGCCTTCGTCCGCGCCCTCGGCCGCTCCGCCCTCGACCTTGCCCGGCTGGCGCCGCCGGCGCTCGACGCCCTGGCCGACGCCCTCCGCTCCGAGCGTCCGCTCGGTCTCGCGGCGCTCCTGCTGCTCGCGCCCACCGCGTTCGGGCTGACGCGGGTCTTCGCGCGGGCGCGCAGCCGGCGTTGACGGTTCGTCCCGCCGTCGCCCTGTCGGCCGTCGCTCTGCTCCTCGCCTCCGCGGCCGTGGCTTCACCGACGGGAATCTCGTCGGTCGGACGCGACGTGGTCGTTTCGCAGAAGGTGCCCGGCCGCGTCGTCGCGGTCGCCGCCGACGTCCGGATCGAGAACGCAGTCGCCGGCGACGTCATCGTCTGGGGCGGCGACGTCTCCTTCGGTCCCGGTGGATCCGTCGCGGGGAACCTCTTCGTCGTCGGAGGAACCGTGCTCGGCGTTCCCGGTCGCACTTTACCGGTCGCCGGGACCGTGGCGACGCCCGGCACACTCCTGCAGGTCTATCTGTCCGAGATGAAACGTGCGCCGTGGGAGCCGGGAGCGCTCACTCCGGTCGTCTGGGGTCTGCGACTGCTCGCGCTCGCCGCCTGGCTTGCGATCGCGACGGCTCTCCTCTATTTCTTCGGATCTCCGCTCTCCCGCGCCGCGGAGCGCGCGGAGTCGAACTGGACGGCGGCCCTCACCGCGGGCGTGCTCGGCGTTCTTACGATCTTTCTCGCAGCCGCGGCGGCTCTCGCTCTGCTTCCCTCCGCGGTCGCGGTGCCGGTCGCCCTGCTACTCGCCGCCGCGGCGGTCGTCGCGAAGCTGTTCGGGATGGGCGCGCTCTTCCTGCTCCTCGGACAGAAGCTGCTCGAGAGCTTCTCGCCGGCGCGTCGGCCGGCGGCGCTCGCTCTGGGTTTCGCGGTCCTCGGAGGTCTCTCTCTCGTTCCCATCGCCGGAGCGATCGTCTGGAGCGCGGCGTCCGTCGCCGCGGTCGGCGTGGCGTTCGTCTCGCGCTTCGGCTATCCCCGGTTCCGCATCGCATTCGGCGGCTGATCGGCCGGGTTGATCCCGGCGCCTCCGGGCAATAGAGTCGGGGCCGGATGCCCCCCTCGACAATCGGCGTCGTCGGAGCCGGACAGATGGGCAACGGGATCGCCCACGTCGCGGCGGCCGCCGGGTTGAGCGTCGTTCTCGCCGACGTGGAGGACCGATTCCTCGACCGAGCGCGCGGCGCGATCGACAAGAACCTGGACCGGGAGGTCACGAAGGGCCGGCGGACCGCGGCCGAGAAATCGGCTACGCTCGAACGGATTTCGACGACGACGGACCTCGAAAGGCTCTCGGGCGTCGATCTCGTCATCGAGGCGATCGTCGAGGAGGAAGAGGCGAAGACGGCGCTGTTTCGGCGACTCGACTCGGTCTGCCCGCCCGGGACGATCTTCGCGTCGAACACGTCCTCGATCTCGATCACCCGCCTGGCGGCGGCGACGAAACGGGCCGACCGCTTCATCGGCATGCACTTCATGAACCCGGTTCCCGTGATGGACCTCGTCGAGGTCATTCGCGGGATCGCCACGTCCGACGAGACGGCCCGCGCGGTCGAGGAGCTCGCTCGAAAGATAGGGAAAACGCCGATTTCCTGCAACGACTCGCCGGGTTTCGTCTCCAACCGCGTTCTGATGCCGATGGTGAACGAGGCGATCGAGGCGCTGCGCGAAGGCGTGGGTACCCGCGAGGCGATCGACGCGATCATGAAGCTCGGCATGAACCACCCGATGGGCCCGTTGACGCTCGCCGACTTCATCGGCCTCGACACGTGCCTCTCGATCCTGCGCGTGCTGCAGCAGGGGTTCGGCGACCCGCGGTATCGCCCGAGCCCGCTGCTCGTGAAGATGGTCGACGCCGGCTGGCTCGGCCGGAAGACCGGCAAGGGCTTCTACGAATATCCTCCGGCTCCCGTCCGATCGTAACGACGATGTTCTGCCAGGTGTGCGGCTCGCGAAACCCCGACGACGAGGAGTTCTGCGTCCGCTGCCAGTCGAAGCTCCTCGTGCTCTCGGGGGTCGGCGTCGTCGAAGACGGCCGCGACGCGCCCGAAGAGATCCCGTTCGACGAGCACCTGCTCGAGCGGATCTCGACGCTCGAGGAAGTCGTCAAGAGGACGGGCGACGCGCTGAAGTCGCTCTTCGAGTCGCTCGGGAACCTCGAGAAGAATCTCTTCGTGGCCCACACGGGCGTGCTCGCTCTCCAGGAGATGCTCGAGCGCAACGGCGTCATCCGCGCGGAAGAGGTCCGCGACCTCTGGGAGACGAAGCTCGACGAGCGGATGCAGGCCGTCGAGAAGAAGGACCGCTTCCTCGAGCGGCGCGACCGGATCTTCGGACGTTTCTCGGGGGGCAACCGCGAGCAGTTCACGAAACGGCTGCGGGAGGCGGAGTTCGCGCTCCTCGCGCTCGACGCGGAGCGGGGCATCCGGGGGCTCGAAGATCTCTACAAGGTCGACCGATCGAACACGGAGCTCGGCTTCTACCTCGCGGAGACCTTCTTCTCCGCGGGCGACATGGAACGCGCGTCGGGCTACCTGAAGAAGGTCCTCGCGGTGCAGCCGAATCACTTCGAGTCGCTCGTGTATTCCGGAATCGTTGCCTCGGAGGCGGGGGACACGGAAGCCGCGGAGACGTTTCACCGCCGCGCCATCGAACGGCGCTCCGACGCGTTTCTGCCGCACTTCGCTCTCGGCACGCTGTACGCCCACGCGGGGCGCTGGGCCGACGCGGAAAAGGAGCTGCTGTACGCGGTCGAGATCGCGCCGCAGGCGTCGGCCCACGTCCTTCTCGGCAACGTCCTCCGCGAGAAAGGGGACGTCGCCCGCGCGATCCGGCACTTCGAGGAGGCCCTGAAGCTCCAACCCGACTCGGAGGAGGCCGTGTTCCAGCTCGGCCTCTGTCACCTCGAGAAGAACCGGCTGAAGCGGGCACTCGAGTGTTTCCACGACGCGCTGGAGAAGAACCCGCGCAAGCTCGAGTACCAGGAAGCCGTTCGGATCCTCGAGCGGCGCAAGCTCTATCCGCTTCCCGACGTCGCGGGAGCGGGCGCCGAGGCGTATCGGCGCGCCGAGGAGGCGGTCGCACGCGGCGCGTTGCGGCGGGCGCACGAGCTCTACCGGCAGGCGCTCGCGGCCGAGCCCGAGAACTCCACCATCCGGATCTCCTACGCGCTCGTGTCCGCCTCCCTCGGCCTGTGGAAAGAGGCGATCGCGTCGTGTCGAGAGGTTCTGTCGAGAGAGCCCGAAGAGGTCGTCGCCGCGGCGGCCTGCTCGATCCTTTCCGAATCGTTGCGGGCGGAGGGCCGGCCCTCCGAAGCGGCTCACGTCGTGCGCGAGTTCCTCGACCGGCATCAATCGTCGACGGCGCGCGCGGTCGGCTATTACGAGCTTGCGACGAACCTCGCCGAGTCGGGAGAGGACCTCGACTCCGCTCTCGACTACGCGGGGCGGGCGCTCGCGGCGGCGCCGGAGGAGTTGAAGCCCTATCCGCTCGCGGCGCTCGGCTGGGTCCACTACAAGCGCGATGAGTTCGAGCGGGCCATCGATTGCCTCCGGCGGTCGAGCGAGCGCGCGGCGGCGCCCACGACGTTCCACCACCTCGGCCTCGCCTATCTCGCCGCCGGAAGACCCGACGAAGCGAAGGCGGCGTTCCACAAGGCGAAGACGGCGGCGCGCGGCGGAAAGCTCGAGGACCGCGTGATGCAGCAGGTTCGGAGCAACCTGCGGCTTCTCGAAAAGACAGGACCCCGAAAGGCGAGCTCGAAGTCGAAGGTGCAGAGCTCCAAGTGACGGCGCGCCTCTCGGCGCGCCGTCATCCCGAGCGCGTGAGCGCGAGGGATCGCGCGCTGATAATCTCCTCCGACAAAAATGCGCTGGTCTCGCTACTTTCTTCAGACCGTCCGTGAGGTTCCGGGCGACGCGGAGGCGGTCTCCCACATCCTGCTGACGCGGGCCGGGATGATCCGCCGCATCGCGGCGGGCATCTACGCCCTCACGCCGCTCGGCCTGCGCTCCCACCGGAAGACCGAGATCATCGTCCGGGAGGAGATGGACCGCGCCGGCTGCCTCGAGCTCGAGCTGCCGATCCTCCAGCCGCAGGAGCTGTGGGAGGAGAGCGGCCGCTGGCAGCGCTATGCCGCGGAAGGGATTCTCTTCCACCTGAAGGACCGCCGCGGCGGCGAGTACTGCCTCGCGCCGACGGCGGAGGAGGCGGTGACGTCGCTCGTGCGAGCCGGCGTGACGTCGTACCGTCAGCTCCCGCTGACGCTGTACCAGATCCGGACCAAGTTCCGAGACGAGATCCGCCCGCGGTTCGGGCTGATGCGCGGGCGCGAGTTCCTCATGTACGACGGCTACTCGTTCGACGCCGACGCGGCGGGCCTCGACGCGTCATACCGTGCACAGGACGCCGCCTACCGGAGGATCTTCGAGCGTTGCGGGCTCGACTTCACCGTCGTCGAGGCCGATCCCGGCGCCATCGGCGGCAGCGCGTCGCAGGAGTTCATGGTCCTCGCCGACACGGGGGAGGACGCGGTCGCGCGGTGCGCCGCGTGCGGGTACGGCGCCAACGTCGAAAAGGCGGAGACCGGCCGGCGGCCGTCTCCCTGGGACGGCGAGACTCCCGCGGCGCTCGAAGACGTCGAGACCCCCGGACGCGGCGGGATCGACGAAGTGGTCCAGTTCCTGGGCATCACCGGGTCGCGAATGATCAAGTGCCTCGTCTACGAGACCGAGAAGGGGATCGTGGTCGCTCTCCTGCGAGGCGACCTGGACGCGAACGAGATCGCCTTGAAGAACGCCCTCGGCGTGGAGAGCCTGACGCTCGCCTCCGAGGAGAAGGTCGAGCGCGCGACCGGAGCGCCCGTCGGGTACGTCGGTCCGCACCATCTTTCCGGGCGGGGTCTGCGCGTCGTCGCGGACGAGTCGATCCGCGGCGCTTTGAACGCGGTGACGGGGGCGGGACGCCGCGACTGGCACGTCCGCGGACTCTGTCTCGACCGGGATGCGCCCGCCTCGGAGTGGATCTCGTTCGCGACCGCCCGCGCGGGCGACCCCTGTCCCCGTTGCGGGAGCCCGCTGTCGATCGCGCGGGGGATCGAGGTCGGTCACATCTTCAAGCTGGGGACGAAGTACTCGACCGCGATGCGGGCGGAGTTCACGGACGAGAAAGGGGAGACGCGCCCGGTCGTCATGGGCACGTACGGGATCGGAGTCGGTCGCACGATGGCGTCCGCCGTCGAGCAACACCACGACGACGACGGGATCGTGTGGCCGCTCGCGCTCGCGCCCTTCGAGATCGAGATCGTCTCGCTGAACCCGGCGGACGAAGCGGCCCGGCGCGAGGCGGACTCGCTCTATGAATCGCTCGTCTCCGCGGGAATGGACGTCTTCTACGACGACCGCGACGAACGGCCCGGCGTGAAGTTCAAGGACGCGGACCTGCTGGGGTTCCCGATCCGCATCAACGTCGGGGGACGGGCGCTCAAAGACGGAAAGGTCGAGATCGTGACCCGGCGCGACCGGAGCGTCCGCGGCGTGCCGGTTTCCGACGCGGCGAAGGAAGTGGGAGTTCTCCGGGAAGAGCTCGCGGGGCGGCGGTGAGGAAGATCACCCGCGAGGAGGCGCTCGCATACCACTCGCGCGGTCGCAAAGGGAAGATCGAGGTCGTCCCCTCGAAACCCTGCCGCACGCAGGAGGACCTGTCGCTCGCCTACAGTCCGGGGGTCGCGGAGCCGTGCCTCGAGATCGCGGCCGACCCCGAGACCGTGTACGAGTACACCGCGAAGGGCAACCTCGTCGCGGTGATTTCGAACGGAACGGCCGTTCTCGGGCTGGGGAACATCGGACCGCTCGCCGCAAAGCCGGTGATGGAGGGCAAGGGCGTCCTCTTCAAGCGCTTCGCGGACATCGACGTCTTCGACGTGGAGGTCGACGCGACCGAGCCGGCGGCATTCATCGACACGGTCGCGCGAATCGCGCCCACGTTCGGCGGCATCAACCTCGAGGACATCAAAGCGCCCGAGTGCTTCGAGATCGAGGAGGAGCTCAAGAGGCGTTTGAAGATCCCGGTCTTCCACGACGACCAGCACGGCACGGCTATCATCTCGGCGGCCGCGCTTCTGAACGCGCTCGAGATCGCGGGCAAGGAGATCTCGGAGGTCAAGGTCGTATTCCTCGGCGCCGGCGCGTCGGCGATCGCCTGCGCGCGGCTCTACCTCTCTTACGGCGTCAAGAAAGAGAACCTCCGGATGGTGGACAAGTCCGGCGTGATCTACGCCGGGCGCCCGGCGGACATGAATCCCTATAAGGCGCAGTTCGCGGTCGAGACCCGGGAGCGGACGCTCACCGACGCGCTCGACGGAGCGGACGTCCTCGTCGGCCTCTCCTCGAAGGGCCTCGTCTCCGGCGAGATGTTGAAGAAGATGGCGCGGGACCCCATCGTCTTCGCGCTCGCGAACCCGGA
>Ga0075423_10004586_pt1 | contig 12819 bp, 13 predicted proteins | sample SoiMethybrSBSTD2_FD_80114 | JGI IMG/M metagenome (GOLD analysis project Ga0075423, IMG submission 80114) | Bulk soil microbial communities from a Populus tree surrounding site in Tennessee, USA - Soil MetaG P. TD hybrid SBSTD2 | ecosystem: Environmental > Terrestrial > Soil > Tree plantation...
ACACCGCCGCATCGCGGCGCATCTCCTCGGCCATGGCATCGCGCAGGGCCTCGCGCATGGTCTGGTTGGCCGTTTCGGTGCCGGCCGGTAGTGCGGGCTCGTTCGCACGCTCGCTGGGCGGCGCCGCGGCAGGAGCCTTCGCCGGCGGCGCGGCGGTGCGTTTTGCGCTCGCCGGTTGTGGCGGCGGGGGCGCGGCAGAGGGCGCGGGCGCGGGCTTGCTAATGCTGCCACCCTCGCCGTCGAGCACGGCGATGGGGGTATTGACCTTCACGCCCTCGGTCCCCTCCGGCACCAACAGCTTGGAGACCTTGCCCTCGTCGACCGCCTCCACCTCCATGGTGGCCTTGTCGGTCTCGATCTCGGCGATGATGTCGCCCGGCTTGACCTGTTGGCCCTCGCTCACCAGCCATTTGGCAAGCTTGCCCTCCTCCATGGTGGGCGACAGGGCGGGCATCAGGATTTCGATGGCCATGGTGCTTCGGTCTCTTGCTGGCGTGTGTCTTGGGATGGGGCGCGCAAGTGCGCCAGCTGCTGCTCGATGTTGGTCGTGAGCTCGGATTGGGTGTCGCCGATATGTTTGGTGGTTGCGGGCTCGACCAAGACGACCCAGCATTCCTCGGGCGCAGCTGTCATGTGCTCGACGCCGCGCGGCACCACATGGAAGTCGCCCTCGGCGAGCACGACGTCTGGTCGGTCACGGTAGCGGATCCGCAGGGTGCCCTTGCGCACCAAAAAGAACTCGTCCTCCTCGGCATGGCGGTGCCAGACGAACTCGCCTTTGACTTTGGCAACCTTGACATACTGGCCGTTGGCCATGGCAACGACGCGCGGCGACCAAAAGACAGCGAGCCGCTCGAACTCCTGGTCCAAATTGCTGGCTGAGGTGGGGGGCATGATGCACCGGGCTTTGCGTGAAGTCGCCTCAGGCCGGCAGCAACACGTCGGTATAAAGCTCGCCCTCGTCCGGCTCCGCATCCGATTGGGCGAACTCGGCGGCGGCATTGACGGCCGCGCGCACCTCGCCATCGATCCCCTTCATCTCCTCCTCGGAGACGAGACGTCCCTCCAGCAAGCGCCGGCGCACCTGCTCGATGGGATCGTGATCCTCGCGCATTTTCTGCACCTCCTCGCGCGTGCGGTATTTGGCGGGATCGGACATCGAGTGGCCGCGGTAGCGATAGGTCAGCATCTCCAGGATGTAGGGGCCGTTGCCGTCGCGCACCCATTTCAGCACGCGATCGGCGGTTGCCTTCACCGCGCGCACGTCCATGCCGTCGACCTGCTCGCCGGGAATATCGAATGAGCGTCCGCGCTGGGAAAAATCCGTAGTGGCGGCCGAACGCTCGACCGAGGTGCCCATCGCGTATTTGTTGTTTTCGATCACAAAGACGACGGGCAGCTTCCACAGCTTGGCCATGTTGAAGCTCTCATAGACCTGGCCCTGGTTGGCGGCCCCATCGCCGAAGTAGGTATGACAGACGCTGCCGTTTTCGCGATAGCGATTGGCGAAGGCGATGCCCGCACCGAGCGGCACGTTGGCGCCGACAATGCCGTGGCCGCCGTAAAAGTGCGTCTCCTTGGAAAACATGTGCATGGAGCCGCCCTTGCCCTTGGAGTAGCCGTGACGACGCCCGGTCAGTTCTGCCATCACCCCCTTGGGATCCATGCCGCAGGCCAGCATGTGGCCGTGGTCGCGGTAGGTGGTGATCATCTGATCGCCGTCGGCGGAGGCCATCTTCATGCCAACCACCACCGCCTCCTGACCGATGTAGAGATGGCAGAAGCCGCCGATGAAGCCCATGCCGTAGAGTTGGGCCGCCTTCTCCTCAAAGCGGCGGATCAGCAGCATCTCGCGGTAGGCATTGAGTTCCTGTTCCCGGCTGAAAGGGGGAACGGTTTCTTGGCCGTTGGGACGGGACATGCGGGATAAGGTGCCTCGCTGGCGAAGGGGAGCGGAAACCGTACAAGAAACGGTCCGTGAAGGCCAGTCATGGCCGCGGGCTATCAGCGCCTGGTGGGCGGGCTTGCCGGGGGCGGCATGGCGCGGGCAGCAGCGGGCACGATGATGCGGTCGCCGGGTCGGGCAAAGCCCAAGACCTCGATGGCGAGTTCCTCAATGAGATCGGGATCGCGGGCGTTGAGCAGCCGCACATCCCGCTCGAGGCGAGTGCGCGCGGCCTCGAGGCGCGCGATCTGCGGCTCCAGCACTCGGGAGCGTTCGATCAGCCGGCTACGCGCTTCGAGGCCGCGTTTACCCTTAATGGCATGATGGGCGAAGTAGGCCAGTGCGCAAAGGCAGACAAGCGACACCAGGATCTGCCGGGGTTGGCTTTTGCGCCGATCATGCATGAAGGTGACGCGAAACCGTTCGGGTGGTGCGCCCTTTGCGGGGCGCGGACAGCAGTTTCACCCAAAGCTGGTTAAACGCGGGTAAAGCGCGGGGCGCAGCAGATGCAAAAGAAGACGCCGGTGCCGGCCGGCCAAGCGCGGCAAGGCGCTGCGGCGCTAGCGGCGCAGCACGCCGCGCCCGGCATAGCGGGCCTGGTCGCCCAATTCCTGCTCGATGCGAATGAGCTGATTATATTTGGCGAGCCGGTCCGATCGCGACAGCGAGCCGGTTTTGATCTGCCCGGCGTTGGTGGCCACCGTGATATCGGCGATGGTGGCGTCCTCGGTCTCACCGGAGCGGTGCGAAATGACGGCCGTGTAATGGGCCGATTGCGCCAAGGCGACGGCTTCCAACGTCTCCGTCAGGGTCCCAATTTGATTGACCTTGATGAGGATCGAATTGGCGATGCCTTTGCCGATGCCCTGCGCCAGCCGGGCGGTGTTGGTGACGAAGAGATCGTCGCCAACGAGCTGGCAGCGCGCCCCGATCTTCTCGGTCAGGGCCTGCCAGCCCTGCCAGTCATCCTCCGCCATGCCATCCTCGATCGAGACGATGGGGAAGCGGGCGACGAGGCCGGCGAGGTAATTTACCATGCCGCCGCTATCCAAGCTTTTGCCCTCGCCGGCCAAGACATACTTGCCGTCCTTGAAGAATTCAGTGGCGGCGCAATCGAGCGCCAAGACCATGTCGTCCCCCGGCTTATAGCCGGCGGTCTCGATCGACTTGGTGATGAAGGCCAGCGCTTCCTCGGCGGATTTCAGGTTGGGCGCAAAGCCCCCTTCATCGCCGACGTTGGTGTTGTGGCCGGCGGCCTTGAGCGCGCTACGGAGCGTATGAAACACCTCGGCCCCCATGCGGATCGCATCCGCACAGCTGGCCGCACCCACGGGCATGATCATGAATTCCTGAATGTCGATGGGATTATCCGCGTGCGCGCCGCCGTTGATGATGTTCATCATCGGCACCGGCAACAGGTGGGCATTGGCCCCGCCCAGGTAGCGATAAAACGAAAGCGCGTGCGCCTCGGCCGCGGCCTTGGCCACTGCCAGCGACACACCAAGAATGGCATTGGCGCCGAGCCGGCTCTTGTCGGGGGTGCCGTCGAGGGTTTTGAGGCAGGCGTCGAGGCGGCGCTGGTCCTCCGCGTCCATGCCCCCCAGCGCCTCGAAGATTTCGCCGTTGACGGCCTCGACGGCCTTGAGCACGCCCTTGCCGGCGTACCGTTTGGGATCCCGATCGCGCAATTCGATGGCCTCGTGCGCACCCGTCGAGGCCCCGGACGGCACGGCCGCGCGCCCGCGCGCGCCGCCGTCGAGGACGACATCCACCTCGACGGTCGGATTGCCGCGGCTGTCCAGGATTTCACGGCCGATAATATCGACGATGGCTGTCATCAGGGGTTCCCGGCTCGAGCACGATGTTTTGAGGCGACGGCAGGCCTGCGAGAAGCTATGCCGCGAGGTTCTAGCCCTATCGGCCGCGGCCCGCCAGGCGGCAGTTCGCGCATCCGACGGGGTCAGGTCCCCCCGTCCTTGGCACGAGAGCACAAATCGGAGCATGGCGCAGGCAGCGGCCTTGGTACTGTTTTCGGGCGGCCAGGACTCCACCGTATGCCTGGCCTGGGCGCTGGAGCGCTACGCCCGGGTGGAAACCGTCGGCTTTGCTTATGGGCAGCGCCACGCCATCGAATTGCAGCAGCGCCCGGTCATCCGTGCCGAGCTCGCCGCGCGCTTCGAGGGCTGGCGCTCGCGCCTGGGCGAAGACCATGTCTTGGAGCTGATGACCTTGGGCGAGATCAGCGACACGGCGCTGACCCGGGACGCGGCCTTTGCCATGACGGCAGCCGGCCTGCCCAACACCTTCGTGCCGGGGCGCAACCTGTTGTTTTGCACGCTGGCAGCCGCGCTCGGGTTTCGGCGCGACTTGAGCGTCCTGATCGGGGGCATGTGCGAGACCGACTACTCGGGTTATCCCGACTGTCGCAACGACACCTTGCAAGCCTTGGCCAAGGCCATTTCGCTCGGCCTCGACAGGTCGTTCCAGATCGAGACGCCGCTGATGTGGATCGACAAGGCCGCGACCTGGAGCCTGGCGGCCCAGTTGGGCGGATCGGCCCTGGTCGAGCTCATCATCGAGCACACCCAAACATGCTATAGAGAAGACCGCGGCACCCGCCACCCCTGGGGCTATGGCTGCGGCAACTGTCCGGCGTGCGGCCTGCGGGCGAAAGGATGGGAAAAATGGCAACTGAGCGCCAGGAGCTGATCCGCGCCGTCGAGCTGGCCATCGCCGGCGATTGGCAGGGCGCGCACAAGATTGTGCAGCAAGACGAGGCCGATCAGACCAGCTGCTGGTTGCATGCCGTCCTGCACAAGATCGAGGGGGACGCGGCCAATGCCCGCTACTGGTACGGGCGCGCCGGCCAGGCCTACGAGGCTTATGCCGACGCCAAGGCCGAGCTCACGGCCATCAAGGCCGCGCTGACATACTGATAAAGCGGAGAACCGGGGGGCGGCAGGGGCGCAATCGTTCGGTGGAACGCAAGCCCCGGTAAACGGCACAGGAGAGCCCCACGACCATGGACCAGCAGCCCGCATGGCCGGAGCTTCCTTTCGCCGCCTGGAGCGAGACTTGCGAGACGCTCCACCGCTGGACCCAGGTGGCGGGTAAGATTGCGCTCGCGCTCACACCCTTGGTCAACCATTGGTGGAACGTCACGCTGCTGCCGACGGCACGGGGCCTGAGCACGCCGCCTCTGCCCTGGCGGGGAAGCACGTTTACGATCGACTTCGATTTTTTGGCGCATCGCGTGCATGTCATCAGCAGCCGCGGCAGCGCCGAAGCCTTGCCCCTGCAGGCGATGCCGGTTGCCCATTTCTATGCCGAGCTGATGGCGTGCCTGCGGCGCCTCGGCATCACCGTCCAGATCTGGACAATGCCCAGCGAAATTGTCGACGCGGTGCCCTTCGACCGGGATTTGACCAACGCCGCCTACGATCCGGTCTGGGTGGAGCGGTTTTGGCAGGTGCTGTCGCAGTCCGATCGGGTACTCAAGCAATTTCGCGCCCGCTTCATCGGCAAGGCGAGCCCCGTGCACTTCTTTTGGGGCAGCTTCGATCTCGCCGTAACGCGCTTTTCCGGGCGCCCGGCCCCACCGCCGACGGGAGCGACGCCGAACGTGGCGGCCTGGGTCATGCACGAGGCCTACTCGCACGAGGTGAGCAGCTGCGGCTTCTGGCCAGGCAATGGCGGCTACGGACGCGCTGCTTACTATGTCTACGCCTATCCCGAACCCGAGGGTTATGCCGCGACGCCCCTGGCGACGGCCGGCGCCTTCTATGATCGCGGCCTCGGTCAATTCATCTTGCCCTACGACGTGCTGCGGCAAACCCCTGACCCGGACGCCGTGCTGTTGGGCTTCCTGCAGGAGACCTATGTCGCCGAAGCCGAGCTGGCGGGCTGGGACCGCAAGGCCTTGGAGCGCCCCGCAGCTTGAGAGCGGACGGGCTTTTATTGCTGGGACGAGCGCATTAGCGCGCCTGAGATCGAGGGACCAAGGCACGCGACGGCATGGGTCTCTTCCGCGCGAAGCGCGCCGGGACGACTAACGACGTGTACGTCCAACCTCGCGGTGGCGAATCAGTTTAGGTTGCGCCGACAAAATGCTTCGACCTCAACGTGTGAGGATGCCGCAAACGCCTGCGGCATTTTCGTTCCCGAGGCGAGCCAACAACCAGGGGGTGCCACATGCCGCCAATGATGCGCAAATCTCTCGACATCCTGATCGCGCTTGCGCTGACTGCCGCCGTCTTTTTCGTGATCGTCGTCGCCAACAGCTCGCTGATGGCCCGCGGCGGCACTATCCAGGGCGTCAAGCTGTGGTACGCCTTCATCGGTCGGCCCGACATTCTCGGCACCATGATCCTGACCGCCCTCGTCACCATGGCCTATGTCATCTGGCAGCAGCGCGGGGGCCGTCCGCGCCTGTAAAGGTGAGGGCGGCGCGCTCGGCGCCCGACACTTTAGCAAAGGTTTGAACGCGCCGGGGCGCTGCAGGGGCAGTGTCCCGGGTGCGTTACCTCTGTCAAAGAGCTTGCCGCCCGCGTTGTACTTGCAGGCGCCTTGGCCTCGGGGCACCGCCGTGGTGCCTGATTGCGGCGCTCAAGGCGCGGGGGTGCGACCGTCGGCCAAGGCAACCCCGCTCAAGCGGGAAAGCTCTGCCGGCGTCAGATCCGGCACGATATCCCGGAGCACAAGCCCTTCCGGGCTGACATCGATCACCGCGAGATCGGTATAGATACGCGAGACGCAGGCCTTGGCCGTCAGCGGGTAGGTGCACACCGGCACGATCTTGCTGTCTCCCGCCTTGCTAAAATGCTCCATCATGATGAAGGTGCGTTTGGCGCCAATGGCAAGATCCATGGCGCCGCCGACGGCCGGGATTGCCTGCGCTTCGCCCGTGTGCCAGTTGGCGAGATCTCCGCCGACCGACACCTGAAAGGCCCCGAGCACGCAAATATCGAGGTGGCCGCCCCGCATCATGGCAAAGGAGTCGGCATGATGAAAAAAAGCGGCGCCGGGCAGCGCGGTGACCGGCTGTTTGCCGGCGTTGATGAGGTCGGGATCCTCTTCGCCTTTGGCCGGAGCGGGCCCCATGCCGAGCAGGCCGTTCTCGGTGTGAAGGAAGATTTCCTTGCCCTTCGGCAGATAGTCGGCAACCAGCGTTGGCAGCCCAATGCCGAGATTGACGTAGGCACCTTCGGGGATGTCGCGGGCGACGCGCGCGGCCATGTCCTTGCGGCTCAAGCGTTTCAGGTTGGCAAGATCTGCCGTCATGACGTTTTCCTCACGTCGCCGCGTGCGCTGCGCCGTCGACGCGCACGATCCGCTGCACGAAAATCCCGGGGGTGATGATCGCCTCGGGGTCGAGCGCACCGACCTCCACCACCTCGCTGACCTCGGCGATGGTGAGCTTTGCTGCCATGGCCATGACCGGCCCGAAGTTGCGCGCGGTCTTGCGGTAGATGAGGTTGCCCCAGCGGTCACCTTGGTGCGCCTTGATCAAGGCCACGTCGGCATGAATGGGATACTCCAGCACATAGTCGCGACCGTTGATGCGTCGCGTCTCGCGGCCGGCGGCGAGAAGCGTGCCATAGCCGGTCGGTGAGTAGAAGGCGCCGATGCCGGCACCCGCGGCACGGATGCGTTCTGCAAGGTTGCCCTGCGGCACCACCTCCAGTTCGATCTTACCCGCGCGATAAAGACCGTCGAACACCCAGGAATCGGTTTGCCGCGGAAAGGAGCAAACGACCTTCCGCACCCGGCCGGTTTTGAGCAACGCCGCTAGACCGGTGTCGGCGTTGCCGGCATTGTTGGAAACGATCACGAGGTCGCCCGCTCCCTGGGCGATCAACGCATCGATCAGCTGGAACGGCATGCCGGCGGTGCCGAAACCGCCGACCAGAACCGTCGAGCCGTCCTTGACATCGGCAACCGCCGCGGCGGCCGATCCTGCGACTTTGTCGATCACCGCATTGTCCGTTTCTAAAGGGTGTACCGAGGCTACTTCTTCTTGGCGTCCAGGGCGGCAAACGTTCCGCCGTCGGCCGCTAGTTTGGCGAGCAACGGCGCAATCTTCCAGCGCGCGCCGTATTTTGCCTCGTAGGCCTTGATGCGCTGGGCCGCTTTCTCGACGCCGATAACATTGTCCACCTGCCACATCGGGCCGCCGCGCCAGGCCGGGAAGCCGTAGCCATTGAGATACATGGTGTCGATGTCGCTGGCCCTGAGCGCGATGCCTTCCTCGAGGATCTTGGCACCCTCATTGGCAAGGCGCAGCAGGCTGCGCTCGACGATTTCATCGGCGGGAATCGGCCGCTGCTTGATTTGCAGCGCCTCGGCCTCACCGCGGATGAGTGCCTCGATCTCCGGATCGACCATGCGCTTGCGGTTCTCGTCATACTTGTAGTAGCCCGCCCCGGTTTTTTGCCCGTGCCGCCCCATTTCCACGATCTTGTCCGGGATGCGCGCATTCTGGGCGGCTTCACCAGTCAACTTGCGCTCCTTGCGGATGCGATAACCAACGTCGAGCCCGGCGAGATCACTCACCGCGAGGGGACCCATCGCCATTCCCCAGCCTTCGAGTGCGCCGTCGATCTCCTGCGGCATGGCGCCTTCGAGGTTCATGGCCTGCACTTCCCCGCCGTAGGCCGCCAGCATGCGATTGCCGACAAAGCCGTCGCACACGCCGGCCTGTACACCGACCTTGCCGATCCGTTTGGCAATCGCCATGGCCGTTGCCATCACGTCGCCTGCGGTCTTTTCGGCGCGCACGATCTCCAACAGCCGCATGATGTTGGCGGGCGAGAAGAAGTGAAGGCCGACCACGTCCTGGGGCCGCTTGGTCTCAGCCGCGATCGCATCGACATCTAAGGTGGAGGTGTTGGTGGCGATAATGGCACCGGATTTGGCAATCTTATCGAGCTTGCCGAACACCTCTTTCTTGAGCGCCATGTTTTCGAAGACCGCCTCGATGATCAGGTCCGCCGGCCCAAGGTCCGCCATCTCGAGGGACGGCGTCAGCTTGGCCAAGCGATCGGCCGCCTGCGCCGCGGTAATGCGCCCGCGCTTAGCGTTGGCCGAGAGCGTGTCCTTGATGCGCGCCACCCCCTTGTCGAGCGCCTCCTGCGTGGTTTCCACGATGGTGACGGGAAAGCCGCCGTTGAGGAACGCCAGCGCGATGCCGGTACCCATGGTGCCGGCGCCGAGGATGCCGACCGTGTTGACCTGGCGCAGCTTCGTGTCGCCTCCAATGCCCGGCAAGTTGGCCGCCTGCCGCTCGGCGAAGAAGGCGTATTGCAGGGCACGCGCGTAGGGACTGGCGGCGAGCTCGCGAAAGAGGGCCCGCTCGCGTTGACTGCCTTCGGCAAGCGGCAGCTCGGTTGCCACCTCAACCGCAGCGATCGCGGCTTTGGCCGCCAAGGGCCCGCTCGGGTGGCGGCCAATCTGCATTTTCGCCTTATGGAAGGCGTCGGCGGCAAACGTGCCCGGCTCGATCTTCTTCTCGCCGATGCGGCGCGGGGGCTTGCCCGCCTGCTGTTCGGCAAAGGCGATCGCCGCGGGCAAGAGGTCTTGCTCGACCACCTTGTCGACGAGGCCTGCCGCGGCCGCCTTCTGGGCATCGATGAAGCTACCCGCGGTGATCAGCTGCAGGGCCGGCTCAACGCCGATGGCGCGCGGCAGGCGCTGGGTACCGCCGGCGCCTGGAAGGATGCCGAGCTTGATCTCCGGCAAACCCAGCTGGCGCACGTCCTTGCTGGCGACGCGATAGTGACAGCCGAGCGCCAGCTCCAGGCCGCCGCCCAAGGCCGTGCCGTTGAGCGCGGCAACCACGGGCTTGCTACCCTGCTCGATCCTGTCGATCAGCTGCGGCAGGAATGGCTCCTTCATTTCCGCCTTGAATTCGCTGATATCGGCCCCGGCCGAGAAGAATTTACCCGTACCCGTCAGCACGATGGCCTTGATCCCCGCATCGGCATTGGCGGCGGCAAAGGCGCGCTCGAGGCCCACCCGCAGCGCGTGGCCCAGCGCGTTGACCGGGGGATTGTCCATGCGAATGACCGCGATCTCACCCTTTTTTTCGGTCTCCACGATCGCCACGACGCACTCTCCTCTGGTTGGCCTCTGATGGCTTGGCGGCTCGGCATGCCTGGCATCGACCCGGCTTGGCGCTGGGCTGGCGCCGAGGTTACTCTCACCGAACCAAGCATACCAGAAGCATAGGAGGAGGAACGCCCATGCTGCGCGGATTAATGATGGACCGCCCGCTCCTGGTTTCCAGCGTGATCGACTACGCAGCCGAGGTGTTTCCCGACGTCGAGATCGTCTCTCAGACCATCGAGGGCGGGCTTCACCGCTACGGCTACGCCCAGGCGCGCCGGCGCATCGCCCGGCTGGCCAATGCCCTGTTGCGGCTTGGCGTGAGGGAAGGCGACCGTGTCGCCACCCTGGCCTGGAACGGCTATCGCCACTTCGAGCTCTATTTTGCCATCTCGGGCATCGGCGCGGTCTGCCACACCATCAATCCGCGGCTGTTCCCGGAGCAGATCTCCTATATCGCCAACCATGCCGGCGACAGCGTGCTGTTCTTCGATCTGACGTTTCTGCCGCTGGTCGAAAAACTGGCCCCCAGCTGCGGCAGCATCAACACCTTTGTGCTGATGACCGATCAAGACCATATGCCCCGCAGCGGGCCATTGCAGAACCTGCTTTGCTACGAGGACTTGCTGGCCCAGGCGGAGGACCAGTTCAGCTGGCCGGAATTCGACGAGCATGCCGCCTGCGCGCTCTGTTACACCTCGGGCACCACCGGCGAGCCGAAGGGAGTGCTCTACTCCAATCGCTCCATGCTGCTGCACACCTTTTTTCTGATTTCCACGCGCCCCGACCTATTCGCGCACAATCGCACCATTCTGCCCGTGGTGCCGCTGTTTCACGCCAATGCCTGGAGCCTGCCCTATGTCACGCCGCTGACCGGCTGTCCCTTGATCTTGCCTGGCGCTCGGCTCGACGGCCCGACCCTGTTTGAGCTGATGGAGGCGGAAGGCGTCGAAGCGGGGTGGGGCGTGCCCACCGTCTGGCTCGGCCTGCTCGAGGAATTCAGGAAGCGCGGCCGCAAGCCCAAGAAGCTCGTGCAGATCCTGAGCGGCGGCTCGGCGGTACCGCAAGCCATGATCGACACCTTCACGCGCGACTGGGGCATCGAGGTGACGCATGGCTGGGGTATGACGGAGATGTCTCCGGTCGGCACGCTCACGGTTTTTCGGCCCGACGAGCGGGTAAAGTCGCCGGTGGAGCGGGCCGCCCTTAGCGCCCGACAGGGCCGTCGCATGTTTGGCGTCGACCTCAAGGTGATCGACGAAGCGGGCCGGCGCGCACCGGCCGATGGGCAGGCATCGGGCGAGCTGTTTGTGCGCGGCGCCACCGTGGTATCGGGCTATTTCAACAACCCGGAGGCTTCCGCCAAGCAAATCGACAGCGAGGGCTGGTTTGGCACCGGCGACGTGGCGAAACTGACGCCTGACGGCTGGCTCTTGATCGTCGATCGCACCAAGGACCTGGTGAAGTCCGGCGGCGAATGGATCAGCTCGATCGACGTGGAGAATGCCGCCCTGGCCGCCGTCGGGGGCATCGCCAATTGTGCGGTGATCGGCGTCCCGCACCCCAAATGGAACGAGCGTCCGCTGCTGGTGGTCGTGAAGGCGCCCGGCGCCGAGCCGAGCAAGGCCGAAATCCTTGACGCGCTCGGGGCAAAAATCGCCAAGTGGCAGATGCCCGATGACGTGGTTTTCGTGGACGCCCTGCCGATGACGGCGACGGGCAAAATCTCCAAAAAAGATCTGCGCGCCAAGTTTGCCGACTACCAGCTGCCCGACTGAGGCAAGCGCGTGTGACCGTTTGCGTCGCTTTCCCGCACGGGTTCACGGCCGTTCGCGGTCGCTGCCAACGAATTGCCAGGTGCCGGCCAGGCTGCCTCTGGCGCCGGCGGTATCGGCGCACCATTTCCACTGCACCGAGAAACGAGGCCGGCCGCGCGGCCGCCCCTGCCTTGAGGAAAGCACATGTTGCGTCCAAACCTCAGTCGCATCGCTGCGCTCGCAGCCGTCATGCTCATCACCGCCGGGCTGGCGGGCTGTGGCATTAACAATATTCCGACCTTCGAACAGAACGCCAAGGCCAAATGGTCGGAGGTGCTGAGCCAATACAAGCGGCGCGCCGACCTGGTACCCAATCTGGTCGAAACCGTGAAAGGCTTCGCCGCCCAAGAGCAGCAGGTCTTGACCTCGGTGGTCGAGGCACGCGCCAAGGCGACGCAGGCACAGGTGCAATTGCCTGCCGATGCGGTCAACAATCCCGAAGCCATGAAGCGCTTCCAGGACGCGCAGAACCAGCTCAGCGGCGCCCTTGGTCGCCTGCTCGCCGTGGTCGAGCGCTATCCGGACATCAAGTCAGGCCAGAACTTCCTTGCCCTGCAGTCGCAGCTCGAGGGCACGGAGAACCGCATCGCCATCGCGCGGCGCGACTACATCGAGGCGGTGCGCGTCTACAATACCGAGCTCACCACCTTTCCTGGTCGGATCTGGCGCTCAGTGATGTATGCCTCGGCCCAGCCGATGGCGACCTTCGACATCACCCCGCAGGAGCAACAAACCCCGCGCGTCGACTTCGGGACCAAGAAATAGCCGGGCGCGCGCCGGGACGCGCCGCGCGCGGGCGCAAGCGACGCGCGCACATGGATCCCGAGCGCCGAAACGGAGCGCCCCTGAGCGCCATTGTCGAGGAGACGCGGGACTGGGGATGTCGAGCGTGGCGGCCAAAGCCTTAGCCCCTGCCGGCTGTTTCGGCCCCGGCCTCCCCGCGTCGCGGCGGCG
>Ga0075423_10004587_pt1 | contig 12818 bp, 11 predicted proteins | sample SoiMethybrSBSTD2_FD_80114 | JGI IMG/M metagenome (GOLD analysis project Ga0075423, IMG submission 80114) | Bulk soil microbial communities from a Populus tree surrounding site in Tennessee, USA - Soil MetaG P. TD hybrid SBSTD2 | ecosystem: Environmental > Terrestrial > Soil > Tree plantation...
ACCTATCACGTCATCGCGATCTCCGGCGGCAACATCGCGATCCTGGCGGCCATTCTTCTGGGTTCGCTTCGCGCGTTCAACATGCCGGCTGCTCCTTCAGCCGCGATGACGATTGGGGCGTTGCTCTTCTACGGCTATCTGGCCAGTGGCGGCGCGTCGGTCTCGAGAGCCGTCACGGCCGCCTGTGTGTATTTGGGCGGCCGCATGTTGGATCAACGCGGGGCTCCACTGAACGCGCTGGCCGTGGCCGCAGCCGCAGGTCTGGCGGCATCACCACTGGCAGCATTCGATGGCGGCTTCATTCTGTCGTTTGGCGCCACGCTCGGGATCTTGATCGGCACGCCGCCGTTGAGGCGCGTCTTCAGCCGTGACCCGGAGAACACTCTTCGACGTCGCGGCCATCGCGTTGCCGCGCCGATGCGCGTCGCGCGTGCCGTAGTCAAGTCGATTGTCTCCTTATTCTTCGCCACCCTCTGCGCCGAGCTTGTGTTGATGCCCGTGAGTGCCTGGTTCTTCTCGCGCGTCACGGTCGCGGGCCTCGGGTTGAATTTCCTGGCGGTTCCGTTGATGGCGATCGTGCAAGCGGGGGCGATGGTCACCCTGGCGCTGACGTCGGCATCAGAGCGTGTGGCTCTCGCGACCGGCTACATCACGCATTTGGCGGCGTCGGGTCTCATTGATTCTGCGGCGCTGGTGGAGTTTGCCCCATGGACGTCGCAGTCGGTCGTGTCACCGCCGTGGTGGTTGATCGGCGCGTACTACGCTTTCTGCTGTCTGCTTCTGCGCCGTCGCTCGTGGCGCCTTGGTGCCGCTGGCCTTGTCTCGACATTGGTGTTGATGGTGATGCCGCCGCCATTCTTACGAGCGGTCACTCCACCCGCGGCCGGTGCATTACGCGTCGTGTTTCTGGACGTGGGGCAGGGAGATTCCACGTTGATCGAGCTGCCGGATAAGCGATTCATGCTGGTCGACGCCGGCGGCCTGGCGGGTACGGGCTTCGACCTTGGGGAGCGGATTGTGACGCCGGCGTTGCTGGCACTCGGCGCGCGGTCGATCGACACGCTCGTCCTCACGCACGGTGACCCGGATCACATCGGCGGGGCGCCCGCTGTGCTGCGGCACTTCTCACCACATCACATCTGGGAAGGCGTTCCAGTGCCGCCGCATGCCGGGTTGCGTGACCTGGCTTCACTCGCGCGGGCTTCGGGGATGCTGTGGCGTACGGTCCAGGCCGCCGATCGCGAGATCGCGGGTGGCGTGGAGGTACGCGTACTCCATCCGCCTCTGCCGGACTGGGAGCGGCAGCGCGTCAGAAACGAAGACTCGATCGTTCTCGAGGTCCGGTTCGGTGACGTCTCAATACTGCTGCCAGGCGACATCGGCCGCGAGGCGGAACAGCGGCTCACTCCACTTCTCGCGACGGCACGGTTGACGATCGTGAAGGCGCCACATCACGGTAGCGCGACCTCGAGCACGCAACCCTTTGTCGACGCGCTTCACCCATCAGCCGTCATCTTCAGCGCCGGACGCGGCAATCGCTTCGGTCACCCGGCGCCACCCGTCGTCGCGCGCTACGCCGCCGCGAACGCTGTGATTTTTCGGACCGACGAGGACGGAGCGATTGTGCTCGACACCGATGGAAAGAGTGTCGAGATGTGGACCTGGATGGGGCGGCGAGTGCCCATCCAGCGTCCTTCACTGTCCCGCTGAACGTGACACGGTTAAACGCGAAGAAGCGAAGAAACGAAGAAACGAAGGAAGGCACGATGTTAGACAAATATGTTGACTTAACTCCTGAGCAAGAGGGGATCGTGACGGCGGTCATCGGATGTGCGATCGCGGTACACCGAGAGCTTGGTCCCGGTTTCAAGGAGTCTATCTATCACCGGGCGGTCAGGCTCGAGCTCGACTCTCGTGGCATTCCTTTTGAGAGCGAGAAAGCAATTCTCGTCAAGTATCGGCAGTGGTCGATTCCAGGTCAGAAAATCGATCTAATCGTGCAAGGAGTGGTTTTGGTGGAACTGAAAGCAGTCCCCAGACTACGGGCTTTCCACAGGTATCAAGTGCAGTCGTACCTTCGAACCACTGGGTTGCCAATCGGACTACTCTTAAACTTCAATGCGCCCCTCTTGAAACATGGATTGGAGCGCGTCATGCCACCGCTGCAGCCGGTCGGGCCGCGCGAAGCGCGGCTGAAGTGATGTGCGAGCCACAAAGACAAACCACCGCTGGAAGGGTCGTGGCTTGTCTTTGTGGCTCGCGCATCACTTCTGTCGCCGGCCTCCGGCCGGCGCCCGACCGGCGGTTCGGCGGCGGCTCGCAACGCGTCCAGTCTGCCTTCCGTTCTTCTTCGTTTCTTCGTTTCTTCGTTTCTTCGCATTGACCGTGGGTCCGTTCCGCAAGGGCTGCTGTTTGATTTTCGCCCACTCAGCTTCCATCTCTTCCAAGGTCGCATCGTGAATCGAACGCCCCTGTGTCTCGAACGCCTGCTCCAGCGCTTCGAAGCGCGAACTGAACTTCGCGTTGGCGGCTCGAAGGGCGGACTCCGGTTCGATGCCGAGCTTTCTCGACAGGTTCGCAATCGAGAAAAGCAGATCACCCATTTCTTCTTCCGTTCGCTTCGCGCCCTCGGTCGCGATCGCGCGGCGGAGTTCAGCGACCTCTTCCTCGATCTTGTCGACGACGTCCGTCGTCCGTGCCCAGTCGAAGCCGACCGCGCCAACGCGCGTCCCAATCTCGTGCGCGCGGAGGAGCGACGGCAACGACGATGGCACGCCGCGCAGAAGCGATCGCCGCTCTCCCGCATCCTTCTGTTCGCGCGCCTTGATCCGTTCCCACTGTTCGACGACCTGCCCGGCGGTGCGAACGCGCGAGCCGGCGGCACCGAAAATGTGTGGATGCCGGCGGATGAGTTTGCCGGAAATCGCGCGAAGCGAATCGGACACGGTGTAACGTCCTTCGTCAGTCTCGATCTGAGCCAGGAATACCCCCTCGAACAGCAGGTCGCCAATCTCGCCACGAAGATCCTCATGATCGCCGCGATCGATGGCGTCGAGCACCTCGTACGTTTCCTCGAGGACAAACCCTCGCAGCGATTGAATCGTCTGCTCGCGATCCCATGGACATCCATTCGGTCCGCGCAATCGCGCCATGATGTCGACCAGCTTCTGAAACTCGCGTCCTGCGGTTCTTTGCGATGAGGTGGGCTTGCGGTGGGACTGAACCGCGCGCGCGCGTGATGCGGCAGAACGTGTGGCCATCGGCGACTATGCTAGCATTCGAACGTGGAGACGCCCGATCCCGGCATCACGTTCAGCGGCTTCATTCTGTCGCTGGCAACGACGGCCGCCGTGCATTTCGGCGACCTCGCCGACCCGAGCACTGGCGACAAGGCGGCGCCAAACCTCGAGGCGGCGCAGCAGATGATCGACCTCATTGCCATGCTCCAGGAAAAGACGAAAGGCAACCTGATCGAACCTGAGGCGCGTCTCGTCGACGACCTGCTCTACGAACTGCGCGTCCGCTACGTCCAGGCGCAGCAGGGAGAGAAGCGCATCGTCGAACCGTAGCTCATTCCCTTGCGCATTACCTTTCTCGGCACCGGCACGTCACATGGCGTGCCGATGATCGGCTGCGACTGTGGCACGTGCCGTTCGCCGGATCCGCGCGACAAGCGCTGGCGCGCGTCCGTGCACGTCGAAACCGATGATGGACAGTCACTGTTAGTGGATGCCGGGCCGGACATTCGCGCGCAGTCGCTGGCGTTCGGTCTGCGCCGGGTGGACGCCATCATCTTCACCCACGGACACGCCGACCACATCATGGGGCTCGACGACATCCGCCGCTTCAACGTGCTGCAGCAGCGGCCGATGCCCTGCTTCGGCGACGAAGCGACGCTGCACGACTTGCGGCGAACGTTCTTTTACGTATTCGATCCGGACGCACCGCGTGGCGGAGGACTTCCGCAGATTGATCTGTTTCGCATCGCCGGTTCGTTCTGTATTGGCCGGCAAGAGATCACGCCGGTGCCGATCTTTCACGGCAAGCGTCCGATTCTCGGACTCCGTTTGGGGAAGTTTGCCTACCTGACTGACTGTAGCCGCATTCCGGAAGAGTCGTGGCCGCTCCTTGGCGGCCTCGATCTGCTCGTGCTCGATGCGCTTCGCGAGACACCGCACCCGACACATTTCTCTCTGTCCGAAGCCATCGAGGTCAGCGCCCGCATTGGTGCGCGGCGGACCTGCTTCACACACATGTGCCACAATCTTCGTCATGCCGACACGTGCGCGAGGCTGCCGGGGGGTATCGAGCTGGCGTACGATGGGCTCGTGGTGGAACTGTGATGTTCAATGCTCAAGGTTCAATCCTCAATGACGTGGCGACGGCGCGTTGGACATTGAACATTGACCATTGGTCATTGCCATAAATGCTTGCCCATTTCCCTGACGACCCTTCGCTTCGCTGGCACAACCCGGTGCTCGCGCTCGGGAACTTCGATGGCCTGCACCGCGGCCACATGAAGATCATCGATCGCGTGCGCCGCCGCGCGGGGGAGCGCGGCGGCACGCCGGCGGCGATGACCTTCGATCCGCATCCGTCGCGGGTGCTTCGCCCCGACAAGGCGCCGCCACTGCTCATGACCAAGGAGCAGAAGATCGAGGCGCTCACGCGGTCGGGAATGCAGGGCGTCGCCATCGTCCGGTTCACGTCCGAGCTGTCGCAGTGGGATCCGGAGACCTTTGTCCGTCAGGTTCTCGTTGAGTGGCTGCACGTCGTCGAAGTGTGGGTCGGCGCCAACTTTCTGTTCGGGCACGAGCGAAGCGGCACCTTCACCGTCCTCCGCTCGCTTGGCGCGCGATACGGGTTTCGCGCAGAGAAGATCGATCCGATCCGGTACAAGGACTTCGTCGTCAGCAGCACGCGAGTGCGGCGGCTTCTCAGTGAAGGTCGCGTCGACGAAGCCGGCGCGCTCCTGGGCCATCACTACTTTATCGACGGCACGGTCGCGCGAGGGGCGGGCCGCGGACGCGAGCTGGGGTTCCCGACGGCGAATCTCACGACGTGCAACGAACTGGTGCCTCCGACCGGTGTTTACGCCACGACCGTGACGATCGACGAGATCGTCCTTCCGTCGATTACAAATATCGGCCTGCGTCCGACGTTTGGCGACACCGATCGTCCCGTCGTCGAGACCCACGTATTTGACATGACCCGCGATCTGTATGGCACATCGCTGAGGCTGTCGTTTGTCCAGCGGCTTCGGGACGAACGCGCATTTCCCGATGTCGACGCGCTCCGCGCGCAGATCGAAGCCGATTGCCGGAGTGCGCGGCGATTGTTCGGCCGCATTTCGCTGTAGAATCGTCAGCATGTCTCAAGCGCCGGACCGTGCTCCGGATGGAATGCTGCTGCGTTTGTCGGTGCCAGCCGGCGGCGATCTGCGCGTCGTGGCGGTCGATATCGCCAAACGGGTCGCCGAATATCTGCGCGAGGGCGCCCCGGACACCCAGGGACTGAGAGTCGCCGTCGAGGGCGTGGCCTCCAAAGTGGCGCCGGCCGCCAGCGACGCGGAGATTACGTTCGACTTCCGCGAGATCAACGGCGAACTTCAGATCGAGGCGCACTGCGGCAGCCGGTCGTCCGAGGTGCGCTGCCCGCTGCCTGCCTGACCGTGCGCGATTCCCGCGCGATCCATCTACGAAAGTGGCGAACGAGCATGCGAGTGAGCCCACGCGAGCGGAGCGGGGCATTGGGGCCCCCGCGAGCGAGCGTGTGGGGGAGTCCGAGGGGCGAAGCCCTTCGGAGTGATTGATGACTTCCATGCGTCTGTACAACACGCTCACCCGCCGCGAGGAGGACTTCAGCCCCGCCCGCGACAATACCGTGCGGATGTACACCTGCGGGTTGACCGTTTATGCGCGAGGGCACATCGGGAACTTCCGGACGTTTGTCGCGCTCGACGTCCTCCGGCGCGCGTTGCTGCACGAAGCCGGGTTCACCGTGCGCCAGGTGATGAACTTCACCGACGTCGACGACCGGACGATCGTCGAATCGAAGAAGGCGGATGTGCCGCTTCGCGAGTACACCGATCGTTTCATCCAGATCTTCAAGCAGGATGCGGCCGCATTGGGACTCGAGCCAGTCGAGGAGACGCCTCGCGCGACTGATGCGGAGAATCTGGCGGCGATGGCCGAGACGATCAAAGCTCTCGAGGAAAACGGCCACACCTACCGGAGTGACGGATCCATCTATTTCAAGATCTCGACGTTTCCAGATTACGGAAAGCTGGCGCACCTCGATCATTCGGGCATCAAGAGCGGCGCACGCATTGATTCGGACAAGTACGACAAGGAGGACGCGCGGGATTTCGTGCTGTGGAAAGCCACCAAGGAAGGGGAGCCGACGTGGGATCCGGGTATCGGCCCAGGCCGTCCGGGCTGGCACATCGAATGCTCCGCGATGGCGCTGCGCCTGCTCGGGCCGTCGCCGATCGACATTCATGCCGGCGGTGTCGATCTGATCTTTCCGCACCACGAGAATGAAATCGCGCAGAGCGAAGGCGCGACCCGGCAACAGTTCTCCCGCTTGTGGGTCCATGTCGAGCACCTGATGATCGAAAGCGGGCCGGACGATGAGGTCAAGGGCGCTGAGAAGATGTCGAAATCGCTCGGCAACGTCTACAACCTGCAGGACATCGTCGACCGCGGATTCAGACCGTCAGCGCTGCGGTACTTATTCCTCGGCGTGCACTATCGCAAGCAGTTGAAGTTCTCGTGGACCGCGATGGCACAGGCCGAGGAGGCACTGAAGCGGCTGACGGACTTTCTCGCACGGCTGGACTCTCTGCCGGCGCGTGACCCCAATCCGGAAATCGCGCGTCGGCTTGAGGAAGCGACCAAAGGTTTTTCTGAGCACATCAACGATGATGTGAACAGCGCCGCGGCGATCGGTGTCATGTTCGATCTGGTGCGTGCCTTGAACTCGGCGATCGACGCTGGAGAGCTTGGTGCGGCGGATGCTTCCGCCGTCCGCCAGACCTTCGATCGATTCGATCGGGTCCTTGGAGTGCTCGCGCTTCGCCGCGCGGAAGATGAAAAACCACCAGTGCCGGTGAACGAGATCGAGCAACTGATCGCTGCCCGCCGCGCGGCACGGCTGGCCCGCAACTTTGCCGAAGCCGATCGCATCCGCCAGGATCTCGAGACCCGCGGCATCATCCTTGAAGACACAGGGTCGACGACGAGGTGGAAACGCAAATAAGTTGGCGGTTGGCGGTTGGCTTTTGGCTGCTGGCTTCTGGCTCCTGGAGACTAAGTAGCAAGGCGGTTGTAATTGGCGGCCCGAGCCGCTTGTAATCGTCATTGGCTCGCGTGGCTTCCGTCTTTAGGTCATTGGCACACGTGGCTTCCGCCTTTAGGCGGAAGTAAATCAAATGGACGCTCCCGACATCAAGACCCCGTTGCCTGGCCCGAAGGCCAAAGCGATCATCGACCGCGACAAGCGATTCGTGTCGCCGTCGTATACGCGTGACTATCCCTTCGTGATCGCGCGCGGTGAGGGGGCGATCGTTGAAGATGTCGACGGCAATCGGTTTCTCGACTGCGCGGCAGGTATCGCCGTCAACTCTACCGGCGTGTCGCATCCCGATGTCGTCAAGGCGATTTGCGACCAGGCCGGCAAGTTCATCCACATGTCGGGCACCGACTTCTACTACGAGCCGCAGGTGCGCCTCGCCGAGGAGCTGGCATCCATCGCTCCTATCGACGGCCCGGTACGCACGTTCTTCGGCAACTCCGGGACCGAAGCGACGGAAGCGTCGATCAAACTCGCGCGGTATCACACGAAGCGCCAGGGGATCATCGCGTTTCTCGGATCGTTTCACGGCCGATCCATGGGGTCGCTTTCACTCACAGCAAGCAAAGCGATCCAGCGACGCGGGTTCGGTCCCCTGCTTGCGGGCGTGTTTCACGCGCGCTTTCCGGAGCCTTACCGCTTCAATGGCAGCGCCGATGAATGTGCCGCCGAGTGCCTCTCATATATTCGCGATCAGCTCTTCGTCCAGCTGGTGGCCCCCGACGAAGTCGCAGCGATTGTCGTCGAACCAATCCAGGGGGAGGGCGGATACATCGTTCCGCCGCCGGCATTTCTGCAGGGGCTGAGAGAGCTTGCGTCCGAGCACGGAATCGTGCTCGTTGTCGATGAAGTGCAATCGGGAATGGGCCGCACTGGAAAGATGTTCGCGTCCGAGCACTTCGGCCTGCGAGCAGATGTCGTCAACATCGCGAAAGGCATCGCATCGGGACTGCCGCTTGGTGTGACGTGCGCGCGCGCCGACGTCATGTCGTGGCCGGCCGGTGCACACGCGAGCACGTTCGGCGGCAATCCCGTTTCGTGTGCGGCCGCCAGCGCGACGATCAAGCTCCTCAAGGACGGCCTCGTGGCGAACGCCGCGGCCGTCGGTGCGCATCTGATGGCGGGCCTGCGAGAGTTGCAGCGTAAACATTCGCTGATTGGCGATGTGCGTGGCCTCGGGCTGATGATTGGCGTCGAGCTCGTGCGTAACCGCGAGACGAAAGAGCGCGCCATTGACGAACGCAACGCACTCGTCCAGTCGATGTTCCGGCGTGGCGTGCTCGTGCTTGGCGCCGGCAAGAATGCGATCCGGATTGCTCCGCCGCTTGTTCTCACCAGAGCGCAGGCAGACACCTTCTTGCGTGTGATGGACGAAGCGCTAAGCGAATAAAAACCAACCTCAACCGTGATTCCGGCACGGCCGTTGCCACATCAGTTCGCGTGCCTTCCGAGCCGGTCCATATCGACACCGCCGATCCTCTCGTCACCGTCCTGATCTGCACGTATAACCGCGCACGATTGCTCGGCGAAACGCTAGACAGTCTGGCCGCCACGGAAATGGAACCGGGCCGCACGTGGGAAGTACTGGTCGTGGACAACAGATCCACGGACAACACGGCCGAGATGGTGCGCGCCCGGCAGAGTACGTATCCCGTGCCACTTCGGTATATCTGCGAGGAAAAACAGGGCAAATCGTACGCGCTCAATACGGGACTTCGCGCAACACGCTCCACCTTCGTGCTTTTCACCGATGACGACGACCGGGTGGACAACCGGTGGGTTGCATCCGCGATTGTCCCAATGATCGGCAACGGCAGCATCGACTACACCGGAGGGCCTGTTCAGCCCATCTGGGAAGAGCCACCGCCACGATGGCTTGACGTCAATCGCGCCGAGTTATCGGGTGCGATTGCGATCGTCGACTACGGTCCGCGGTCGTTCGTCTTCGAGGATCAGAAACGCATTCCAATCGGCGCGAACATGGCGATTCGCCGTTCGATTCTCGACGTCGTTGGCGATTTCGATCCGGGCCTTGGACGTCGCGGCACGTCCCTGCTCGGCCAGGAACAGGCGGAATTCTTTTGCCGGACTCGAGCACGTGGCATCCGGGGCCTCTATGTGCCAGACATGATCGTTCATCACCATGTTCCGCGCCGGCGATTGTCTCGACGCTACTTCCGCCGGTGGTGGATGTGGAAGGGTATTTCGCGAGCCCGGCTACATCGCCTTCACCCAATCAGCGACACCGGCGCAAGCATGCAGGACGCGAGGCGGATCGCAGGGGTGCCGTTGTTCACGTTCGGCGAGCTCTACCGCCATGTGGTTCGTTCTCTGACCGCCATCGTCCGACGCGACGTTGATTCGGCAGTTGAACACGAAATGATGGTGGCGTATTACGCCGGTTATGCCTGGGAGGAGTGGCGCCGGCATGCGCAATGGAAGCGGGAGCTGCCGGCTGCCGGAGGCACGCAGACAACGGGAAGCAATTCGCCGCCCTATCGCACAGAGGACGCTCGCGCCGTTCAACGATAACCCTGGAACAGGACCTGGGCGATGCTCTTCCATACCCCACAGTATTTTCTGTTTCTCGCCATCGTCCTGGTTCTCTACTTTTCTTTGAATCATCGCGGCCAGAACCTGATGCTCCTTGGCGCGAGCGTCTTCTTCTACGCCTGCTGGGACTATCGATTCGTCTCGCTGTTGGTGGCTTCGTGCGTCCTGGATTTCTGGGCCGGCCGGTACATCTACCGCGCTCGACTTGCAGGAGATCGCGCCGCGATGAAACGCGGTCTGCTCGCGAGTCTGACGGGCAACCTGGGGATGCTCGGGTTCTTCAAATACTTCGGCTTTTTCGTCTCGAGCGCGGATAGCGCGCTGAGAGCCCTCGGGTTTGCGCCGTCGCTGCCGGTGCTCAACATCATCCTGCCGGTCGGGATTTCCTTTTATACGTTTCAGACGTTGTCGTACGCGATCGACATTTATCGCGGCCAGCTCGATCCGGTCGATCGGTTTCTGGATTTCGCGCTGTTTGTGGCCTTCTTCCCGCACATGGTCGCTGGGCCGATCATGCGCGCCGTCGATCTCCTGCCGCAGATGACGCGTCCGCGCGTTGTGACGCAGGCGAACCTCGAGCGCGGACTGCTGATGCTCGGGATGGGACTGTTTCGGAAGGTCGCGATTGCCGATCCTGCCGGCATGTTAGCCGACAGCTATTTTGCGGACCCATCGACTTTTTCGACAATTCCGCTCGCCTGCGGCCTCGTCCTTTATGGGCTGCAGATTTACAACGACTTTGCCGGCTATAGCGACATGGCTCGCGGTGCCGCGTGGCTCCTCGGCTTCGACCTCATGCGCAACTTCCGGCAGCCGTACTTTGCGAAAAACATCGCCGACTTCTGGAAGCGCTGGCACATCTCTCTCTCGACATGGCTTCGGGACTACCTCTACATCCCATTAGGTGGAAACAGAAAAGGCCCAGCTCGGACGACGATCAATTTGATGCTGACGATGTTGCTGGGCGGTCTGTGGCACGGGGCAAGCTGGAATTTCGTTATCTGGGGAGGTCTCCACGGGACCTACCTCGCGATCCATCACACGTGGCGACGATGGCGAGATGCCCGGCAGATTGAATGGACGCCGGCCCCGCTGGTGACGCGGGTCCTGTCGACGGCCGTCGTGTATGCGCTCGTCACGTTCACATGGCTGTTCTTCCGTGCGCATGACACAGGCACGACGATCGCATACCTGTCAGGTTTACTGGCGCTATCGCCAGGAGGGGAAGGGGCGTTGCTGCCGGTATTCGTGTTGTGGGGCTTGACGCTCGCGATCGACGTCCCGCAGGCGGTCACTGAGGATGAGCTGTTCTTACTTCGCTGGGGGTTCATGCCACGCGCTGCTGTCGTTGCGACGGCCTGCCTGGTGATCCTCTTCAGCGGGCAAATGAGACATGAGCCGTTCATCTACTTCCAGTTTTGACGTGGCGGCTCCTCGTGGCCGCACCCGTCAATTCAGTCTTCGGCGCGCGTGGCAGTTCCCCACGTGCGTTGTCGGACTGCTGGTTCTTGCGGAATTGATTCTCCGCGCACCGTGGACCGTGTCCACGTTACCGATTCGAACCCACTATCACGAGCCGGGGATCGTCCGGCGGGTGGAAGCACTGGAGCGAGTGCTTGCCGAGCGCGGCAGTATAGACATTCTCTTCGTTGGCATTTCGATTGTTCGGTGCAACATTCAGCCGCTGGATTTCGATCGCGCCGTGCTGGACCGCGGACTTCGCGAAGTCAGTTTCAATGGTGGGCTGTCCGGACTCTGGCCCAAAGCGGTGGCGCTGTACGTCGAACACCTCTGGCTTCCCAAGGCGCATCCGGCCATCGTGGTTCAAGGCATCCGCTTCGGCGAGCTCCACAGTTCGCCGCGTGCACGACGCGAAACTGCCATCATGTCTGGACCAATTGAAAGCCGTTGGGATACTCAGAGAGCCACGCGAGCCATCGAGATTGGGGCGCTGGAGCGAGTCCACCTGCTGCAGTATCGAGGCACACTGCCGCGATGGCTCGCATCCTACGAGAGCGGCGCGCCGGGTCAGGATCTGGACGACGATGGCCGCGTCGCGACCGACGCGCGCGGCTGGACGCCAAGGCTCCCGACGCTGGACGTCGCTTTGTCGCGAGGACTTCTGAAGCAGGAGGCTCCGTATTCGGCGCCGATCAAGGATGCCGAAACGGAGGCAACGCTCAGGTCGATTGCGCGGACGGCCGAGCTATGTCGTCGCGCCCATGTTCGGTACGTGCTCGTCAACGTGCCTGAACACGCGTTCCGCTGGTCGACGCCAGGCGGAGCCGAGCGCTACGGCGAATATATCGATACCCTTCGTGCGCTTGCCGCCTCGCAGTCGTTCGAGTTTATCGACGTCACCAATCGAGATCCTCGCCGGTTCGCCAGCGATGCGGAGTACTCCGACTACCATCACATGAGTCCGGCGGGAGCTCACCGGTTTACGCTCATGCTGGCGTCGGAATTGGGTCCGCGTTTACCAGGGACGCTTACGGCGGGTCGGAGGTAGACGCCGCGGCGACCGGACGCATCCGTCTTCGCTTCGCAGGCTCGAACACGTCGGTCTTCAGACGAGTCCAGAAGAACGACACGAAATACCACAGCCGCGTCTCGTGATAGAAACGACGACCGCCATCGAACGCGATCAGTCCTCGAAGCCAGCCGAACGCGTGCATCAGGCACTCACGATAAAGAAACAGAGGCGTACCCAACACACGCGGCCCCTTACAATCCTCGTCGCTCAATCTACCCTGCGCGTCGACGATGTCACGGAACCGAAGCCGCGCATGATACTTGCCGGTCGTCGCTTGCCATCGGCGGTGATACCGTTTCGCGAGTCTCTCTGGTGGAACATCGACGAGAACATCCATCGATGGAAGATAGAGGCCTTGCTTCCCGGCGCGCCACATTCT
>Ga0075423_10004592_pt1 | contig 12814 bp, 8 predicted proteins | sample SoiMethybrSBSTD2_FD_80114 | JGI IMG/M metagenome (GOLD analysis project Ga0075423, IMG submission 80114) | Bulk soil microbial communities from a Populus tree surrounding site in Tennessee, USA - Soil MetaG P. TD hybrid SBSTD2 | ecosystem: Environmental > Terrestrial > Soil > Tree plantation...
AGGGCCTCGCCGCGCGCCAGCGCCATCAGCGCGGCGTTGACCTGGTAGGGCTGGAAGACCGGGCGGCGGCGCGCGGCCTCGTGCTCCTGGCCCATCGAGGCCCACACATCGGTGTAGACTGCGTCGGCGCCCGCGACGAACTCGGCCGGCGCGGCGCTGATTGTGATCGTGGCGTCGCTCTCGGCGGCGCGCTCCTCAGCCTGCTGGAGAATCTCGGGGTCGGGACGATAGTCGGGCGGGCAGGCCACGCCGACGTTGACGCCGAGCGTTGCGCCGAGCAGCATGAGCGAGTGGCAGACGTTGTTGCCGTCGCCGACGTAGGCCAGCCGCAGCCCCTGCAATCGCCCGAACCGCTCCTGAAGCGTCAGCATATCGGCGAGCGCCTGGCAGGGGTGCTCACGATCAGAGAGCGCGTTGATCACCGGGATGGTCGCGTAGCGCGCAAGCTCTGCGATCGTGGTGTGCTTGAAGACGCGTGCGGCGATCGCCTGGACCCAGCGACTCAGGTTGCGCGCGACATCTGGCACACTTTCGCGCCCGCCCATGTCGATGTCGTTGGCCGAGAGGTAGCTGCCGTGCCCGCCGAGCTGGGTCATGCCGGCCTCGAAGGCCACACGCGTGCGAAGCGAAGGCTTCTCGAAGACCAGCGCCAGCGTTTTGCCCTGGAGCGGCAGCCCGCCGTGGCCGTCGCGAGGGTGGCCGCCATTGCGCCATTCCGCCTTCAGCGTCTGCGCCCGCCGCAAGAGCGCCTCGGCGTCCGCGCGCGAGAGATCGGCGGCGGATAGGTAGTGGTTGAGCATCGTAAAGCCTCCGAGCGATCAAAAGAGTCTTACTTCAGATTTCCCAAAGCCGAGTCTCCGATGCTGTCCTTCGCAGCCATTCGCCGACAACGTGCTGGTACTCGTCTGGCTTCTCGGCAAAGAGCAGATGGCTGGCTCCCTCGATCACTGACAGTTCGGCGTTCGGGACACGCGCGGCGATCAGGCGCGCCTGCGCTGGCGGCACGGTGTTGTCGCGATCCCCGGCCAGCACCAAGGTCGGCGCGGTGATGCGCAGCAGCAGGTCGCTGATGTCGATATCCGGCATGGCAACATAGTAGTGCATGAGTTGGTCGAGGTCGAGCCGCTGGTAGTTCGGGTATAGGTTGTCGATCAGTGTCTCGAACTGCGGGTAGGCGTAGAGCGCGGCTTTGTCGACGACATAGTTCGGCCAGATCTCGTCGCGGTAGGACGCACGACTGCGGCCGGTGTAGCGGAAGAGCGCTTTGCAGAGCGCCCGACCGATCGGCCCGAATCGCGCCAGGCGCTGCGAGATACCTAATGGACCGATCCACCTTCCCTGCGCGAAGCCGGAGATGCTGACGACCCGCCGCGCGACTGCGGGAACATGGGCGGCGATGTCGAGCGCGGCGAAGCCGCCGGTCGAGATACCAGCCAGCGTGACGGGCCGGTCGCCCACCAATTCGCGGATCGCCGCCGTCAGCAGTTGAGCGATCAGCTCGGCCGTGAGCGACGAGGCGCGGAAGCTCGGCGGAAATGCTGCGGGGTAATGGCCGGGCAGACTCAGCGCGTAGCATGGCCCATGCCGAATGAATACCTCGTCGATTTGCCAGAATTGCGCCGACAGATTGACGCCGTGCAGCAGCATGATCGGCTCGCCTGCCGCGCCAGGGTTGAGCGCCAGCGCAGTGAGCCGGTGGCCTTCGATGTGGAATTGGTGGATGGTGGGCAATGCGGTTCCTTGGCTGCCTCGTTAACCACTGTGCCCTCAATCCGCGTCGAACACCGCATCGACGCTCACGACGAAGCCGGGCAGCAGCGCCGATGCCGCCTCTGCGCCGCGTCCAAACACGCCGTGCTCCGCGTATGCCTGATCCTCCAGCCGCAGCACGGTGATCGTTTCAGTCTCTGGGTTGACGATCCAGTACTCAGGAATGCCAGCCTCGGCGTAGTCGCCACGCTTCTCGATCAGGTCGCGCTCCGGCTTATCGGGGCTGACGACCTCCAGCGTCAGATCGGCACCCTGCCAGTAGCGGTTCTGGCGACGCGGATCCTTCGCATCGAGTAGCAGCACAAGATCCGGCTCGCGGAATTTGCGTGCGCGAATACGAACGCGTAGCGGTGAGAAGCGTACCTTGCCATTCGCCAATCCCATGAAGGCAAAAAACACTCTATAGAGGTACGCAAGGATCGCCTGATGATTGTCGGTTGGCATCGGTAACACCTCGATGTAGCCGTCGGTGAACTCGATCAGGTGGTTCATGTGGTCGGTCAGAGAGAGATATTCTTCCTCGCTCCATTCTCCCTGGCGCGGGTACAGGTCGAGGATAAGGTTGTCCACCTCAGCCTGGAACGTGCTAATCGTTGAATTACGTGTACCAACAGCCATTGTCGTTCTCCGTCGCGTGTGCTGCCGAAAATATATGTCTCAACATTATACGTAGCTGTACGGCATAGCGCAATCACGCCAGCGCCTGATGCGCCTGCGCGATCTGCGCACGAACGGCATCCGGTGCGGTTGCACCGGCCACACGGCGGGCCGCGACCGAGCGCGCGAAGTCGAAGACCAGGCCGATGTCGTCGCCGAAGGCTGCGTGGATCGTGCGGAAGGCGTCGGGCGGCAGCGCCGAGAGGGTTATGCTGCGCGTCTCGGCTTCGCGCACGAGCGCGCCGACCGCCTGATGCGCCGCGCGGAACGGCACGCCGTGCTCGACTAGATAATCGGCCACGTCGGTCGCCAGCATCGCATCGTCGAGCGCGGCGCGCATGCGCTCGTGGTGGAAGCGCGCGGTCGCGATCGCGCCGGCGACGACCGGCAGCGCCAGTTCCAGCGTGTCGGCGGCGTCGAACAGCGGCTCCTTATCCTCTTGTAAGTCCTTGTCATAGGCCGCGGGCAGCCCCTTCAGCACCGTCAGCAGCCCAATCAGGTCGCCGATCAGCCGGCCAGCCTTGCCGCGCGCCAGTTCGAGCGAGTCGGGGTTCTTCTTCTGCGGCATGAGGCTCGATCCGGTCGCGTAAGCGTCGTCGAGCGTCACGAAGCCGAACTCGCTCGTGCTATACAGGATGAGGTCTTCGGCCAGGCGGCTAAGGTGGACGCCGACGAGCGCGCCGCAGAATAGGAACTCGACCGCGAAATCGCGATCGCTGACCGCATCGACGCTGTTCTGGCTGACCTCGGCGAACCCCAGCTCGGCTGCGAGCGCCGCGCGGTCGATCGCGAGCGGCGTCCCGGCTAGCGCGCCGGCACCGAGCGGCAGAACCGCTGTGCGCGTCGCGCAGTCTGCTAGACGTGTGCGATCGCGCTGAAGCGGCCAGAAGTGCGCCAGCAGCCAATGCGCCAGCAGGATCGGCTGGGCGCGCTGGAGATGCGTGTAGCCGGGCATGAGCGCAGCGCCAGCCGCTTCGGCCTGGGTCAGCAGCGCGTCTTGCAGCGCGCGCAGCTGGCCATCAACGCGGCTGATCGCGCCGAGCGTCCACAGCCGCACGTCGGCCGCCACCTGATCATTGCGGCTGCGACCAGTGTGCAGCTTGCCGGCGACCGGGCCGACGATTTCGCCCAGGCGGCGCTCGACCGCGCTATGAATATCCTCGTCGTTCGGCGCGGCCACGAAGCGCCCGTCAGCGAACTCGGCGCGCACCGCCGCCAGACCGCGCAACAGCTCCGTTAGCTCGGTGCCGCTGAGCATGCCGGCTCGCGCGAGCTGACCAGCCCAGGCCATGCTGCCGCGAATATCCTCGTCCCATAGCCGCCAGTCGAAGTGATAGGAATTGTTGAAACGCGCCATACGCTCGTCGATGGCACCGGAGAAACGGCCACCCCACATAGTACCTCCTAATCAATGGATAGAACGAAGCGGAAGCCGGGGCAGTGTGAATGTGTCGGGTGAAAGGACGCCGTCGGGCTGAAGCCCTCGGCTACGAGTACGAAGCCCGCCTGCGCGGGCTGGACGAACATAGCGGTGCCGTCGGTCGCTTACAAGAGTGCAGTCAAGGGTGCCGTCGGGCTGAAGCCCTCGGCTACGGCTACCAAGCCCGCCTGCGCGGGCTGGACGAACCCAGTGTCGGCCTCTGGTTACCAGTACACCGTCGGGCTGAAGCCCTCGGCTACGGCTACGAAGCCCGCCTGCGCGGGCTGGACGGACACATCATCGGCCTCCGGTAATGTTGATATTGTATGCTATCTGTCAGGCTATTCTGATTTCTATAGCACAGGAGAGCTGCAATGGCATCTTATACACAACTCTATCTTCATTGCGTCTGGGCCACATGGGATCGGATACCTCTGATTGTACCGGGGATTGAGTCGCAACTCTATGCTATGGTTGCCGATAAATGTAAAGAATTAGGCTGCACACCTTTAGCTATCGGTGGCACAAGCGATCACGTCCATGTACTTGTACACTTTTCACCCACCATAACAATAGCCCACCTAATTGGCGAAATAAAGGGATCAAGCTCCCATGCGATGACCCACGCTGTCCTTCCGGGGATTTTCTTCAAGTGGCAAGGTGATTATGGCGCTTTCACCATCAGCAAGCGATCAGTGTCGCAGGTTGGCGCATACATTCTGAATCAGAAAACCCACCATGCCGATCAGACGACCCAGGCTGAGCTTGAGCGCTATACTGATTTCGATAGCAACCCAACCAATATGGCAGATCGTTAGCCCGTGCAGGCGGGCTTGGTAGCAGGTAGCCTGCGCCTTCAGGCGCCAGGCGGTCAGGTTGGCCCATGCCGCGCCAGCCCGCGAAGGCGGGCTTGGTAGAACGTAGCCTGCGCCTTCAGGCGCCAGGCGTCGGGCTTGGTCGCGCGTCACCTGCGCTTTCAGGCACCAGGCGGTTCGTCCAGATGCTCGGCGGTCGGGTTGGTCGATGCTACGCCAGCCCGCGCAGGCGGGCTTGGTAGAACGTAGCCTGCGCCTTCAGGCGCCAGGCGTCGGGCTTGGTAGCGCGTCGCTTGTGCCTTCCAACGCTTGCCCACCAGCCCACGCACCTTCAGCTGCAGCCAACCACCCTCGTGAAGCCCGCCTATCGCTGCATATCAGCGCCCTCGACCAACCCACGCACCTTCAGCGGCAGCCCAACCAGCCTGATGAACCCCTCCGCGTCGGCCTGGTTATAGGTCTCGCTCATCGTGAAGCTCGCGATATCCGAGCTGTACAGGCTGCGCGGTGCCTGCCGCCCAACCAGCGTCACGCTGCCCTTGAACAGCTTCAGCCGAACGTCGCCGGTCACGTTGCGCTGCGTGACCTTCACGAATGCGTCGAGCGCCTCGCGCAGCGGCGTAAACCACTGGCCGTTGTAGACCACCTCGGCATAGCGCTGCGCAACGACATCCTTATAATGCAGCGTGTCGCGGTCGAGCGTGATCTCCTCAAGCCCCTGGTGCGCCGCCCGCAGCAGCGTGCCGCCAGGCGTCTCGTACACGCCGTGGCTCTTCATGCCGACCAGCCGATTCTCGACCAGATCGACTCGGCCAACCCCGTGCCGCGCGCCGATCTTATTGAGCGCCGTCAGCAGCGCGACCGGACCAAGCGCGCTGCCGTTCACACTAATGGGGATGCCCCGCGCGAAGCCGATCTCGACGTACTCATGCGTGTCGGGCGCGCGCTCGGGTGCCGTCGTGAGCGTGTACATCGACTCCTCCGGCTCGTTCCAGGGTTCTTCGAGCAGGCCACCCTCGTGCGATATATGCCAGATATTGCGGTCGCGACTGTAGATCGACTTCAGCGTCGCGGTGACGGGAACATTGTGCTCGACCGCATAGTCGATCGCATCTTCGCGCGAACGAATATTCCACTCGCGCCAGGGGGCAATGATCGTCAGATGCGGGTTCAGCGCCATATAGGTCAGCTCGAAGCGCACCTGATCATTGCCCTTGCCAGTGCAGCCATGCGCCACCGTGTCGGCACCCTCGCGCTCGGCGATCCGCACCTGCCCCTTGGCGATCAGCGGGCGCGCGATCGCTGTGCCGAGCAGATAGGTTCGCTCGTAGATCGCGCCGGACTGGAGCAGCGGAAACAGATAGTCGCGCACGAACTCCTCGCGCAGGTCTTCGACATAACATGCGCTGGCACCGCTGGCCCTGGCCTTCTCCTCCAGACCACTCAACTCCTCGGCCTGGCCCAGATCGGCGCAGTAGCAGACGACCTCGCAGCCGTAGTTCTGGCGCAGCCAGGGGACGATAATGCTGGTATCAAGGCCACCAGAGTAGGCGAGGACGACTTTCTTGACGTTTGGGCGAGTGGACATGTTCTACGGCTCCTTTACGATTATGGCGTATCGTGCTTCAAGAAATCCAGTAAGCTCCAGGCAGTGTCGTTATCCATGCGATTTGTGTCGAAAAGGAAGCGAATGAAGCGCTTGAAGCTGGTCACCAGGGTCTTGCGCGCCGCTGCGGTCTGATCGGCGCGATCAAGATACGAATCCAGGTCGTCGATCCTGAGATCGAGCAGCCCGCGCGGCGGATGTTGCGCCAGCAGGTAGCTTTCGGCGAACGACGTGATGTTAGCGACATGCTGATCGAGCATTTTCATGCTTAGGTTCGATTGCGCCAGAGCTTTGCGGAAGGTGATCAGCAGCTTCGCGTTGCGCCCCTGGATGTCCTTGCGCAGCTCGGCGGGGTTGGCAGGCGTGGCGTCTTGCCCAAGCGAGGTGATGATTCGCCCGCGCTCCTTGGCAGCGCGATAGATCTCGTTGAGGTCGCTGCGGATGCCGCCGCCGAAATAGATGTTATACATCGAGAACAGACCATCGTAGATGATCCGGCCCTCGAACGGCAGCAGCACGGTCTGCACCAGCACCGGCGGCGGCATTGGCAGCACCTCCTCGAACGGGCTGACCAGGCCCAGCACAGCGTAGACGCGGTCAACGTCGCCCTGGTGGATGAACACGCTGTACTTCTTCAAGTGGCGGAATACGTAGAAGTCACCGCCGATGCGCGCGTCCCAGCTCGCGACCAGCGCCAAATCATCCGGCGGCAGGTCGAACGGGTTTTCGGCGATAAATGCGCGCCGCAGCTCGTCGTCTGCCCACACCGCAGATCGCACCTGGATGGCATCGTTCGGGCTGATCGAACCCTCCTCCGGCGAAACGGGCACCTCAGGGACGAGGTTGCGGCGCTCGTTGACATAGTGCAGCAGTGGAAACCAAATTCGGTAGAAGCGCTGCGTCTCGTGTGGTTCAAGGATCATCATTGGCCTCCATGTCACGCATCATTGTCCGCCAGCTCGTCGTCGTCGTAGTCATCGTCGTCGTAGTCGTCCGCCTCGCTGTACTCGTACTGCGCCGGCGCTTTACCCTGGCTTTCGACGACGCGCGGGTAGCTGCCCGGCGCGGCCTGCGCGCCGATGCCGACGACCTCGACCTCGAACTCGTGGCTGTCGCCGTAGTCGAAATAGTACAGAAACTTGTGCTTGAGCGTCAGGCCCAGCGCGCCGATCACCGCCTCGTTGGTCCAGGCCGGGGCATCCTCCTCCAATGGCGAAGCGAAGCGGTAGCGCTCATCCCATTTCCGACCGTTCATAAAGAACGAATACAGGTGGTCGTTGTCCCAGCCGATCGCGCCCTGGATCGCCAGATGCAAGTCTTCCAGCGTCTGCTCGGAGCGTAGCTCGATCACGCGGTAGATCTGCTTGGCGTACATAAACGCGACCTTGAAGGCGTAGATGTTGTCAGGGCGGTCCAGCGGCACGGGCTGCCCGGCGGCATCCAGGAATGTGCGGGCCATGAAGCGCGACTCGAAGGCCGGGTCGCGCGTGGCGATCTCGTCCATCCGCTCGATAACCTGCGGCGGAATGGCGCGGCGTGGTCGCGGAAGCTCGTCGTCCTCGGCCATGGCTGGCGGCTCGTCGTCGTCAATTAAGACGAGATCAGCATAGCCGAAGAAGATCGTGCGCACATAGTAGACCGCCAGCGTGCGGACCTGTGACTGGTCGTGACGCGTCGCCTCCAGCAGCGCCGCCAGCGCGTCTGCATCATCGCGCCGGTAGGCCAGTAGCGCCAGCGCCGCTAGCGCGAGCTGCCGACGCTGGGCGGCAAGCTTATCGCGCGGGACGACCAGGTCGAGCAGTTCGACGAAGAACGGGATGGCCGACGACGCGAACATACCGGCGATCAGGCTGAGCAGCTCCTCTTCGACGTGGCTCTTCCCGCTGCCGCTCGTGGCGACGACGCGACGGTAGAGCTGCTGTACGCGCGGCAGATCGTGGGGCGCGAGCTGCCCCATGGCGTACCAGCTGCCGCGCACATGCGGTATCGCGCGCGGCCGGCCCTCCGCCGACGCGTCCAGCCAGGCTTCGAGCTGATCCAGGTCTTGCCGCAGCCGCGCCTGCTCGCGCTTGTCGGGCGCGGGCTGTTTGTAGGTGCGCAGCAGCCAGTCTCCCAGGGGCTCACGTTCGCTCATGTGAATAAACCTCCTTGAACGTTGCCATCGCCACGGTCAGTTTAGGACTCTGTGTCTGTCGTTTTTCGCCCTGCGGGGCAAAAACGACAGACACAAACATAAAGCGGCTGCACATCAACGCTTGTTTCTGCCATGATGCTCCTGGAGCGAGCGCACCCGCAGCTCGCTGGCCTTGAGCGCGCGGATCGCCGAGACGGTCGCCGCCGCGCCGGTCAGCGTCGTCACCTGCATAACGCCGTGGCGGATGGCGGCAGAGCGCATCGCCTGACCATCGATGTAGGCGCGCGGGCCGAGCGGCGTGCTGATCACCAGGCTCACCGCGCCCGCAGCGATCAGATCGGCGGTCGAAGGTGATCCCTCGGAAACCTTATTCACCGTCTCGACCGTGAAACCGAGCCGCACCAGCCACGCCGCCGTGCCGCGCGTCGCGTAGAGCGTGAAGCCCAGCCGCACGAGATCGCGGGCGATCCGACCGATCGCGCCCTTGTCGAAGTCGTTCACGGTCAGCAGCGCCGCGCCGCCGAACGGTACGCGCTGCCCCGCGCCCATCTCGGCCTTGGCGAAGGCGTGGCCGAAGCTGGCAGCGTGGCCCATCACCTCACCGGTCGAGCGCATCTCGGGGCCAAGCACCACCGCCGCGCCGGGGAACTTATCGAACGGCAGCACCGCCTCCTTCACAAAGAAACCGTCCAGCTTCGGCTCCACCAGCAGCCCCAGTTCCTGCAACGTCTTGCCGGCCGCCACCCGTGCCGCGATCCGCGCCAGTGGCACCCCCGTCGCCTTGCTGATAAACGGGACGGTGCGTGAGGCGCGCGGGTTGACTTCGAGCACATACACGACCTCGTCCTTGATCGCGTACTGGACGTTCATCAACCCCCTCACGCCCAGCGCCAGGCCGATGCGCTCAGTCTCGTCGCGAATGATCGACAGGTGATAGGCGCTGACCTTGTAGGGCGGCATAACCTGCGCCGAGTCGCCCGAATGAACGCCAGCCTCCTCGACGTGCTCCATGATACCGCCGATCACGACGCGCTCGCCATCGCCGACCGCGTCCACATCGATCTCGAAGGCATCCTCCAGGTAGCGGTCGATCAGCACCGGCTGGCCCGCGCTGATCGCCGTCGCCGCCGCGCTATACTGCGCCAGCCCCGCGTCATCGTAGGCGATCGCCATCGCGCGCCCGCCCAGGACGTAGCTCGGCCGCACCAGCACGGGGTAGCCGATCCGCTGGGCGACGCGCCGCGCGGCCTGGAGGTCGGCGGCCATGCCGTTGTCGGGCTGCGCGATATCCAGCTCGCGCAGCAGCTTCCCGAAGCGACCACGATCCTCGGCGAGGTCGATCGCGTCCTGTGATGTCCCCCAGATCGGCACGCCCGCCGCGACGAGTCCGCGCGCGAGGTTGAGCGGTGTTTGCCCGCCGAACTGGACGAGCACGGGGACAGGGTTCAGGGTTCGGGGTTCAGGGTTCGGGGTTCGGGAGCGCGATACGCTTATTGCTCCTCCTCCTGCGCTGACTCGTCCAACTGCTGGTTCTTGCTCTCGGGTTTCTGATCTGATTTCTCCAACGATCGTATGAGGCGATTCATCACGCGTCCCACCTCCTGGAGTGAGCCCCAGGCCGATTTCGCCTGCTCCCGGCTCAGATAGTCCAATCTGACTGCAATTTGGAGTAGTGTCTCCACCTCGAGCAACGATCCTCGCGCTATGGAGAGATGGCGCAGATAATTCCCCCGATGCAGATGGCCATACCCCTCCGCGATATTGGCCGGGATTGATACCACTGCCCGCCGGATTTGGCTTGTCAGCCCGAAGATCTCCGCTTGCGGAAAGAGAGTCGCCAGCCGATATATCTCCACCACCAGATCCATGCTCTTCTGCCATACCATGAGGTCGCGGTATGTCTGGAGTGCCATTGGGTTCGCCTCCTTTCTGAGTGAGCTGACCCCTGACCCCTGAACCCTGAACCCCCGACTCAGAACCCCGACCCCCGGCCTCGTTCTCCCAGATATTCAGCACATCCTCAAGCGTCAGCGGCTCGAAGTACAGCCGGTCGGCGATGTCATAGTCGGTCGAGACGGTCTCGGGGTTGCAGTTGATCATGATCGTCTCGTAGCCCAGGTCGTGCAGCGCAAAGCAGGCGTGGACGCAGCAATAGTCGAACTCGATCCCCTGGCCGATCCGGTTCGGGCCGCCGCCCAGGATCATCACCTTGGACCGATCAGTCACCTCCGACTCGTCCTCGGTCGCGTAGGTGCTGTAGAGATAGGGCGTGTGCGCCTCGAACTCGGCTGCGCAGGTGTCGATCCGATGATAGACCGGCAGAATGCCAAGCGCCTTCCGCCGCGCGCGTACGTCCAGCTCAGTTGGGCGCAGGGCATCTGGATGCTCGTCGTTCGCCGCCGAAGGTTGGAGTAAAAGAGCGATCTGGGCATCCGAGAAGCCATTCCGTTTGGCCTCTTCCAACAGGTCGGTCGGGAGGGCGACGAGCGTGTGGCGCACGATCTCCGCCTCGATCGCGATTATTTCAGCCATCTGCTCGACGAACCAGGGATCATAGCCGGTCGCTGCGGCCACTGCCTCCACCGACTGCTCGGCGCGCAGCGCTGCGGCCACCGCAAAGATGCGCCCTGGCAGCGGCGTGTGCAGGCCGGCATCATCAGCTGCGCCCTTCGTCGCGGGAGCGGAACCGTGCAGGCTCCCAAAGCCAACCGCGCCGATCTCCAACCCGCGCAGCGCCTTCTGAAACGCCTCAGGGAACGTCGTGCCGATCGCCATCACCTCGCCAACGCTCTTCATCTGCGGGCCGAGCATCAGATCCGCGCCGGGAAACTTCTCGAAGGCCCAGCGCGGCATCTTGACGACGACATAGTCCAGGCTCGGCTCGAACGCAGCCGGCGTGACCCTGGTGATGTCGTTGGCGATCTCATCGAGCGTATAGCCGACCGCGAGTAGCGCGGCGATCTTGGCGATCGGGAAGCCGGTCGCCTTGCTCGCGAGCGCCGAGGAGCGGCTCACGCGCGGGTTCATCTCGATCACCACCGGGCTGCCATCGCGCGGATTCACGGCGAACTGGACGTTCGAGCCGCCGGTCTCGACGCCGACGGTGTGCATCACCGTCTTCGCCTGATCGCGCAGCCGCTGCAACTCGCGGTCGGTCAAGGTCATCGCTGGCGCAACCGTGATCGAGTCGCCGGTGTGGACGCCCATCGGGTCGAGGTTCTCGATCGAACAGACCACCACGAAGTTGTCGGCGCGGTCGCGCATGACCTCAAGCTCATACTCCTTCCAGCCCAGCACCGACTGCTCGATCAGCACCTGGCCGACCGGCGAGGCGCGCAAGCCGCGATCAGCCAGCTCGTGCAGCGCGGCAGCGTCCCGTGCGATGCCGCCGCCGCTGCCGCCGAGCGTGAACGATGGCCGCACCAGCACGGGGTAGCCGATCCGCTCGGCCACCGTCAGGGCATCCGCGACGTTGTGAACGGTATCGCCATCGGGCACGCCAAGCCCAGCCGCTTGCATCGCATCCTTGAAGCGCTGACGATCCTCGGCCAGCTCGATCGCCTGCGGCGATGCCCCGATCAGCTGCACGCCGTAGCGCGCCAGCACGCCGCTCTGATGCAGTTGCATGGCCAGGTTCAGGCCAGTCTGTCCGCCGACGGTGGGAAGCAGCGCATCGGGGCGCTCGTGCTCGATGATCTTCTCGATAATATCGAGCGTCAGCGGCTCGACGTAGGTTGCGTCGGCGAACTGCGGATCGGTCATGATCGTCGCCGGATTGGAGTTGACCAGCACGATCCGGTAGCCCTCGCGACGTAGCGCCTTACACGCCTGGACGCCGGCATAGTCGAACTCGCAGGCTTGGCCGATCATGATTGGACCAGCGCCAATGATCAGGATACTCTGTATGTCGCTGCGCTTAGGCATAATACCCTTCGTGAATAGAACTTCTAACCACATATTGTTTATTGTCTGTCGGTTTTCGCCCTGCGGGGCGAAAACCGACAGACTAAAACGTAAAGTACGATGCTGCCGCAGGCGAAAGCTGCTGAGTGCCTACATCCCATTGAATAGGTGAGGCCGCTGAACCGACCCTCTCAGCGGGTTCAGCCCTTCAGCACCTTAGCGGTTCTGCGTGTCCCTGCTGCATAAGATCAACGAACTGATCGAATAGATATGCCGCGTCGTGCGGGCCTGGCGCGGCCTCTGGGTGATACTGAACGCCGAAGGCGCGCAGGTCGCGCGCTCTTAACCCCTCGACGCAGCCGTCGTTCAGATTCACATGCGTCACCTCAACGCCAGCCGGCAGCGCGTCGGCGGCGACCGCGAAGCCGTGGTTATGGCTAGAGATCTCCGTTCGACCGGTGTCGGCGTTGCGCACGGGCTGGTTAGCGCCGTGGTGTCCAAAGCGCAGC
>Ga0075423_10004595_pt1 | contig 12811 bp, 8 predicted proteins | sample SoiMethybrSBSTD2_FD_80114 | JGI IMG/M metagenome (GOLD analysis project Ga0075423, IMG submission 80114) | Bulk soil microbial communities from a Populus tree surrounding site in Tennessee, USA - Soil MetaG P. TD hybrid SBSTD2 | ecosystem: Environmental > Terrestrial > Soil > Tree plantation...
GTCCTTGGGTCACCCACTCGGCGACCACCGTGCCCAAGGGATCGAGCTCGGTGACCGCCGTGCGGTTTTCAAACGGCATCACCACCACGGACGAGCCCGCTCCGACATCCCCGGCACCAGGCCGTCGCGCCAGGATCGCCGCCCCCACCGCGAGACCGAGAATGCCTAGGACGACGGTCCCGCCAAGGGCGAGACGTCGGAGAGGCCTGCCCCAGCTAGCAACAACGCGACTGCCGGTTATCGGGGCACCTGCCCCCAAGGCGTCGGCGAACCGGTTCGCCGTCGCGAACCGGTCGGCCGGGCTCTTGGCGAGCGCGGCCTCAATGGCGCGCTCGACCGCAACGGGCACCGTCGGCCGCGCCGCCGTAATCCGGGGGACGGCGTCCATCGAGTGCCGCGCCAGCACCTCCAGCGCCGAGCGTCCCGTGAATGGCGGATGCCCCGCCAGCATCTCGTACAACACGCAGCCGAGCGAGTAGAGATCCGAGCGGCCGTTCACTTCCTGGCTGCCCGCTCCTTGTTCTGGACTCATGTACATCGGCGTCCCCACCGCGATCCCCGTCTCGGTCAGCCGGTCTCCACCGGCCGCCGTGATCGCTCGCGCGATCCCGAAGTCCGCGACGACCGCATGCCCGCTCTCGAGCAGGATGTTCTCCGGCTTGATGTCCCGATGCACGCAATCGTGGCTGTGGGCGTAACTCAACGCATCTGCCACCTCACGTGCGATCTGGATCGCGTCATCCAGGGGCAGCTGCTGCTCCCGCTCCAGGCGGTCTCGCAGAGACTCGCCTGCAACGTAGGGCATTGTGTAGTACACGAAGCCGTCGGCTTCTCCTGAATCGAGCAGAGGCAGGATATGAGGATGGTTGAGCCGGGCGGTTATTTGGACTTCACGGAGGAACCGGTCGGAGACCAGGGGGGTGAGTTCGGGTCGGAGAACCTTGACCGCGACGGGGCGGTTGTGCTTCAGGTCCTGGGCGAGGTAGACCGTCGCCATTCCCCCTTGGCCGAGCTCGCGCTCGATCGCGTAGCGGTCGGCGAGCGCTGTCATGAGGCGGGGATCAGCATCGGCCACCGGCGACGGCTCCTGGGGTGAGCGCGGTCCCTATAATGGGGACCCGCGGGAGCCGTTGCTAGTTCGGGTTCATAGCGGTCGCGGTTGATCCCACGTTGACGGACCTACCGCAGGATTCGGGTTGCTATGCCCGCCGAGCGCGCCTACGTTCTGAACATGGCCCCCGCGCAGATGACCGCCGAGGAGTTGCTCAACGCGAGTATCCCGAACAAGCGAACAGAGCTGATCCGCGGCGTGCTCGTCGTCCGGGAACCGCCTGGAGGGCGCCATGGCAGCGTCACAATGAACCTCACCCTGCGGATCGGTAATCACGTGGAGCGCACGGGCGCTGGACAAGTCTTCGCGGCCGAGACCGGCTTCACATTGTCGCGCGGCCCCGATACCGTCCGCGCTCCCGACATTGCATTCGTCCGGCGCGAGCGACTCCCCGATCCCATCCCGGTTGGCTTCCCCGATCTCGCCCCCGACCTCGTCGTCGAAGTGCTGTCGCCCGGTGACCGCGCGGGCGAGGTCCTCGGCAAAGTCGCCGACTGGCTCGCCGCCGGAACGAAGCTCGTCTGGGTCGTCGATCCGGAGCGGCGGCTGGCACGCGTCTACCGCCACGACGGCAGCGAAACGATCATGCCGGCGGACGGCGCGCTCGACGGCGAGGACGTGGTGCCGGGGTTCTCCTGCTCGCTCGCGTCGATCCTGTAGGCGCGAGCTCGCTCAGCTTCAGAACGCGTCGTTTCTTCAGACGCTCACCGCCGGCGCCTTGAGCGTCCTCCGGAGACCTGGCTACCGCTCGCGTTGCCGCCGCTGCCGACGCTCAGGTCCCCGCGGCGCCCGCAGCATACCTGCTCATACTCCTTCTCACGCGAGGAGTAGAGGTACGTGTCGTTACTCCACGTCGCACGAGTACCTCCCCCTCCGAACATGAGAACGGGGCCTTTGGTGTGACTCATCGCGTGCCACGCGTGCGGCCCCGGCGCATCGTCGGGGAAGACTTGCTTCCAAGAATTACCTGCAATGCTGTAGACCCACGTTTCGCCATTCGTCGTTTCGGGAGAATTGGGGTACTGGGATTCGTCTTCCACCCCACCGAACATCACGATGCGATTGGCCCTCGACTCGAGCGCCATGTAGTGGTAGGCGCGAGGAGGGGGCGGATTTTGTGGATTCAGGTTCACCCAGCGATTCGTGTTGTAGTCAAACGCCCACGTGTCGTTGAAGAGCGACGTGAATCCTTGCTGGTACCCACCAAAGAGGAGGATGCGGTCGATGCTCGGCACATACTCCAGCACCGGAAAGTGGTGTGGCGGCGGGCTCACCGACGGGTGCAGCTCGGTCCACGTGTTGGACTCGTAGTCGTAGGCCCACAAGTCGCCGAGCACCGTCGTCTCGGAGCAGAACCCGCACGCAACTCCCTCCGCGAAGTTGGAACCGCCATAGAGGAGCACGCGGTCCACCTTGGGATCGTAGACCATCATCGATCCCCAACGGGTCGGGGGCTGCTGCGCCGGATGTCGGTTCTCCCAGACGCCGGTCTCGATGTCGTACGCCCAGGTCTCGACATCGACCGCATCGAAGGCGGCGCTGTACCCCTGGTACAGAATGAGCTTTCTCGACTGAACATCGAGCGCCGTGGCATCCCAACTGGTCGGCCCGGAGCAGTCTGGTATTCATGGAACCTCCGACATTGGAGTTCGAGCCTGCATCACTGTGGCACGACCCGGACATCGTGCGGGGCGCCACGGATCGGCTCAGTGGTTGAGCAGCGCGCACAATACCGGGCGGTCCGGGAACCCTTCGTGGTCAGGATGGGGCCCGTGCATGGCGACCAGCGTGATGCCGCCGGTTTGGTCTAAGAAGAATTCGACCGTGCCGACGTCGAGCAGGTGAGTCCCATCGGGCAGCTTGAGGTGAAGCAACAGGCCGTACTGAACCAGCCGGGACGTTCCATCCGAGTTGAAGGTCGTCTGGTCCGGACCGTAGCTTGGTCCGGAAACCGTGTACCCAGTAGCCGAATTGGCGATAGAGACGGTCAGGTTCCAGACATTCTGCAGTTTCGTGATGTTGCCGGCCGGGTCGATCGTTTCGATCATCGTTACGGTCCCTGTGAACTTGAAGATCAAGTCATACCCTTCGGCGCAGGAAGCCAACACCGCGGGGCCAAAGCTGCCATCGACGTTTGGCAAGACCTTCGTGTGGGTGCCTTGTTGCATCGATTCCCGTAGCGTCGCCAGCGAATCGAGGGGGGCCGGTCCGGCTGTCGATTCGCAGGCGGCCGTGATGAGAACGACGGGAACCGCGAGGTGATGGAGCGAACGCATGGAGGCCTCCTGTTTGGCGGGGGAAAGCAGCACGGCTGACTCGCTTGCGATGAGCCCGATGACCGGCTCAATTCTCGCGCGATGCGGTCACGTCCCGATCACAAGGGAGTCATACCGGTCCGATGCTCCGGCTGACGACGTTCGGCGGCTTGACGCTGGGTCTCGAGGACGGGCTCGTCAGCGGTGCCATGACCCAACGGCGCCGGCTGGCGCTGCTCGCGCTGCTGGCGGTCACGCGCCAACGCGGCCTCAGTCGCGATAAGATCATGGCCTACCTGTGGCCGGAGAGTGACGCCGCGCGCGCGCGCCACGCCCTCAATCAGCTGCTCCACATCCAACGCAAGCTGCTCACCGGCCGGGAGCTGTTTCTCGGCGGCAAGACCCTGCGACTCAACCCGGCGACCATCCGAACGGACATCGGCGAGTTCGAGGACGCCCTGGACCGTGCTGATCTCGAGGCGGCGGCGGCACTCTATGGTGGCCCGTTTCTCGACGGGTTCTTCCTGAAGGACGCACCGGAGTTCGAGCGGTGGGCCGAGGCGCAACGCCACCGCTTGGCGCGGCGCCTCTGCGCGGCGCTGGTCGATCTCGCCAACGCCGCGGCGGCGCGAGGCGAGCAAGCACGCTCGGCCGAGTGGTGGCGCCGGGCGGCCGAGGTCGATCCGCTCGATTCGCAGATCGCGCTCGACGTGGTACAGGCGCTCGCCGCAGCCGGGAATCGCGGTGGAGCGCTACGCCACGCACAGCAACACGCGGAGCGGTTGCGGAAGGAACTGGGCGTGGCACCCGATGTGCGGCTCGCCCAACTCATGGAACGGCTTCGCGTTGGCGACACTGCCTGAGGCCACCCAACTAGCGGGGGCGCGTGGTCGCGGTATGGTTACGCCATGCCCGAGCAGGTGCCCGTACCTCTCGTCGCGGCCCTGCGCCGCCGGTACACGATCCAACACGAGCTGGGGCGCGGCGGTGCGGCGTTCGTCTTTCTCGCGCATGACCTGAAGCACGAGCGCCCCGTCGCCATCAAGGTCCTGCGCCCGGAGATCGCCGTGCTCTTGGGCGCCGAGCGATTCCTGCGCGAGATCCGGTTCGCCGCACAGCTCCAGCATCCCCACATCATGCCGCTGTTCGATTCCGGCGAGGCCGGGGGCTCGCTCTACTACGTCATGCCGTACGTCCCTGGGCAGTCGTTGCGGCAGCGCCTCGCGCGGGAAGGCCAGCTCCCGGTCGACGAGGCGTTGCGCATCACGCGCGACGTGTGCGACGCCCTGAGCTACGCGCACGGTCAGGACATCGTGCACCGGGACATCAAGCCGGAGAACATCCTGCTCAATGCTAGCCACGCGCTGGTGGCCGACTTCGGGCTGGCCCGGGCGATCGCCGCAGCCGGGGGGGAAAAGTTGTCGGAGAGCGGGATGACGGTCGGCACGCCGGCGTACATGAGCCCCGAGCAGGCGGGCGCCGAGTTCCGCGTCGATGGCCGCAGCGACGTGTACAGCCTCGGCTGCGTGCTGTACGAAATGCTGGCCGGAGCGCCGCCGTTCACGGGCCCCAGCGCGCAGGCGCTGCTGGCTCGTCATGCGCTCGACCCGGTCCCGCCGCTGCGGACCGTCCGGCGCTCCCTCCCCGAGCACGTCGAGCAAGCCGTGATGAAAGCACTCGAAAAGGTGCCGGCCGACCGATTCGCCACCGCCGGACAGTTCACGGCGGCACTCGCCCGGCAAGGGAAGCCATCACGCCCGCGGCGGGCTCGCGTGATCGCCGTCGCGGCACTCAGCGTGCTCCTTCTCGTGGCCGGCTGGTGGCGGATACGCGTTGCCGGTGCGCGAGCCGCCCCGATCCACCGGCTCGCCGTGCTGCCGCTCGAAAACCTCACGGGCGACACCGCGCAGGAATACGTCGTGGAGGGAATGCACGACGCGCTGGTGACCGAGCTCGCGAAGATCGGCGCGCTGAACACCATTTCGCGCACTTCGGTGCTGGGATATCGCCACACGGCGATGACGGTACCAGAGATCGCCCGCGAGTTGCACGTCGATGCCGTAGTAGAAGGATCGGTCGTGTTAGCGGGAGACAGCGTGCGCGTCACTGCCCAGCTGATCGCCGGTCCTACGGACCGGCACCTGTGGGCCGGCACCTACGTCAAGAGCCGGCGGGATGTGCTCGCGCTCTACGCCGACGTGACGCAGGCCATCGCCCGGGAAGTGCGGGTCGCCCTCACCCCCGCGGAGCGCGCGCGTCTCACGAGCGCGCGGCCGGTCGACCCGGAGGCGAACGACCTGCACCTCAGGGGCCGCTACTACTGCGACAAGTGGACAGAGGAAGACATGAACCGTGGGATCGCGTTCTACCGCCGCGCGATCGACCACGACCCGACGTTCGCGCTGGCGTACGCCGGGCTCGCAGGCTGCTACGCCGACCTTGCGTTCTTCGCGTTCGCGCCGCCCGCAGAGATCCTTCCGCGAGCGAAAGCAGCGGCACAGCGCGCGCTCGCGCTCGACTCCACGCTGGGCGAGGCACACGCCACGCTCGGGTGGCTCCGGTTCGTCACGGATCTCGACTTCGCCGGCCCGGACCGGGACTTTCGACGTGCGCTTGAGTTGTCCCCGGGGAGCGCATGGATCCGCGGCCTGTACGCCGGCTACCTCGCCCTGGCGGGCCGCTTCGACGACGCCATCATGCAGAATCAGCGGGCCATCGAGCTCGATCCGCTGTCGGTGACCACAAGTGTCAGCCTAGGGTGGGCGTATTTCAAGGCGCGCCGCTACGAAGAGTCCATCGCCCAGCTGCGTCGTACGCTGGAGCTGGAGCCTGGCTACTTCTATGCGCACATGGAGCTCGGCTGGGGCTATCTGCAAAAAGGGATGCCCGAGGTGGCCGTCGCCCACTGCGATTCGGCCGCCGCGCGCGCACCTGAGGCCGACGATCAGGTCGTGCTCGGGTCCTGTGGATGGGTCTACGGGCGGGCTGGGCGGACGCAGCAAGCCGGCGCGATGCTCGGGCGGTTGACGGCGAGCTCCGGTCGCCGGTGGCTCGACCCCATCAACGTCTCGTGGGTGTACGTGGGCCTGGGGGATCGGGATCGCGCCCTCGAGTGGCTGCGGAAGGGCGCGCGGGAGCGCTCGCCGGGCTTGGTCTTCTTGAAGGTCGACCCGTTCTTCGATCCGCTACGATCGGATCCGCGCTTCAAGGCCCTATTGCGGCAGCTTCGGATTGAGTCTGAGGACTCGCGCTGACAGCGCCGGCGTTACCGGCCGATCTCCACTCCCAATCGCACGGTCATCGGCGGCTGCCGGGTCAGGACCTTGCCAAAGAGCGAATTGGGCGTGGACTGCTGGCCGGTCGTCTGGTCGACACTCAGGAACGCCTTCTGCTCAATGCGCACCGGGCGGTTGCCGCTGAACACGTGGAACGCGTCGAGCACGATCCTGGGCGCCACTGCCCCACTGGGCCGGCGCAGGCCGTAGCTCCAATGCAGGTTGAGGTCCCAGATCCAGGGCATCCGGCCCGACGTGCCCCGGGGCCGCAAGAAAACGAAGTCGAACGGATAGATCGGGTTGGCGCCGAGATAGCTGATTGGGGTACCGCTCTGCAACGTGATGTAAGCGCCAGCGGTGAGTCGAGAGCCGAACCGGTACGACCCGAATGCCTTGCATACGTGGGTCCGGTCGTTCGGTAACAGCCCCTCGGCGTTCTGCAGCTCGGCCGGATTCGAGAAGTTGCTCCCGCCGTTGGGGTTCCCGACGCCGGCGTCCTGGTCGTATAGACCAACGTAGTTGCCGTAGTGCCGGGACAGCACGTAAGAAAGCATGTAGCTCAGGCGTGAGGTGCCGAGCTTTTGCACGGTGAGCTCCAACGCCCTATAGGAGCCCCTCGGACGCGGCAGGAACGCGACCGGATTGCGGCCTGGGTTGGCGCCCAAGGAGGTCGTGCTGTTGGGATCCACGATAAAGCTGTCGACTGACGTGAGGATCTCCCTCAGGACACGGAACACGCCGCGCACCCGGATGGTGACGTCGGCTCCGAGCCCCCGCTCGTAGCCCAGGGTGAACTCGTCGTAGTACTGCCCCCGCAGACGATCGGCCGCGCGGGTGTTATACGTTATCGGCAATCTGCCGGTGGTGTCGACGCGTGGATCTTGCGGGTAAAGGATGAAATCCTGGGACAGGCCGCCCCACCAGAATGACACGGTGAGGGACGGGAGCTGCTCGTAGAACCGTCCGAACGACCCGGTGACCTTCTGTAACCCGGAACGGTCGGGATACGCCACGAAGCCAAGCCGAGGTTGAATCTGCTGGGTAATGGAGCCGCTGCGACCCGCCGGCCCTGAGAAGAACTGGCCGTCCCACCGCATCCCCGGGGTGAGGCGTAGCCATGGAGTCGCCAGGTAGGACCCCTGCACGAAGAGCGAAACGATCCGATTGTGCACCGAGGGTCTGAAGTCGAGCGGAAGCGTAACGTAGGGGTAGGAGCTTGATCCAGTATTCTCGACCCACCCGGCACTGTCGGGCCCGTTGGAGCGCCACCGCCAGTCCTCGTGCAACAGATTGTCCTCGTACTGGACCCCGCCCCTTAAAGAATGCGCGCCCGCGAGTACTTCGCCGCCGAGCGACGCGGCCGAGCGCGTGCTGGTGCGGTCCCACCGGTTTCCGTAGCCGCCCGACCAAGTGTGAGTGATGTCGTCTGAGAAGAGCGGATCGGTCCGGCCCCGCGACGTCGCCGGACCGTTCTCCTGCCAACTGGTCGTGCGCGAGAGCATCGCCTCGAGGAGCAACCGCTGCCCAACCAGATGCTTGCCGTTCAGGACCACCATCACGCCGCCCTCGTTCCACACTCCCAGGAAAGGGTCCGGGTTCGCCAGCGAGTCCGGGGGAAGGATTGGTGCCCAGAAAGGGTTTCCCACGATGTGCCTCGTCGCCGGGTCACCGATAGCAGTGAGGACAACACTCGTGCCCGGGCTCGCGCGCCAGCTCAGCTTGGCGGCAAACTTGTGGGTCACGCCGTGATCCAATGCTTCCTCGCTGCCCGGGATTTGTACGTGCTGTCGCTCCACCGCAGCGTCGTAGGCCAGGAAGTACCAGAGGCGATTTCGCCGGATCGGGCCACCGATACTCAAGCCAGCGTCGTAGCGGCTGTAGTCCCCCTTCCCCTGGTCCACCAGCCCCCGGTCAGGGCTCGAAGCGAGACCGCTCCCGGTAAAGAACCCGAAGGTTGATAGGCGGGGCTCGTCCCCACCCGACCGGGTGACCACATTGACGATGCCGCCGAGCGCGCGCCCGTACTCGGCCTCGTAGCCACCGGTCTTGAGCTGGAGGTGGTCGATGAAGTTGAGCGGCAGGTCGATGCCGCCGTCTCCGCGGTAAGGCTCCGTGACGTTCACGCCGTCCACGAAGTACGCGTTCTCCAAGCCGGTTCCGCCAGCGACGTTCACGCCGTCGCCCAGGTAACTCTCGTTGGCTTGCGGCAACAGTGTGATTATGGAGCGGTAGTCGCGGCCGATGGGCAGGTGCTCGATGACCGTGGCGGAGACATTGGTCCCGAGGCTGCTCGTGAGGGGATCGATGGCGGGCCGATCCGCCGTGACCACCAGCGGCGACAGTTCCGTCACTTGCTCCGGCAGCGTGACCTCGCCGAGGGCGGTCGTGTTTCCGAGCTGCACGGCTACTTGCCGGATGACGAGAGGCCGGTATCCGACGGCGGTCAGCCGGACTGTGAAGGTCCCGGGCGGGAGGGCCAGGAGGCGAAATTCGCCACGGGCGTCGGAGCGGGCTTGGCGGTCGCCCTGGAGCGTGGGGCTCGCGACGGTGACCTGAACGTCGGCTAACGGTTGGCCGCCGGGGCCGAGGATACGGCCCTGGATATCACCGGTGATCTGCTGGGCGGCGGCCACCGGAGATGCGAAGAGCGCCAGAACTGAGAAAACCACACGTCGCATGCACTAACCTTCGATGGGGTCAGCGCGCAAGCAGGTGTTGAGGCTCAGAGCCTGAACAAATAGCTCAACTTTAGGAAGAACGCGTCATCGGTCCGCCGGAGGCCCCGAAACTGGAACGCCTCCTCGTCCACCATGTTGCTGCCGTACCCGGCGAACACCACCGTCCCCGGCACCGGTTGATAGCTGAGCAGCACATCGGCGTGGAAGAGATTGCTCTGCGAAGCGACCGAACGCGTCACGCCACCGGGTCCTTCAAAGAGAATCGGGGCGCCGGTGCGTGAATCGTCCCGCAGCGAGTCCGTCTTGTCCTGGATGTACTGGCCCACCACCCGGACGAACAGCGGCCGCGACACCTGGTACTCGAGCTTGGCCCGGAGCACGCGACCCACATTCACCAGGCTACCGTCGGTGCGGCGATTCACCTGCTGCCAGAAATAACTGACGCTGTTGCGGAGCCGCTCCGTGGGGCGGTAGGACAGGTCGGCGCTCAAGAGCAGCAAATCGCCCGAGGCCCACTCGAAAAAGTTCTCATCGTGGCCCTGCAGAAAGAATCCGCTGGCGCTGAAGTGCTTCCACTGCGGCGTCCCGATTTGCACGAGGTATTCGCCGTTGCCGATCGTGGGCTGCCCGGTGAACGGCACGGTGTCGAGCCCGCCGCCGGCACGTGGCACTTCCAGACGATAGCTGGCGTACAGCGCGGAATCGTAGCCGAACGTTTCCACGAAATACCCGGCGCCGACGTTCCACCCGCCGCGCAGCGTCGCGTTGCCGTTGAAGTGCAGCTTCTTGTCCTGCAGGTGGCGGCCGTGGACGAAGTTCTGATACTGCCAGATGCCGTCCACCACGATGTCGCCCGTGAACCGCTCCAGCAACGCTCCCGATCGTCCATAGGTCGTGTAGCTCGGGTCCACGTACGCATGCACGACCCCCGCGCGGCCAATGAAGCCACTCGCGTCGCGAAAATCGTCCGAGATGCCGGCGAACAGGCTGCGCAGACCCCAGACGCGGTGTTGCGCCGTGAACTGGCTCAGCCACAGTGGCGCCGTCGTGGTCACGCCGCCGACCCGCGTACGGCTGCCCGCAAGCTGCAGGTTGAGTCCAAAGATCTCTTTGAAGACCAGCCGGCTGTCGATCTCCGCCACGCGGTTGTAGTCGCCGCCCTCGATCCGATCGGTATACACCAACCCGACCCGTGAGCCTCGGCCCAGACTGCGTTGGGCCCGCAGGATATTGAAAATCGGATTGTCGGTGCCGCTGGCCGATGCGAACTTCTGGTCCACCGCCGAGAGCAGACCGATGTCGGTGCCGAACGTGGTCCCGGTGAGCTTCACCGCCGCCACCGGCTGCACGATGCGCCGCGTATAGATCAGGCTCTGCGGCACCTGAAACAGCTCGCTGCCTTCCAAAAAGAAGGGCCGTTTCTCCGGGAAGAACAGCGCTTGCCGCGGATCGAACGCCAGCTGGCCCGCGTCCGATTCGACCTGCGAAAAGTCCGGCTTGTACGTGCCGTTGAGGGTGAGATTCTCCGAAACGCCCCAGCGGATGTTGCCGCCCAGCTGCGGATTACCCACATCGTAGCGATAGCCGCTGGGGGTGGGCGCACCGCTCGCCTTGCCGGTCGCCTCGGGATTCAGGTCCATCACGAGACCGCGACGCATGCCGCTCAGGCCGACCAGGTTCCCCGATTGCCCGATGAACGTTGCGCTGGCGCGGCGCGCCGGATACCAGGAGTCCTCGAAGCCGGAGTGCTTGACCTGGCGCACGATGTTCAGCCGCCAGTCCTGCGGCTGCTGCGGCTGATACCGGATGCTCTTGAAGGGAATGCGCACCTCGACTTCGTATCCCCAATCGGTGACGCGCCCGTGCGATTGGAACACGAAGTCGGGGCTCAGGTCGGGTTGCTCCCGTCCCACCACCGCGCTCCCGATGAAGCCGCCGGCGGTCACGTTGGCGCCCTCCACCAGAGCGCCATCGCCTTGGACGCCCAGGGGATTCACGGCAAACATGAGGACCTGCTTGCCGTCGTGAAACGTACCGAGCAGGATCTGGACGTTGTCGTCCCCGAAAATCTGGTCGCGGCTCGCCAGCGTCACGCTGGGACGGCCGTGCTGCTCGAAGGCGCGAATGCCGAAATAGATGGCGGTGGCCGAGTACCACACCAGCACCTGGGTGGTGTCCGCTGCCGGCACGCCGTCGTTGGGGGAGTACTGGGAGAAACCGGTCAGCCGAGCGGCCCGGGCCCAGACCGGGTCGCCGAGGTCGCCGTCTATTACCACCTCGGCTTCCAGCCGCGGAATCGGCACGTCCAGCTGGTGGTCCCGGCCCGAGTAGCTCGACGTGGAGTCGGCGCAAAGCAAGAGGACGCACATCGCAAGGAGCATGTGTCAACGCACGTTTGACGCCACCGGCCTCACCACGAGGTTCCGGAAGTGCGCGATCGTGCCTGCATCCAACCACAGCGCCACGGCTCCCCTGGCACCCGCGCCCGACTTGACGTCGTTGATGATCAAAGTCGGTTGTGACTGATCGTGGACGTACAGACGCGCCCGTTGACCTGCCACCTCGATCTTGATCTTCGTCCAGGCCCCCGTCACCAGATCCACGTAGGCCTCATACTTGCTCGGCGTCTCGCGCCGCAGCCTGAACCAGGGCCACTCCGGATGCGCGATGTATTGCGTGGCGTGATTGCGCCGCTCCTGATCATCGGTGCGACCGTTTGTGGGACGCAGGTAGAACGCGTCGTAGGTGCGTGTGTCGGTCTGCAGTCGGAACGCGACGCCCACAAAGCCGCGGGCGCCCTCGCCCGCGCCAGGCGCCGGAATGCCGGCAATCTCGGCCTCGATGATGCCGTCCGAGAAGTCGAGACCCTCGATGACCGCGAGCGTCTCGAACCCACTGCGTTCCTCCGGCGTCATCCGCTGTAGCCGGGCAGCGGCCTCTTCGGTAATCGTGATCCGCAAGCCCTTTTTCCCATCGAGCGTGGCAGGTTCCGCTTTCACGTTGTGAAGCCGGAGGCCGTCCGGCCCTTCCAGCGGATAGGTCCTGACTTGTTGACCGATGGCGGCGACCGGCAGCACGAGCGCCACGGCCACGGCGAGCGGATACGGTGTGGGTCTGGTCATCGATAGGGGTATTATGGCAGCGAAGTCATCAGACGGGCACTCGTGGGGAGTTAGGAATGTGTCAGAACGACCGACTTGGCAGGTGCCGGGGTACTCGGCGAAATTACGGCATGAAATTCGCCATCCTGATCTACACCGACAAGACCCTCCTCGATGCACTCCCGGAGGGACAGTTCGACGCCAAGATGCGCGACTGCCTCGCGCATGCCGACGAGCTGCGCGAAGACGGACAGCTGCTCGATTCCCAGATGCTCGAGGGCGTGGCGACCGCCAAGGCCGTGCGCGTCCGCAACGGCCGGCATACGATCGTGGACGGGCCCTTCACCGAGACCAAGGAAATGCTCGCGGGCTTCAACCTGATCGAGGCCGA
>Ga0075423_10004596_pt1 | contig 12809 bp, 12 predicted proteins | sample SoiMethybrSBSTD2_FD_80114 | JGI IMG/M metagenome (GOLD analysis project Ga0075423, IMG submission 80114) | Bulk soil microbial communities from a Populus tree surrounding site in Tennessee, USA - Soil MetaG P. TD hybrid SBSTD2 | ecosystem: Environmental > Terrestrial > Soil > Tree plantation...
CGGCCAGGATCACCGCTTTCACGCCACCGCCCTCTCGTCGTGCGACGCCCTCCCCTCGCGCAGCGCCGCCCGGGCCTGCGGGATGTACGCCACGGCGGCGTAGTAGCTGAGCACGAGACCGCCAATCGTGAACACCCAGGTCACGACCAGCAACGGCACCCGGATCTCCGACACCGCGTCGGCGAGCAGGAAACCGGGCAGAGCGAACATCAGCGCCAGTGTTCCCGCCTTCCCGGCCCACCGCACGTCCATGCGCCGGGCCCCTGCCGCCGCCAGCACGAGCACGGCCACCGAGATCACGGCCTCACGGGCGAGCACCACGATGCCGACCCACAACGGCAGGCTGCCGTCCGCGAGCAGGGCGAGGCCGGCGGCGAGGAGCAGGATGCGGTCGGCGGTCGGGTCGAGCACCTTGCCGACCTCGCTCGCCTGGTCGAAGTGCCGCGCGATCCACCCGTCCACCCAGTCGGTCGCGCCGAGCACCGCGAGCAGGACGGCGGCCGCGATCTGGTCCTCGCGGGCGAGCAGCAGCCAGAGAAATAGCGGCACGCACAGCAGCCGGCCGATCGAGATGAGGTTCGGCAGCGTGAAGATGCCGTGATCGGTGGTCTGACGCGCGCCCTTCGCGCTCGCCGCGGTGGCGCTCACAGCAACCCAGCGTACGCGCCGCCATCGACGGGGATCGCGGTGCCGGTGAGGAAGCGGGCGTGCTCGGACGACACGAACGCGGCGATCGCGCCGAAGTCCTCGGGTCGACCGAGCATCCGGGCCGGAATGCCGTCGACGCTGCCGTGGCCCAGCTGCCGGACCCGTTCGGTGTCGTGCATCCCGGGCTGGAGGGAGTTGACGGTGACGCCGTCGCCCGCAACCTCACGGGCCAGGGTCTTGAGGAACCCCGTGGCGCCCGCGCGAGCGGTGTTCGAGAGGATCAGCTGCGGGATGGGCTGGCGCACGGCGATCGACGTGATCGCCACGACTCTCCCCCACCGCTGTTCGCGCATCGCCGGGACTGCCGCGTCACACATCGCGATCACGGAGAGGCAGTTCAGCTCGAGCGCGGCGAGGTACTGGTCGACACGCGTCGACGAGAAGTCGCCGGGAGGCGGCCCGCCGGCGTTCGTCACGAGGATGTCGATACCACCGAGCGCGTCGCGGGCGGCGTCGACGAATCCGCGCGCTCCGTTCGCCGTTGAGACGTCGGCCGTCAGGGGAACGGCGTCGTGCCCGATGCTGTCGGCGGCGTTCGCGATCGCGCCGGCATCGCGGCTGCACAACGCCACATGGACTCCTTCGTCGGCGAGCGCGGCAGCGGTGGCGTAGCCGAGGCCGCGGCTGGCGGCGGCGACCGCAGCGCGACGACCCGAGATGCCGAGATCCATCGTGGCTCTCCTCCTCGCTCGAGCGACTCGTCCGGCTGGTGGCCGGTCAGGCGTGAATGGGGCCGTCGGCGTCGCGCAGCGAACGCGCCTTGCGCCCTGTGCGCAGCGCGATGATCTCGGCACAGATCGAGACGGCGGTCTCCTCCGGTGTGCGGGCGCCCAGATCGAGGCCGATCGGTGCCATGACGCGATCCAGCGCGGAGTCGCCGACACCTTCGTCCCGGAGCCGCCGGACGCGATCGGTGTGTGTGCGGCGGGACCCCATCGCCCCGATGTAGCCCACCTCGGTCTCGAGGGCGGCGGTGATCGCCGGGACGTCGAACTTGTGGTCGTGGGTCAGGACGCAGACGGCGTCGCGCGGCCCCAGCTCCTCCCCCACCTTGACGAGATACCGGTGGGGCCAGTCGTTCACGACCTCGTCGGCCATCGGGAAGCGCTGCGGTGTCGCGAACACGGCGCGCGCGTCACACACCGTCACCCGGTACCCGAGCAGCTTGGCCGCGCGTGCGAGCGCGGCGGTGAAGTCGACCGCGCCGAAGATGATCATGCGAGGCGGCGGCGCGAAGGACTCGATGAAGACCTCCACCGCGTGCTCGCGCGCCTCGCCGTGCGGGCCATAGTGCCGCGTGCCCGTCAGGCCGGCCTGGAGCTGGGCGCGGGCGTCACGCCCCACGACGCGGTCGAGGCCGGGATCACCCAGACGTCCCCGCGGCTCGCCCTCCGGTCGCACGAGCAGCTTGGCGCCGGGCTGCGGTCCGCTGACCACGGTCGCGAGCGCGACCGGCTCCTCCGCACGGAGCAGGTCGCGCAGCTGCTCGTAGATCGACGCGCTCACCAGTCGAGTGGCTCGACGAACAGATGGATCGTCCCGCCGCACGTCAGCCCGACGGCGAACGCTTCGTCGTCCGAGTAGCCGAACGTGATCACTCCGCGCTCACGCGTGCCGTCGAGCACGCGGAGCGCCTCGGTGACGACGGCGCCCTCGACGCAGCCTCCCGACACCGATCCTGCGACCTCACCGGCGTCGTTGACCGCCATCGCGGCCCCTGCCTCGCGCGGGCCGGAGCCGTCCGTGCCGACGACGCGTGCCACCGCGATGCGGTGCCCGTCGGCTCGCCACCGTTCGATGTCGTCGAGGACGTCCTTCATCGCGCAATCACAGGTCCACTGTAATGCCGCTGGTCAGAGGCCTAATGCGGCCCCCTCGGCGCGGGGATCGGTCGCGACCGCATACCCACCGGCCGTGCGCTGAATGGCGTGCGCGTGTCCCATGCCGGCGTCGACGCGGGGCGCGCGTTGCGGGTCGTGGCCGCGCGTCCGGAGCGCGTCGAACCACTCCGGGCCGAAACCCCGTTCGGCGCGCAGCGTCCAGTTCGAAGGCTCGACGCACCAGCGCGGCGCATCGAGCGCGTCTTGAGGGTCGGCGGCGTCGTCGATCAGCCGGGCCAGCAGCTGCACGTGGATCTGCGCCTGCGAATCGCCGCCCATGGAGCCGAACGCGCACCGAGGCGCACCGTCGCGCATGGCCATCGCCGGAATGAGCGTGTGCATCGGGAGCTTTGCCGGTGCGAGCGCGTTGACCGCACCGGCGTCGAACGTGAAGGACGAGCCGCGGTTGTTGAGGTTGATCCCCCACTGCTCGACGTGCACGCCGGACCCGAAGGACAGGAAATTGGACTGGATGAGGCTGACGAGCAGACCGTCGGCGCCTGCGGCGCACAGGTACGCGGTGCCGCCGACGTGCGCGGCCCCCGGCCGCGGCATCGTGGCGCGTTGCGGGTCGATGAGCGACCGGCGATCGGCGATCCAGTCGTCGGTGAGCATGTCCGCCGGCGTCACGGTCATCGCGTCGGGGTCGGAGACGTACTCGTTGCGATCGCGGAGGGCGAGCTTGGTCGCCTCGATCAGGAGGTGGTGACGGTCGGGCCCGTCGGCCGGCAGCGGGAAGCCGTCCAGGATGCGGAGGGCTTCGAGCGCGGTGACCCCTTGTGTCGGTGGCGGCAGCTCGGCGATCTCGACGTCGCGGTAGGGAGCGCGGAGCGGGGCGACCCAGCGGCCCTCGTGTGCGGCGAGATCCTCGGTGGTGAGGAGGCCGCCGTTCGCTTGGTGCGTCTCCGCAATCGCGTTCGCGATCGGTCCGCGGTAGTACGCCTCGGGTCCGTCGGCCGCGAGTGTCTCGATCGTGCGGGCAAGCCCGGGCTGGCGGAGCACGTCCCCGGCTTCGACGCCTTCGTACGTCGCACGCAGCGCCGCCGAGCCTTCGTACATCGCAAGGGAACCGCCGAGGTACATCGCCCCCGTCGGCGTGATCTCGAAGCCGTCACGCGCGTACGCCAGCGCCGGTTCCGCCAGCTCGCCGTAGGACTTGGTCCCCCACCGCTCGAGGAGGTCGAACCACCCCGCGACGCCGCCCGGGACGGTGACCGCGTGCGGCCCGAGGACCGGCATCGCGTCGGATCCCGCCCGATCGCGGACCGTGTCGATCGTCGCCGCGGCCGGTGATCGACCGGAGCCGAGGTAGCCGTGGAGCTGCCCGTCCCACACGATGGCGAACAAGTCCCCGCCGTAGCCGCACAGGTACGGCGCGACGACGCCGAGCGCGAGGTTCGCGGCGATCGCGGCGTCGATCGCGTTCCCGCCCCGCGCCATCGTCACCAGGCCGGCAGTGGAGGCGAGGTAGTGCGGCGTCGCGACACCACCGCGGGGGAACCGCTTCGCCGCCATGGCGGCAGGCTACCGGAGCAGTAGGGCGCGACCGTCGGCCAGCGTGCCGGCTACACCCCTGTGAAGAGGTGCAGCAGCTCGAGCTCCACCCGCTCCGGGGTGTTCGAGAGCATCGCCGCGACCGCGTCGTTGAACGCTGCGAACTCCGGGTCGCTGTTGACGCTGTCCGCCGCCGGTCGATCCGTGAACACGCCGATGCCGCGCACGACACCGCTCGCTTCGTCGCCCACGATCATGACGGTCTCGAGGGCCGGGTGATCGGAGAGGAACTCAGCCGCGAACGCGGAGTAGAGCGCGGCCACCTCCGCGTAGTGACCCGGCTTGGCGTGCAACGTGAACTCGGCGACGTACATGAGGGTCCTTTCGAGACAGGTTCCGCAGGATGGGAAGCCCATTGACATTTGATGCAGAGTGATGACATGCAGCCGCCGCGGAGCGAGCGGTGAGGAGCCGCCGCCGGCGATGGGTCACCGTGCTCCTGGCGGTGGTGCTGTTCGGGGCCGCTGCGGCAGTCGCCGCGTACGTCATGTTCGGGCGGCCAAGCTCGTCGACCACGACGACGCAGGGAAAGCGCCAAGTCGCTGATTCCGTCTTGCATCGGCTCCGAGCCGAGTGCAACCACGCGGGGGGTCGCGAGGTGAATATCTCGGGACGGTTTCTCGACGGGTCCGCGGCTGGCGTCTCCGCGTGTGCCTTCGACAATTCGGACGGTTCCTTCTCGAGGCCCTCGACACCGGGGATCGTCTACGCGGAGCCTCCGTGTGACGGTCCGCCGAACTTCTACGTCATCGTTGACTCGAACTTGTTGGATTGGGCTGAAGCACTTCCGGTCCGTCACGCGCCGCTCCCCGGACGCCCAGCGGACTGCGCGTAGTTTTCCTGCGGTCGGGCTGGCGGGACTCGAACCCGCGACCTTCGGTCCCCCAGACCGACGCGCTAACCAAGCTGCGCCACAGCCCGTAGAGGGGCGAGTCTACGCCGGGGCCGAAATCAGAGCTGATGGATGACCCACTCGATCCCTTGCCACGCGCGGAAACTGAGGTACACCGCGAGCGCGCCGGCCAGGAGCCACAGGTGCCACGGCAGCGATGAAGCGCGTCGCGGCTTGGGCGCTTCTTCGGTCCCAGTTGCGGCATGGGCGTGGCCACCCTCCACCGTCTGACCGCACGTGGGGCAGGTCCCGTCCGCCTGCACCGACGGCGGCGACAGGAACCGGTCGCAGGTTGCGCACCAGGGCACGACACCAGTGTCGCGCTCCGCGATCAGACGGGAGGAACGCCGTGGCGGCGCGGGAACTCCTCGCGACGGCGGGTGCGGGCCAGGGCGAGGCGGGTGACGAGCTCGGCTCGCAGCTCGTCGGGCTCGACGACGGCGTCGACGACGAGCTCAGCGGCAAGGTGCACCAGATCGACGTCGGCTTCGTACTCGGTCCGGCGCTCGGCGATGTACGCGGCGCGCTCGTCGGCGTCCTCGATCGCTTGGATCTTGTTGTAGAAAACGGCGTTCACGGCCGGCTCGGGGCCCATCACCGCGATCTGCGCCGTCGGGAGCGCTAGGCACGCGTCGGGATCGAACGCCGGTCCGCACATGGCGTACAGCCCAGCGCCGTACGCCTTGCGCACGATCACCGAGAACTTGGGCACCGACGCCTCGGTCACAGCGGTGATCATCTTGGCGCCGTGGCGGATGATGCCCTCCCGCTCGACCGCGGTCCCGATCATGAACCCGGGGACGTCGGCGAGGAAGACGAGTGGCACGTTGAAGGCGTCGCACAGCCAGACGAACCGGGCGGCCTTGTCGGCCGAGTCCACGAACAGCACTCCGCCGAGGTGCATCGGGTTGTTGGCGACGATCCCCACGGTCTCCCCCGCCAGGCGACCGAACCCGATGATCAGCTCCTTGGCGAACAGCGGCTTGAGCTCGAAGAAGCTGCCCTCGTCGACGAGCGCGTCGACGACCCGGTGCATCTCGTAGGCGCGCCTCTCCTCCGCCGGAACGATGTCACCGATGCCCTTCGGACCGGCCCGCGGCTCCACGGCCTCGATTGCCGGCGGCGGCTCCCGCCAGCTCGTCGGAAGATATGAAAGCCACCGCTTTGCGGCGTCGAGCGCGGCGGCGTCGTCGGCGACTAGGTTGTCGCCGGAGCCGCTGGTCGTCGCGTGCATACGGGCGCCGCCCATCTCCTCGAGGGTTGCGTGCTCGCCGATGACCTCTTCGGCCATGCGCGGAGAGCCGAGGTACATCGACGCGTTGCCCTCGACCATGAACACGACGTCGCAGAACGCGGGGATGTACGCGCCGCCGGCCGCCGACGGCCCGAACAGACAGCACACCTGCGGCACTCGTCCCGAGAGGCGCACCTCGTTGGCGAAGATGCGTCCCGCGCCCCGTCGCCCCGGGAACAGCTCGACCTGGTCGGTGATGCGCGCCCCGGCCGAGTCGACGAGATAGACGACGGGAGCCTCGTGACGGAGCGCGGTCTCCGTCAGCCGCAGGATCTTCTCGACCGTGCGGGCGCCCCACGAACCGGCCTTGACCGTCGGGTCGTTCGCCATGACGCAGACCGGACGTCCGTCGATCCGCCCCATCCCCGTGACGACCCCGTCGGCAGGCAGCGAATCGGCGAGCGCGTTCGCGAGGAGCCCGTCCTCCGCGAACGAGCCGGGATCGAGCAGACGATCCAGGCGATCGCGCACGAACATCTTGTTCTGGCGCGCGAGCTTGTCGCGCTCCTTCTCGAGGTTGCCCTGCAGCGCGCGTTCGACGTGCTTGTGGACCCGGTCGTCACCCATGGAGACAAACAGGCTACCGACCGCGCAGCCGGACTCGGATCTTGACCGGCGTCGGTCCGAGGTCGAACGCGTCACGGATGCGGTGTTCGAGGTAACGCAGGTACGTCGCCGGCAGCTCGTGCGTCGCGAAGAACGTGAACGTCGGCGGATCGCTCGCACCTTGCGTGGCGTAGAGCACGCGTGGTCGGCGCTTGCGCACCACGGGCGGGGGTTGCCGTTGCTGCGCATCGGTGACCACCCGGTTCAGCGCCGCGGTCGGGACGCGACGGTGGTACGCCTGCTCCGCCTCTCGAAGCGCGGGCAGCACGTGGCGAAGGTTGCGACCGGTCAGCGCCGAGACCTTCACGACCGGCGCGTAGCCGAGGAACGACAGCCGGTCGGCCGCCTGCTCCAGGACGTCCCGGCGCTGGTCGGCGTCCGTGAGGTCCCACTTGTTGAGGACGACGATCGCGGCCGTTCCCGCGGCATCGACGCGTTCGGCGAGCCGCTGGTCCTGGTGGGTGACGCCTTCGGTCGCGTCGATGACGAAGAGGGCGGCGTCGGCGCGGTCGACCGACTCGAGCGCACGAACGAGGCTGTAGTACTCGGTCGGCTCGTCGACGCGGCTGCGGCGCCGCATGCCCGCGGTGTCGACGAAGCGGAGCGGCCCGTCTTCGGTCTCGATCACGGTGTCGATCGAGTCGCGTGTGGTGCCGGGCTCGTCGTGCACGACCGCGCGCTCGTCGCCGACGAGGCGGTTGAACAACGTGGACTTCCCGACGTTGGGACGGCCGACGATCGCGATCGAAAACAGCCCTGCGTCTGCCTCGCCCTCCGGCTGGCTCTCGGTCGCCGGCGGCGGCGGCAACGCGGCCACGACTGCGTCGAGCAGGTCGCCACTGCCCCGCCCGTGCAACGCCGACACGACGTGGGGATCGCCCAGGCCGAGCTGCGTGAACGTCCAGGCGTCACTCTCCCGGGAGCCGTCGTCGACCTTGTTGACGACGACGACCGCCGGCGGGCCGGCGCGGCGCAGGAGCGACGCGACACGCGCGTCCTCCTCGGTGATGCCGACCGTCACGTCGACGACGAGGACGATCACGTCCGCCTGGGCGACGGCCCGTTCCGCCTGCCGGCTCACCTCCTGGGCGAGGTCGCCGCCGCCGGCGAGCCAGCCGCCCGTGTCGACCACGCGGAAATGACGACCCGCCCACTCGGCGACGAGCTCCTTGCGGTCCCGGGTGACGCCCGGCTGCGCCTCGACGATGGCCTGCCGGCCGCCGGCGATGCGGTTCACGAGCGTCGACTTGCCGACGTTCGGCCGGCCGACGATCGCGACCACCGGCAACTCCCCGGTCATCGCAGAGCGGCGACGAGCGACGCGCCGTCGGTCGGGACGACCTCGACCGGGCGCGGAAGGTCGGCGACGGCCATGCCGTCGAGGAAGCGGTCGCGTGACAACACGACGTCGGGCAGGAGGTAGCGCTCACCCGGCGGCTCGGACGCGAGGGCGTCGTGCACGTCGCGTCCAGTGAGCAACCCGGTCACGGCGATGTTGCCGCCGAAGAACGCGTTGCGGACAGGCACGAGCCGAACCGGTGCCTCGGTCGCGGCGCGGAGCAACGGCAACAGCGGCGAGAGCACCTGCTCCCCGTACTGACCGGTGACGATCGCGACGCGTCCTGCCGGAGCATCTCCGTTGCGCGCCGGGTGCGACGCATCGTCGACCCTCGGTGCCCGGTACCCGTCGGCAGGCGCGCCGTCGACCCAGGCGAAGAACCCGGCGCGGGGGCCGATGCCCGGCGCGGACTCGCCGGCCAGCGCGGCGCGCACGTCTGCCTCGAAAGCGCGCGCCATGCCGATGCCGTTCTCGTGCTGGGGAAAGCTCTCGTAGTGGTCGGCGTGGGGAAATGGTCGCCCGGCGAGGACGAAGTACTCGTCGGCCGCGAACGCGAGTCGGCGTCCGAGCGCGTCCCGGAACCGGGACTGCCAACGACCGACGGTGTCGAGCACGGCGCCGGCGGCGGCGGCCGTGTGCTCGTGCATGTCGGGCTCGGTCGTGTACGCGCTGACACCCAGCGGCACGATCCCGACCGTCGCCAACCGCGGGAACCGGTCGAGGATCCCGAGCAGCGTGTCGTCGAGCACCGCGCCGTCGTTGATGCCCGGGCACACGACCACTTGACCGTGCACCTCGATCCCGGCGTCGAGCAGCGCCCCGAGCCAGCGCAGGCTCGTGGCGCCGCGGCGGTTGCGCAGGAGACGCGTCCGCACGTCGGGATCGGTCGCGTGAATGCTCACGTACAGCGGGCCCAGCTTCTCGGTGACGACGCGCTCGAGGTCGGCCTCGGTGAAGCGCGTGAGCGTGGTGAAGTTCCCGTACAAGAACGACAGCCGGTAGTCATCGTCCTTGAGGTACAAGCTCCGCCGCATGCCCTTGGGCAGCTGGTGGATGAAGCAGAACGGGCAGTGGTTGTCGCACGTCTGGACACGGTCGAAGACCGGGCTGTCGAGCTCGAGGCCGAGCGGCGAGCCGGCAGGCTTCTCGACCACGGCGAGCTGCTCGAGACCGCCGCGGCGGAGCTCGAGCTCGACGACGGGCTCGTCGGCCTGGAGCTGGTAGCGGATGACGTCGCGGACCGCTTCGCCGTTGAGGGCGAGAACCTCGTCGCCGGGCTGGATCCCGGTCGAGGCTGCCGGCGAGCCGGGCGCCACCGCCACGACACGCGCGGGGGGCATGCCTGCATCCTACGGGACGCCCGGATCACGAGCCCTTGTCGGGAGCGAACGGGTCGGGCGGTACCCTCGGCGCGGCGACGGCGGCTTTGCGGACCGTCGTCGCAAAGCCGGAGCTTGCGACGGCGACAAGGAGGACCGTGTCGGTCGAACGTGTGCTGCTCGCGCAACCCCGCGGCTACTGCGCCGGGGTCGAGATGGCGATCAAGGCCTTGGCGTGGATGGTCCGGGTGTTCGAGCCGCCCGTGTACTGCTACCACGAGATCGTCCACAACCGGCTCGTGGTCGACCGGTTCCGCGAGCTCGGGGTCGTGTTCGTCGACGACGTCGACGAGGTGCCCGAGAACGCGCCGCTCATGCTCTCCGCCCACGGGTCTGCTCCGGACGTCGTCGCCGACGCCCGTAGCCGCAACCGGTTCGTGGTGAACGCGGTGTGCCCGCTCGTCACCAAGGTCCACCACGAGGCGAAGGTGCGGGCCGAGAAGGGGTTCACCGTCCTCTACGTCGGCCACGCGGGCCACGACGAAGCGACCGGCACGCTCGCGGTCGCGCCCGACGCGATGCAGCTCGTCGAGCACGAAGAGGACCTCGATGACGTGCTCCCGGAGGTGCGGGATCCCTCCAAGGTCGCATTGTTGGCGCAGACGACCCTCTCGCTGCACGACTGGGAGGGCATCATGGATCGCACCCGCGAGCAGTTTCCCGAGCTGTGGACGGCGACGCGCAACGACCTCTGCTTCGCGACGACCAACCGTCAAGCCGCGCTCACGGCCATCGCCACCCGCGCCGACGCCGTCGTCGTGATCGGCAGCGCCAACTCGTCCAACACCATCGCGCTCACAAAGGTGGCGCGCAGCGCCGGATGTCCCGTCGTCGTGCGGGTCGACGGGCCCGACGAGCTGGAAGTCGACGAGCTCGCCGGCGTCAGCGTCGTCGGCGTCACCGCCGGCGCCAGCGCCCCGGAGGATCTCGTCCAGGCCGTGATCGCCAAGCTCGACCCGAGGGACGGCGTGGAGCCCGTGTACGTGACCGACGAGGACGAGTACTTCCCGCCGCCCCGCGAGCTGCGCGAGCTCGTGCCCGCACTCGATGGGCTCGCCGCGCTGATGGTCGGCGGTGATCCGGTGGACGCCCGTCGCCGCGGCGGGCCGTTCAGCGACGACCGCGGGATGGACGCGTCACTGATGCTGGCCGAGCTCGCCCGCTGAGGGCGACGCGGGCAGGTCGTACGGCACGCCGGCGAGCGCGAGCGCTTCGTCGAAGCACGCCTGGAGCTCCACGCGGACCTTCTCCGTGATGTTGGTGACTTCCTGACGCCGGACGCGGCCAGCGCCGTGATCGGGCGGCTGGATGGGATCACCGACGACGATCGCCACCTTGTGCGGCCGCGGCAGCGTCTTGCCGGAGGCGAGGATCTGCTCGCTCCCCCCGATTCCTATGGGCACGATTGGGACGCCGAGCCGGGTCGCGAGGTAGGCACCGCCGTCGAAGAGATCGACGATCTCGCGACCGTGCCGCCGCGTGCCCTCCGGGAAGATCGCCACCGGCTCTCCGCCTTCGAGCGCCTCCTGCGCGGCGCGCAACGCGGCGCGGTCGGCGCTTCCACGTTCAACCGAGAAGCCTCCCAGCGCGGTGAACAACCAGGCGAGGAACGGCTTCTCGAACAACTCCTGCTTGGCCATGAAACGGATGCGCCGGCGCGTGATGTACCCGGTGAAGAAGATGTCCATGAGCGAACGGTGTGACGGTGCGACCACGAACGCACCGTTGCGCGGCACCTTCTCGCGTCCGCGGACGCGTACCCAGAAGATCGCTTTGAAAGGCGTGAGGACGAGAGCGCGCGCGACTCGGTAGAAGATCCGTTTGCCGAGATCGCCCCGGCGGGCGGCGGTCACCGGTCGGGCTCCACGGGACGGACCGTGGACTCGTAGCGCTCGACGATCTCCTTGACCACGTCGTCGACATCACGACCGGTCGTGTCGATCACTACCGCGTCCGGAGCCGGCTCGAGCGGGGTCGTCCGGTTGTCGAGCGTGTCGCGGCGATCCACCGCGTCGCGCACCGACTCCAGGTCGGCAGGTCGGGCGGCGGCCTCCTCGTCGCGGTGCCGCCGGCGCGCCCGTTCGCCCTCGTCGGCGGTGAGGAAGACCTTGACGGGCGCGTCGGTGAACACGACGGTCCCGATGTCGCGGCCCTCGACGACACCCCCACCACGTTGCTCGGCCCATTCCCGCTGCCTGGCACGCAGGAGGGCGCGCACCGCCGGATGCGACGACACCTCGGACACCCCTGCCGACACCGCCGGGCCTCGGATCTCGGCACGGACGTCGCGGCCGTCGAGCCTGACGCTCCCGGGTGGATCACCGAGCTCCAGGACGGCTTCTTCGGCCGCCCGCGCGATCGCCTCGCCGTCCCCGAGGTCGAGGCCACGCTCGATGGCCAGCAGCGTCACCGCCCGGTACATCGCGCCCGTGTCGAGCACCTCGAGGCCGAGCGCCGAGGCGACGCCGCGGGCGACGGTCGACTTGCCCGATCCCGCGGGCCCGTCGATGGCCACGACGTGGATCACGACCCGGTCCCACCCGCCAGCGTGCCGAGGTCGTCGGCGAAGCGCGGGTACGACACCGCGACAGAGCGCCAACCGCGCACAGTCGACTCGCCCGGCATCGCGTTGGCCGCGACCGCGGCCGCCAGCGCGATCCGGTGGTCGCCGTGGCTCTTGAACATCGCCGGCCGGGGCTTGCCACCGCGAATCGTCAGAGCATCCTGCTTCGTCTCGACGGCGACGCCCATCTGCGTCAGCTCCTGCCCGATCGTGTTGATGCGGTCGCTTTCCTTGACGCGCAGCTCGGCGACGCCGCGGATCTCGGTGACCCCGTCCGCGAACGCCGCCGCCACCGCGAGCACTGGGATTTCGTCGATCATCCCTTCGTCGGGCCGGATCGTGGTGGCGACCAGCGGCGAGGCCTCGACCGTCAGCCGGCCCACCGGCTCGCCCAGTCGCTCACTCGTCTGCTCGGCGTCGACGCGCGCGCCCATGGCGCGAAGCACCTCGACGAAGCCCAAACGGCGCGGGTTCAGGCACACGTCCTCGATCACGATCGACGAGCCCGGTGTGATGCATGCGGCCACCGCGAACAGAGCGGCCGATGACGGGTCGCCCGGCACGTCGACCTCGAACGGGGTCGGAGCGCCTGCC
>Ga0075423_10004597_pt1 | contig 12809 bp, 21 predicted proteins | sample SoiMethybrSBSTD2_FD_80114 | JGI IMG/M metagenome (GOLD analysis project Ga0075423, IMG submission 80114) | Bulk soil microbial communities from a Populus tree surrounding site in Tennessee, USA - Soil MetaG P. TD hybrid SBSTD2 | ecosystem: Environmental > Terrestrial > Soil > Tree plantation...
CCTACTTTGCCATCTACTTTGAAACACACATATTGAACACCATACAGTGTGTAACATCCACCTACTTGGAATCCTTTTGGAAGATAGGCGCAAGCATAACACATAGCCATATCAGCGCCAGCGTCCGAGACATTGTTGCTAGTAATCGCATATGTCTTTATGACATTGGAGTTCATTGAGACTCTCCCCGTGAGTCAACTTCTACTGCGGCCGGCTCTAGTTGTATCCTCACACACTTAAGGTCTTTATTCGACCCATATGCAGGTGTTTCGAGGGCAACATCGCCAACGACTACTTTGGTACTGAACACTTTCTCGTTAAGGTAGTACTCAATAGCGGCATGCAATTCGGCTGGACTCATCACTAACTCATTATGTGTTTTCATCGGTTTTTTCTCCCTTGTGCGAACACCATTGCTTATGCCCCGGTAGTACTTCGATGCACTCCTGGCATGTAGGTTTCTGTCGTTCAATCCACGGCAATACCGAATGTACGATATTCTCAAACCCGTACTTAATCGGAATTGTGGTATCGCGTATCACGGTAACTAGATTGCGAGACATAGCCCAGTCGTAGGCCAATTCCTTCGCTTCGTTCAAGTCTTCTTTGAGCTCGGTTTTCCAATGTGTCACATTATCCGGCATCATGAGCACAACCAAGTAGCTCATAGGTATTCCCTCATTCCTCGGTGTCGTTTCAGCTTTGCAAGTGCCTGCTTTTCAATCCTCTGCACAAGCGCTCGCGAGCACCCGAGCTCCGCTGCTATCTCATCGTGCGTAGCAGCGTGATACGGTTTTGCATGCGCGCGCGATGGTCGTTCGTAACACTCTTCACTGCAGTACTTTTGGTCACTCTTACGAGCTTCAAAAGTTTCCGAGCAATTCTCGCATATTCGTTTCATTGGTTTTCCCTTATGGTCCGTATTGTTTCATTAACGTTTTACACTTTATCAGGTCTTGCGCCACATCCTTTACGCTTGTTTGCCGAACCATCGAATCAATAGCCCGGTGCAAGTACATCATGTCATTGGTCGTGATAGCTTGAATGATATCGTTATAACACTGTACTTTGATGCTATGCCAGTCAAACTCCGTAGCTATAGGCGTTTGAGCATTCTCGAGCGCATCACGTAACAATGATGTTGCACTCTGGAATTGCTGGCTAGGTTTTCTTTTCTCATCAGACATCAGTTCAAGGTCTTTTTGAGGATATCCTTTGCTTTTTCTTCTAACCGGTTTATGTAATCCCTATTAAGAGCTGTCATAAGTGTGTGCACTGTTCCGTGAATTACTTCATAGCAATCAGGACACAGTGCATGGTGGCACGTTTGCTCTTTTGAAGACCCAAACGCCACTGCGCCCCATTCCTGTCCACGCTTGTGTTTTATGCCGCATCCTTCACATACATTGTGTACTAACGTTTTGACTCTAGCCATTGGTTTAACTCCCTTTAGTACCCGGGCATAACTGAACACTATTATGACACACTAGTCCACCAATGTCAAGCCCTTTTTCTTAGGCTTTTTCTCTTCTATCTCCGGCCGTTTCCCCACGAGTTTCAATCCCTGCTCAGTCATTGCAAAAAGCGTGTCATGAAACGCGGGTCCAATACGACTTTTCAAACATGTGAAAACTCTTATATCCTCTTCAAGGTATATCATGCACGTCACGTCAACTAAGTGTTGCACTGTCATCTTTCCAGCGAGTAGGTCATCTTTCGTCACGTGTGACGCAATGATAACCGGTATCTTATGTTTCATAGCAAAAGCTTTAAGCACTGTGCATGTAGTTTCTTGCATCATGTCATCATTACCCGCAATCCCATGCAATGAATCCAATACAACTAAGTTGATATTGTTTTTCGCTTCGATATCGAATCCTTGAAAGTCAAGCGGTGTAAAGAAGCGAATGCGACCCGACACCTTAAGTCTGTCTGCACGCGCCGCAATGGTTTCTAATGATTCCTCACTTGCGATATAAAGTGGATAGCCTTCTTTATACTGCTTAGCCCAAGCTCCGAGCCACTGTAACAAGAGAGTACTTTTCCCCGCGCCTGGTACCCCTCCAATCATAACACACGTATCAGGTAACAATCCTCCACCGAGTGACCAATCCCATGGTCCCGATGGTAACCTAGGATGTGCGATACGTGATATCTCGTCCAGCCATTGACCGCAATCCTTGCTAGGGTCTCTTATTACCCGGACATTAAAGTGACCACAATTCTTGCATTGACTTAAGGACTCTTTCAACTTGTTACCGCAATTAGAACAGTTATTCATTAGTTTACTCCTTTAGACGCGGTAGCTATCGCCCACCGCAGGTGGGGGCTACAATACCTGTTGACAAGGGTTTGATAGTATGGTAGACTGTATTACAATGTCATTATTGTGGTGACATTGAGGAGAAACCAACCAATGGCGAATGATAAACCGAATACAGTACAAGTCCCGGATGGGTTGATTGACAGAACTGCAGACCTGCTTTTCTGGAATCATGAAGACGGCCCTTGTTACTTCGTTCCACGTTCGGTCCGATTATCGGACGGTAAAAGAGACAAGACCAAAGTAGCAACGTTAGTCGTGGGTGAGCTCCTAAAAGAGTGCATCTTGCGACGTATAGACCGAACGGAGAATGAGTCAGAACCAATAGTTGCCGAAAAGGGTCAAGTTGTCGGAGTTTGGGTTAATGCAGGATTGCGTGACCTAATCTACTGTCATGGGCAAAAGTGTTTCGTCTATGCGACAGGTGAAACTCGAGCGCTCAAAGATGGCAATGAGATGAAAGTCATGAAGCTTCACACGAGCGATACTGAACGTAAGTTGATTCCTTTGGAAACCGACTTTCGCAAGGAAAGCAAAAAGGCGCGTGTACCATGGGAACGCGCTGCGCGCCCGGTTACTCCGCCAAAGACGGGTGATGATGACGATGACACTGATATTCCGTTCTGAACAGGAGTAAAGCGCGCCCCGGGTCGCTCAACGGTAAGGGGGACCGCGGCAACCCGGGGCACGACTAACCGTGTGTTAAGGGCTAAAACCAATGATAGAAAGCCACACACGGCCGACAATAATTATAGCACAATGAAACTAGATGTCAAGTAATATTATCTAGAATATGTCAAGTAGAAAACTTGAGTACGAACGACGCAAGCGTGTAGAACAGCGACGTAAGCGTCGCCATGCAGCTCTTAAAGGGTGGGAGACAATACGACGGAAAGAACGCGAGAGCACTAAGTACAGGGAAGAATTACAGGTCAAACGTCGAGCGGCAGCTAAGAAGGGTGTTTACACACGGCGTATTAGGGCAGCCGAAGCAAAAGGTGATGTGATAACGGCAGCTGAATTGAGAGGTGAGTTGAGAGGGGAAAACCGATATAAGCAAGAGTTACTCGAAGGAGGGTGGAACGGTCTACATGGCTCGAATCCTGAGCATCGCGCAATATTGCAAGCAATGATTGACCACCATGACAAGCAATGGGAGATATTCCTAAAAACTGCACTCGAGTTAGGTTACTCTGCACGTCAAGCGCGTAACATGTGGTTTTCTCCAAAAGTGAGGCAAGTAGCATGAGCGTTTCTTGCTATCACGTATCAGTAGGTGACCCATGTGCAAAGTGTGGTCACGCTGCGCGTTTTCACGCAACACAACATTCGATAGACATGCGCAAAGTACGTGACAAGTCACGTAAAAACCGTCAAAGCGTAAAGCGCAAAGCTAAACACAATTCAAGACCCAATAGAAAAAGGCGTTACATCGTAGGTATCGACGGAGAAGGCTTTGACCTTCCCGATGGCCGTCATATCTACACCTTACTATCCGCAGTATCTGAAGACGGTCGCGTGGTAGGCGAAGTAGAAAACCAAGAAGGTCTTTCAAGTATTGAGTGTGTGCAGTTTCTCTTAGACTTACCAAAAAACTCCCTAAAGTTTATCTTTATGGGTAGTTATGATTGGACCAAGATTATCGAAGACCTCGACCCTGTAGATATCTATTACATCATGCACCCAGATACTCGACGGGAGCGCATGTGTAAGCATTGTAAACACAAGTGGGTTACGTTCCGCAAGTCATGTCCAGAGTGTGGGTTGAAGGATGCACGTTCAATTCAGCGCTTACGCTATGTCTCATCCGATAAGTACAAGCGAGAGATTAAGCGCGCGTTCGATTGGTTTAATGGGTCGTTTACCGTTGGTGATTATGTCCCGGGCATTACTAAGCGTCGTAAGGTGTGGAACCGTCGGACGAAGGTATGGGATTGTTTCAAGTTTTTTCAAAAGAGTTTCGTAGGTGCGATTAAGGATTGGAACATAGGAACCCAAGTACAATGGGATAGAATCGAGGCAATGAAAAAACGCCGCGGTTCTTTTCATGAGGAAAAACCTGAGAATATTAAAAAGTACTGTCGTGAGGAATGCCACTTGCTGGCACTCATGATGCGTGCGGTTCTTAACGCATGTTCGGATGCTGGAATTGAGTTAACACGCTTTGAGGGAGCGGGTTCGATTGCGGGAGCATTACTCAAGCACCACAAGGTTAAAGACTTTATGGGTCCTGCACTCGAGACTCTACCTGCTGAATTGTACAATGCGGTAATGAGCGCTTACTTTGGTGGACGTTTTGAAAACAGTGTGGTCGGCGCAATTACCGAACCGGTCTATAATCGCGATATCTATTCAGCTTATCCGTATGCCATTACGATGCTCCCGTGTCTAGCGTGCGGTGAGTGGAAACCAGGAAAGACACTAGAACAGGCCCGCGCTGCTACTCTCGGTCTAGTACACTTCCGAGTCAAGGAACGTTCAGAGGCGGAGCGTACTGATATGCCATGGGCTCCGCTCCCTTGTCGTTTGAAAGATGGTTCTATCACCTATCCGACGGGCTTTGAGGGTTGGGCGTGGCTTCCTGAGTTTGAGCAAGCACTAAAGGGTTGGCCTGACCTAGTCGAAGTCTTAGACGTTTGGACCTACACGACCACATGCGGACACAAGCCTTTTGCATGGGTTCCGGACGCATATCGCAAACGTTTTGAATGGGGCAAGGATGGCCGTGGAATTGTAATGAAGTTGGGTCTTAATGCGTGCGCTGGTAAGACTATGCAGAATGTTGGAGACCCGCCCCCATTCAAGTCTTTCATATGGGGAGGCATGATAACAGCCACGACACGTGGCCAAGCATTGTCCGCAATTATTGCAGCTAAGAACCGCTGGAATGTTCTAGCAATCGCGACCGATGGCGTGTTTGAAACGGAAAACTTAAACCTTACTCCTGGTCATGATACCGGAACCAATGACCTCAAGAAACCTTTAGGACACTGGGGCTGTGAGAAACACGAACAAGGTGTTTTTTTCGTTAAGCCAGGAATGTATTACGACCAAACCGCATCCCTCATGCGCGCGCGTGGCATAGGTCGTCAAGAGCTAACCGATACACGTCAAAAGCTAATTGACGCATTCAGTTCATGGGATAGAGAATCTGAACTTAGTATTAGAGTGGTCTCCCGTCGCTTCTACGGAGCGCGTACCAGTGTGTTAGCGTATTCACGTTGTCTCGATTGTGATACGTTTTGGCCTGGGGTTCCTACTCGATTGTGTCCGAAGTGTGGGTTAGTGGGAAAAGCCTTTCGCGTTACAATGATGAAGATTAAAGACACTGAAACTCCAGGCTATGGTCGGTGGGCTGTACGAGACATTGATATTGAATACAACTGTTTTCCCAAACGCGAGTTTATCGAAAAGGGTGGAACATATGGGCGTATGCGTATTCGCGATATGGGCGGTATTGCATCATTGTCTTATGCCCCGGGCATAACCACACCTGAGGGAATAGCAGCGCGACAAGCTCAGGATGAAGCATTGGAAGAACCCGATTGGTTAGACACTGATGAGGAGGTAGCAGCATGAGAAAAAAGAAACACGGCGCTCAACCATCAACTCTGAAACATCCTAGTGATATCCCGCTAGAATGGCGTTTTAAGCGTGGGGCTCTTTACGTCATAGTACGTGCTTGCACATGGTTTCAAGCACGAGAACAGGCATATCTAGTTTTTACACAGAATAACAATGGTGTTGAACCCAATGACATTGAATTAGTGAGGAATCCCTATGTTACTACATAATATGTTCGTCAAACCCGAAGACCTTCCAAGTGAGTATGAGCTTCAATACCTTCACAATCAACTAGAACGCGCAATCGACGGCACTTGGGTTTATTCACTAGAATATGATGCGAGTGACGACCATGTCGCGGCTGAGTAAAGCACGTGATTACATCATTGAGATTCTCACCGAGTACCCGGGCATAACACCAAAACGTATCTACGAACGGAAAGCATGGTACTTTGAAGGTTCGCTCGAAGATGCATTACGTGACCTTGTTCAAGAAAACCGCGCCCGTTGCATCAATGGTCGTTGGTTTCTAATCAATGAAAAGAAAGTACTTGACAAGGCTTCTAATGTATGATATGGTAGTCTTATGCCGACTCCAGGAGTCCCTGAGCGCTTCCGTGAGGAGCCTGTGAGTCGGCGTTTCCAAACGACGGACCATGTCACGATTAAGTCGGACCATCCGCCACCTGGTACCCCTGGCGAGATTATCGTTAGGGGTCCTAGGTGGCATGCAAACATCCCAATTGCGGTTATAGCAGCGGCCGCAACTTGGGTTGCTTCTACGTTTATGCCAAACAAGGGGCCCGACTACACGCAATTAAACGACGAGCTCCGTACTATTCGTATGCAACGCGAGCGCGAAGCCGAGGATAATCGCCGCGAGTTTCAGCAAGTACACGAAGAATTGCGAGACATGCGTACTCGACTAAGTGTCTACGAAACCATCAAAAAGTAAGCGCCCGTTATTGCATGCACTCATCGCCCGGGCAGAGTATGATGCTACTAGAGCGTTTTACGGTTCAAAACATTATGCCCTGGACATAGCTCTTGAGAAAGCAATTCGCGACTTTTCAGAATTACCCTATCCGTTCGTTTGGTATGTCTATCGTTCACGATACAAGATAAAAAGAAAAGAATTGAAAAAAAGTGCTTGACAAGCCTTTTTCCCTATGATATACTCATATGGTTTATGCTCGGGGCATAGAAACTCACTCATTCCTAAAGACATCAAAGGATAGCAAACAATGGCATCACCTAATTGGCTTCAAGCGCGTTCGGCAACTATCGCGCCTGTTCAGGCTTCACAGAACATTCAGATTGAAACCAAGATTACCGCGCTTCAAGCCTTGACTCAGAGCCTAATCGCTACCGGTACAGGCTTTGCGTTGGGTGTTGCACATTCAGAATTGCGCAACGGGCTTGACGTTCATGGCAAGCCGGCAGACCTAATTGGCTCAGTGGTTTTTGGTACCGTGGGATACTTTTTCAATTCCCAAGGGTGTATGACGGTATCGCATGTGTGTGAGGGTGTCTATGGTTTCCGCAAAGCCGTGGACCTTCTCAAGGTTTTGGAGATGAGCCCGCGCAAGAAAGCGGATGACGTCAAAGTGAAAGACGTAACCGATGATATTGAAACGGACCCAGTGGTGGCCGCTGGTAAAGATATCGAAGATGTGCCGGAAGTTGTAACGGTACATGGTGAATCGGTCGCGGCCGAATAAAGACTTGTCCCGTGACACTTATGTCCCGGGCATAACAAGAGAGAAACACACATGCATGCTAGAACACTGTTAGGAAGGGACCTAGCGCTTGCGGCGGCAATTGGTGCCGTTGGAAGTGACTTCGGTTCTGAGTTTGGCGCTCATCACTTCGGAACCGATGCTTCACCTTATGGTGATGATTATGGCGACGATTATGGTGACGATATGGCTGGCGACTTTGGTGCGGCTCCGGCACAATCTGCCGCAATTGCTGCATACAATAGCGCTAAGATTCAGTCGAAAAAGCGCAACAATGTGTTGAATCCAAACGCGGGTTCACGCATTGACGTTGAGCGCTATGTGCTGCAATTAAGCGAGACCATTACGCTCGGAACTGCGACCGCATCGTTTACTACCTTGACGAACCGTCCAACGACTAAGTTTCGTCCCCAGGTGGTCACGAACAATGCGCCCGCGGTTGGCTTGGCGTTTTTCACTAGCATCCAGGTTTCTAACTTGAATGCAATGGTCGGAACGGGTGGCATTGATGCTTATTCGTTCAATATCCTTGGCCGACACCTGGACTTGCCGACGCTTACCCCGTCGATTCCTGTGGTTGTCCAGGGCTTTACTACGACCTTTATCCCGCCGGGATACGCCGCAGGTTCATACCTGTTCAGCGTGTCTTTCATGGGTCCGAGCGCCCTAGTCGCCGGAGGCTAACGCCTTTAGACACGGCAGTTATCGCTAACCGCAGGTTCGGTCATGCTAATCCCGTTTAATCTCTCAACTACTTTCGACCGTTCGTCGGATGAAACGGAGAATGCATGTGTGTTAAGAGCTTTACTGGATTGCCTAATTCGTTGCAATGTGGCCAGGATTAGGTATGCGTCGCGTCCCTTACCTCGATTGTACGAGAGCGGCGTTAAGTATGGCCGGACTATAGATTGGGATAACGTTACTACTCTGTATAAGCGCGGTTATGGGGACTGCAAAAGTCTCACGGCCGCGCTTATTGCAGAGTACTACCTACGTGGGATTGACGCGCGTCCGGTTTTTCGGCACGCGAAAACTCTAATCGGAGCACGAAACTATCATATCTTGGTTCTCGTGCCCAAACGCAACGGTCTAGATAAGACTGAGTTTGAAGACCCCTCAAGAAAACTTGGGATGGGTCAAGATGAGCTAAAACACTTTTACTGATAGGATGTATCATGGCAACTACTCTGATTAGCAATGGCGCGGTCGCTGGCGCTCTTGCGGCACTCATGGCGGGTCGTTCGGAAACTAGCAATGCTATCACTCCCACGGGTGAAGCTAGCAACATGGCTCTGATTGCGGATGCCGTTCGTGACCAGTTTTTGACCGCTAACGCGGCCTTGACTGTTCCGATGGCAGACGCGGACAATGCAAACATCTTCATGATTACGTTTGCAGCCGTGTTCGGTCAACTTTCTGGACGAGCACCACGGTCTACAACCGCAACGGATTACTCTGGAGCAATGGCCGTAGCTGCCTCGTTTGCGAAAGCAGCAGCGGCGCAATTAGTGTAATCCCTGTTAGGGTGGCGATTACCTATCAAAACCCTAGCACCCTTTTTATTACCGGGACATAACATGAGACTCTACATGCTACTCAGTGGAATCGCACTAGGATACGCTATTAGGCGACTAGTAGAAGAGATTAGGAAGCAAAAGGAAGTTAAGGCGTGAGCATTACGGTTTATATCACGGGCGGGGCTCTTGGAACACTGATAGCGATTCAGTGTTACCGCAAGGTGATATTGAAACAAGGTGTGCTCACTGTTGAACGCCGTGAAAAGTATGAAGCTGCATTAGACTCTACAGACGAAACTATTATCTTGACGTTGGCCGTAGAGTTTGATAAGATGGGTCTTAAGAAGGAAGCTCGCATATTGCGACGTCGAGTAGCACAGCGACGATTACCTGAGCCAGTAAAGCAGGCACGTCGCGAAGTGTTCAAACGTGCATTCAAAAGTCGCAAACCTCAAGCTGTAATGAAACTCGCGATTGCATTCGAAAAAGATGGTGCAATCGATGCGGCTTCCAAGCTCCGCATGTATGCCGAAACTCTGACCGAGGCTAACGACTATGGGAACTAGGGTTTCAGCGTATGTGAAGGGTCAACACTTGCATCTAATGGGCGTTGACGAATCTCCCGCTGGTACGGTTCCGTTTACTGTTACGGTTTCGTTTGAAGGAGAAGCCCCCCAGGGACCATTAAACATGCGACGCATGACAGAGAATCTACAGCATGCGTTAGGATTGGCGCAACGTGAGGTCAGAGGCAAAGTCATCCGTGGACGTCGTGAGCGCATGATTGAATCGATTATGATTCGCGCGCGCCAAGGTGACCAAAACGCGATGGCGTTGATTATGGGAATGCGTGAGCAGGCCAAACGCGGCAATAAACGCGCGCAAGCTTCGTTGTCGCTGTTAAGACGCATCATCCGCCAGCGTCCGGCTAAACGTAATGTGAGTTTCGGCTTTGAGGAAAAACCCGCCGTTAAACTACTTCCGGCTCCTAAGAGCATTGTGGAGTCTGCCGCGTCTATCATTGTCAACGGACCGACAATGAAACCCGGCGCGTTGTATCACGTGCTTGCGAATAACTACAATCTGAAAAAGTTTCGCTTTGCTCTATGGCATGCGCTCGAACCGGAATTGAGACCAGCTTTTTTCCGTGGTTACAAGCGCGGTGATAGTCTCAATGTTCCCACCGACCTTGACGAGGCAGACGCTTACCGATTAGGTAACACTCTCGCATGCGCTAAGCAGCTTCAAGACTTTCGTGCACACACTGGCAGAATATCCGATTACTACCCGGTAGCAGGGTGGGAATTGGGAGAATAACCCGACCGGCCAGCCGACCGGTTTATTACCAGGACATAACACATGTTCAAAAACGTTGCGTTACTGATAGTCTTTACTGCGGTATCCTCTGCAGTGGGTGCCGTTGTCTCGGTCTATGCGACCGATTATCTCCGCAAGCGTAAGGCGCAATCAAAGGTCGCATAATGGGACGCTTTAACATACCGTTTGGCGACGAATTTGGTAGTGATGACCTTAACGAGGATAATGAACCATCGGAGTTAGGAAAACTACCCAAAGAAAAAAACGTTGTCCGTTCTTGGGGAATTTCCGGAAAGCTTGTTACACTGAACAGTAGTGCCGGCGTACATCTTAACTGTCAGTTTGAAGATGTCGCCAATTACACATTACAGTTTTACTTGTTAGCATCTCGCGTCACTCCTGCTAATGCTGGCGGGCGTCCGGTAATTGCGGCAGGTTTTCGCGCGAAAGCCAATGTGGTATGGTCTGTCAAGGGGCAACCTATTAGACGTCAATTCCACGTAGGCGATGGTACGTCATTAGTGGGAACAGCCGATGGGGTTGATGTTACTCTTATTGATGATAGTCAAGTTAGCTCAACATATGGCGGTATTGAGTACGATGCATTCGTTACTGTAACGAAGGGTACTCGCGGTTCGCATAAACAACCTGTGTTTTATGACTTGGGAGTTCAACCCGCAACTCCGGGCGGCAGTTCTGGATTATCGATACCTGATGACATTGGAGCAATATCAATATTCGTTGCTGCAATTAGTAATGACCCTGCTAATCCTGTAACTAATGGTGCTACAGCAGTTACAGTCGATAATGGTATTGGTCCTGTACTTGTATTCGACCCCTTTAGAAACACTGATTGGACGCCTTTACCACCTGACGCCGTTAACATTGTATATGCCCAAACCGCATTAGGTGGTGCGGATGTTCTCTTTTCTACATTCATTGGCATTGACGGTTAGTACCCGGGCATAATGGTAATTCTTTTCACAGTAATTATATTGGTTCTAATCGTTGCAAACACTACAACGTGGGTTTACGGTATGATATGGCTAGGTGACGTTCGAAAACTTTTGAACGAGACGAAAAAGTCATGCAGACATTGAGAGTAGGTTCTAGCGGTTCGGATGTTGTCAAGTGGCAAAGTATTATCGGTGTCACTGCAGACGGCAAGTTTGGACCCGCTACCAAAGCCGCAACCATTGAATGGCAAAAGGAGCATGACTTAGTCGGTGATGGCGTAGTAGGGCCCGCAACATGGGCTCGCGCTCAGGGAAAAGTCGCTACTAAGATTGTCCACAAGACAGCGGCCGCTGATACCGATGGGTGGGCATATCAGACCATGCGTGCGGCAATGCCAGAGGCAACGGAACCAGAGGTACAATACGCTGTCACCATTGCACGCGGTGAGGGATTCTATGGCAAGGGTTGGGGCAATCCGAGTAAGAAAACGATTGAAGAATCGCAAGCTTTTGGTTTGACTGGTTTCGAGGGTGTGAGCTCCAATAATTGGGGCGCTGAGATGGGTACGGGTTCCGCTGGTTCGTTTTCACACGTAGACCACCACAGGGACGGGACAGTGTATGTCGGCCATTATAGGAAACACGCGACACCTGAGCAGGGTGCGGCGTCAATGGCTAAGGTGATTCTAGGTGGCGGTAAACGAGGTGCGGAAGGCGCTAAGGAGATTCGAAAGCATATCAATAGCGGGAATCTCAAGAAAGCAGTTTTTGCCCAACATGATAACGGCTACTTTGAGCTACAGCCTGAAAAGTATTATGCCAATGTCAAGCAAAACTATGCGGTGTTGACGGCTAATGTTGAGTGGCCTAAACTCTTGACTCGGTGGTTTCAACCGATTGTTAACCTGCTGGGTATGGTATCATGACAATGTCAATCCTAGTTTTTCTGATAATCCTAATAGTTCTAGGAGCTGGCCTATTCCTCATCACTGATAACAAGTGGTCAAAGCTTGGGATTGTTCTGTATGGTGTCGCGCTCTTGTGGCTCATATATTACATTCAAGGCAAGGGATTACATCTCTAATGCTAAACTCTATCTTCAAGAGTGGTGTCAACGCTGAAGACATCGAGGCGATTGCACACTATCTCCAAGCCACGCCTACTCGCACCGCACAAGCTCAGGATGTCAAAAACAGGTTCATGGCGTGGTATCAGACCTACTCAAACTCGTTTTGGGAATCCTACGCCACGGATGAAAGTTTTCAGACTGCCGCTCACTTTCGCGACGAGTTTAATCGCCAGAATGCGGTTACGACACAGCAAGTGGCGGCTGTACGCAATGTACAACAATACGGATTAACGCGCGATGAAGCGCTAGGCCTACCGCCCAATA
>Ga0075423_10004600_pt1 | contig 12807 bp, 8 predicted proteins | sample SoiMethybrSBSTD2_FD_80114 | JGI IMG/M metagenome (GOLD analysis project Ga0075423, IMG submission 80114) | Bulk soil microbial communities from a Populus tree surrounding site in Tennessee, USA - Soil MetaG P. TD hybrid SBSTD2 | ecosystem: Environmental > Terrestrial > Soil > Tree plantation...
GGACCCGGTCGAGCTGCGCGCCCGCAATATCTACCACGAAGGCAGCTTGCAGGCGACGCAAACGCCGTTGCCGCACGGCGTCTCGGCACCGCTGGTCCTGGAGCGCTGCGCCGTCGAGGCTGGCTGGCGCAAGACCGAGGTCGGCTGGCAGCGCGCAGACAAGGAGACACGGAGACAAGGAGACACGGAGACAGGGAGACACGGAGACAAGGAGCAGGGCGACGGGCAGCCACCGGACACGGAGACACGGAGACACGGAGACATGGAGCAGGGCGACGGGCAGCTGGTCTCCAGCACGAGCCTGCGCTATGGGCTCGGCTTCGCCTGCGGCATCAAAAACATCGGCTACAGCTTCGGCTTCCCGGAGCAGGCCACCGCAGTCGTCGAGCTGCACGGCAACAGCGCGATCGAGCGAGTCGTCGTGCGCTGCGGGGCGGCTGATGTCGGCCAGGGCGCGCACTTGGCGCTTCGGCAGATCGCAGCCGAGGCGCTCCAGGTGCCGCTCGACTGCGTCACGATCATCGCAGACGACACCGATCAAGCGCCGGGTGCCGGCTCGGCCTCGGCCTCGCGGCTGACGCTGATGGCCGGCAGCGCCGTGCGCGGAGCAGCTGCGGCGGCGCTCAAATCCTGGCTCGACGAGGAGGACCGCCCAGTGATCGCGCGCTTCCAGTTTCGCCCGCCAGCGACCACGCCGCTCGACGCGCAGACCGGTGCCTGCGTGCCGAACTTTAGCTACGGCTACGTCGCTCAGGCGATCTCCATCGCGGTGGATGTGGCGACCGGGCATGTCCAGGTGCTAGAGGTCATCTCGGTTCACGACGTAGGCCGCGTGATCAATCGTCAGCAGCTCGAAGGGCAGATCGAAGGCTGCATTACGCAGGCGCTCGGCTACGCGCTGATCGAGCACTTTCAGATGCGCGACGGCCTGGTGCTGACGCCGCACTTCAGCTCCTACCTGCTGCCGACCGCGCTGGACGTTCCCACGCAGGTGCGCTCGATCATCCTGGAGCAATCCGATCCGCATGGGCCATTCGGCGCGCGTGGCGTGGCCGAGATGCCGCTGGTGCCGTTCGCAGCCGCGCTCGCCGATGCGATCCACGACGCGACCGGCGTGTGGTTCGATCAGATCCCGCTCACGCCCGATCGCGTCTGGGCCGGGCTACAGGCAAAATAGGCCCATTTCGATCCGCGAAGAAACGCGAAGAGACGCGAAGGGACGTGAAGAGTCGATCCGCTAAGTCGCGCGAAGAAACGCGAAGACGTATTCTTCTTAGCGCATCTTCGCGTATCTTCGCGGATTCCTGCTCTTTTTCGCGTATCTTCGCGGATCAGGATACAGGACCGATGGATGATCGCGCGCTCGATGCGCTCCAGCGCGACCTGCCGACCAGCGTCGTCGGGAAAATAATCCAGCGCTACGCCAGCGTCGAATCGACCAACGACATTGCTAAGCAGCAGGCGCGCGCTGGCCACGCCCAGGGATTGGTGGTGCTGGCCGAGGAGCAAACCGCCGGGCGCGGGCGTATGGGCCGCAACTGGGCCGCGCCAGCTGGCAGCAGCCTGCTCGTGTCGCTGCTACTGCGCCCGACATGGCTGCCACCAGCCGACGCCTTTAGCCTGACCATGCTGGCCGGCGTGGCGCTCTGCGAGGCGATCGAGCAGACGACGCCGATCCGCGCTGCGCTCAAATGGCCCAACGACCTGCTGCTGCCAAATACGCCATTCGCGACCCTAGCGCCGCAGGAGCTGCGTAAGGCCGCTGGGATGCTGAGCGAGCTGGAGCTAGAGGCCGAGCGGATCGTGTGGGTGACGATTGGCATGGGCATCAACGTCAACTGGACGCCCAGCGGCGTCGTGGACGGGCGCGACTTGGCCAGCGTGGCGACGAGCGTGAGCGCCGCCGCCGGCCAGCCGATCGACCGTATGGCGCTGCTGCGCGCGCTGCTGCTGCGATTGGACGCGCGCTATCTGGCGCTGCGCCAGGGCCGGCGCGAGGAAATATTTACAAGCTGGCGCGACCGGCTGGCGACGCTCGGCCAATCGATCAGCGTGCGGCTGGTGCGCGGCACGCTCCAGGGCATCGCCGAGGATGTCGAGCTGTCGGGTGCGCTGCGCGTGCGCGACGAGCAGGGCGCACTCCACGTCATTATGACCGGCGATGTCGGCGTGTGACGAGCGGGCGATGATCGACCGGCGACCGACCACTGGCCTTACCCCTGATACCCGCTCAACCTGCCGATCGGCGTCCCCTCAGACACGCGCCACACTTGCACGCCGCCAGCCCACGCAGCCGCCAGCATTGATCCATCGGGTGCGAAAGCCAGACTGAGGATACCAGGATCGTCGCTGGATACCCGCATTGAGGGATCGTGCGGCCGCGATACGCGGATACTCAGATGCATTGTGGGATCCTCTGTCCGCCATAGACGGACGCTCAGATCGCGCATGCCAAGCGCCACTGTGTCGCTGTTGGGGGCGAATGCCACGCTATCGACGAATTCACCTTCGCCGAAATCCAACGTCACAACACGGTGGCCATCACGAATGCGCCACTCGCGCATCCCGCCATGAGCGACTCCAGCCACAATCGTGCGGCCATTCGGCGCGAAGGCCAGGCTTGAGATAGTGTCCTGGCCGTTGATCGTGGCATACTGCTCGCCCGTCACCACGTCCCAGAGCCGGAGTTCATAATCTGTCGCGCTCGCAAGCAGGATGCCATCGGGCGAAAAGGCTATATCGGTCGTAGTGATGCAGTGGATGATGTCCCGCTCTTGCTTGAACGTCCGCAGCAGCCGGCCATCGCTCACCCGCCAGAGCTGTACGACACGTTCCTCGCGTACTCCTGCCAGAGTTGCGCCGTCGGGCGCGAAGGCCAGCTTGGTGATGCTGAAGGTGCTCTGGTCGATCGTCCGCAGCAGCCGACCATCGGCTACCTGCCGCAGCTCGATGCGATCAGCGTAGGTTGCCACCGCCAGCGTTGCGCCGTCGGGTGCGAAGGTGATGCTCCTGGCACCGCCATCGAACATCTGCACAGCTGCAAGCGTCCGCGCGTCGTAGAGATCGAGGCTCTGCGATGCGCCAACCGCGAGCAAGCGGCCATCGGGCGAGTAGATCACCTGGTTGACCGATCCCTTGCTCACCGTCGCCGGCCCGGCGACCTGGCCCGCGTTCGTCAGATCTTCCGTCGATGATCGCGCAGGCGTCCGGGAGGGCCACCAAATAACGCCCATCAGCACGAGCACGACCATCGCGCCGAGCAGCTGAATCGGATGGTCAGCCATGAGCGCCAGGAGGGACGACCGGCTATCTTGGAGCGCCGACGTTCCGGCGGGCCGCGCCGCTCTGATCGGCTCCTGCGCCGTAATCGTGGGAGCGCGCGCCGCTGCATGCCTCCAGAACGTGTCGAGCGCCCAGGCAGACACCGCGAGCACCGCATAGATTGGAAAGCCAATGCGAGAATACACACTCTGCGCAGCGTACCAGTAGCAGAGATCGACTGTCAGTGGCCCGGATATGCTGCCGATGATGAAGAAGTCGTAATCCCAAATGAACAGATCGAGTACGCCCGATCCGATCAGCAGGACGAACAGCACATACAGGATCGAGCCGATGATCATCGTCGGCGCTGCATTCCCGCTCTTGTACGCGAGCGCCACCAAGCCGACCCCAATCAAGGACAGCAGGATGATCTCCGTAGCGACGATCTGGCCGCTCTGCCAGTGGGCGACCAGGGTCTTGGCACTGGATGGCTCGTCCGATTCGAGATCGAAATAGACACTCCACTCCTCCCACTCCGACGAGTCCGGACTGATCGGCGAGAAATGATCCTGGTCATTTCCCAACAGCTGCGCGATCGGCTCGCGCGCGAGCGAGAAGCCGCCGACCAGCGCCGCCATCGTGAGCACCCAAACGACGCCTGCGAGGATCGCCCTATTGCGGTTGCGATAGATTTGCCGGCCCATCTGCGGTGCCACAAACAGGACCAACCCGGACAGGCAGCCCCACTTGCAATAAGTCGCCGCCTGCCAGATCGTCGCCAGGCCGAAGCCCTTAAAAGGCAGCAGCAGATCGATGAACAGGACATCGCTCCAGGCCAACAGCGTACCCAGTAGCGCCAGCGCGATCACGATCGCCCACCAATAGGATCGCCGCACGAGGCGATGTGTCCATGTTTGCGTGTGTTCCATCCCGCAGCTCCTTTCGGATCGTTTGTGACACTGCTGCGATTACACCACACGCACAGCGCTGCGAGAAGGGCCACAGCGGGAGAAAAAGCGGGAGAAAAAGCGGTACACGAACGGATCGGCACAGGTCTCCTGATCCGCGTATAATACGTCGGTACCGCGCTGGAGCGCCAGCCCGCGCAGGCGGGCTTCGTAGCTGTAGGCCGCCCCTTCAGGGGCCGGCGCAAAATGATCTATGACATCAAGCCTTGGTGTCTTGGTGTCTTGGTGGTAAAATCCTGGTGGTATTTAGGCCAAGCTCTAGAGCGAGAAGCGCCATGACCGATAGCCAACCCAATCGTGGCCTCGTGCGCCCATCCGACCCATGCACAATGGTGATCTTCGGTGCCACCGGCGACCTGACCCACCGCAAGCTGATGCCCTCGCTGGCCGGGCTCGCCGCCAAGGGCGTGCTCCCGGAACCCTTCACCATCGTCGGTTACGCGATCGACCAGTGGGACGACGAGCGCTTTCGCCAGGAGCTACGCGGCGACATCGCGCCGGCGCTGTGGCAGACGTTCGCGCCGAACCTGTTCTACCGGGCTGGCGATTTCCGCGACCCCGCCGGCTACGTGCGGTTGCGCACGCTGCTCGACCAGATCGACGCCGAGCGCGGCGCAGCCGGCAACCGGCTGTACTACCTGGCGACGCCGCCGAGCTTCTACGCCGACATCGTCGCACAGCTCGGCGCGGCTGGGCTGGCGCACGAGGAAGGCCAGGGCTGGCGCAGGATCGTGATCGAGAAGCCGTTCGGTCGCGATCTCACAACCGCGCGAGCGCTTAACCAGACGATCGGCCAGGTCTTCGCCGAATCGCAGATCTATCGGATCGATCACTACCTTGGCAAAGAAACCGTGCAGAATCTGCTGATCTTCCGCTTCGCCAACCGCATCTTTGAGCCGCTCTGGAACCGCGAATACATCGATCATGTGCAGATCACCGTCGCCGAAACGCTAGGGGTCGAGCGGCGCGGCAAATACTACGAGGAAGCCGGCATCGTTCGCGATATGTTTCAGAATCACATGCTCCAGCTGCTGTGCCTGATCGGCATGGAGCCCCCGATCGCCTTCAACGCCGACGATGTGCGCGACGAGACGGCCAAGCTGCTACGGGCCATCCGCCCGCTGCCACTCGACCAGCTTGATCGCTGGGCGGTGCGCGGCCAGTATGACGCTGGCCTGATCGACGGCCAAGCCGTCCCGGCCTATCGAGCCGAACGGGATGTCGCGCCGGATTCGCACAGCCCGACCTTCGCCGCGCTGCGGCTGCGCCTCGACAACTGGCGCTGGAATGGCGTGCCGTTCTACCTGCGCTCGGGCAAGCGGCTGCCGCGCAAGCTGAGCGAGATCGCGGTGCGCTTCAAGCGCACGCCGCACCTGATGTTCCGACCGCTGCTCCACGAAGGCAAGCTTTCGGCCAACACATTCGTCTTCAATATTCAGCCCGACGAGGGGATCGCGCTGACCTTCGAGGTCAAGCGGCCAGCGAACGAGCTGCGGATGCGCTCGGTCGATATGCATTTCGACTACGACGCGCTGTTTGGCGATCCACCCGAGGCGTATGAGGGGCTGCTGCTTGATTGCATGCAGGGCGACCAGACCTTGTTTGTGCGCAGCGATTGGGTCGAGCTGGCCTGGGAGCTGATCACGCCGCTGCTGGAGACATGGGCGGCGCACCCGCCAGCCGATTTCCCGAACTATGCCGCCGGCACATGGGGGCCACCCGCCGCCGACACGCTGTTCGAGCGATCACAGGGCGGCTGGCGCAACGATTGAACGATTGCAGATTGTAGATTGCAGATTGGGGTTCACGCCTTCAGCGCGCTCATCTTCCTCAGCGTCCTCAGCGGTTCACGTTTCACGCCGGCATATCGGGCCAGATCTGATCGCAGAAGAACAGCGTCCCAGCGGTGACACAGAGTGGGATCGCCAGCAGGTTGACGAACGGGATGCTGATCAGCCCAAGGCAGACCAGGCCAAAGCCGGCGCTGGCCGGCAGGCTGCGACGAATCAGCCCCAACCGCGCGCAGAAGCGCAGCCGTCGCCGCTCCAGCGGCGATTCCAGAAAATCGAGGCAGGCAATCGTCGCACCCAGCGCGATCCAGCCGAACGCCGCCAGCAGCGTCCCGACCGCTGGCACCAAATTCAGCAGTAGCAAGAGCAGCCCGACGGCGATCACCAGCAGCAGCTTTTTCAGCTCGAACAGCAGCGCGCGCGTGAGGTCGCGCATGATGCCGGCGGCGCTCAACGGCTCGGCTGGCGGTGCCTGGCCGGTCCGAAGCTGTTCGAGATCTTCGGAGAGCTTCGCATACCAGGGCGAGCCGAGCACCACCCCAAAGCGCGCTAGCACGAAGCCGGTCGCCAGCAACAGCCCGCCCAGCGCCGCCGCCCAGCCGGGCAGCCCTGCGACGACCCCATCGATCGCGCGCATGCCGATCAGCAGCAAGCCCAGGTAGACCGTGGCACCAACGACGATGTTCACCAGGATGGGGATTAGCACGTAGCGCCACAGGCGCGGCGCGCGCTTGAGCATCACCAGCGCCCACAGGTGGTATGCCGCTCCCGCGAGCAGGCCACCCGGCGCGCGACGGGCGCGCATGCGCGCTCGCAAGCTCTCTATCTCGGCCATTGACGCATCTCCTTCTAGCTGTACCGGATCAGACGTGCGCCGGAAGGCGATAGTTGCGATTATACTGGCAGATTGCAGATTGCAGATTGCAGATTGCACTCGCCATTTCACGCCTCAGCGGTTCAGCGGCTCCGGCCCCTCAGCGCGCTCAGCGGTTCAGCAGTTCGCCCGGCGATGGCTCATCAGTCTGCTCACCTTCCGGGAAGGTTCCCGGACGATATGCTATACTGGCGTATTATCTTCGGCCCAACTCGGCTGACCAGGGATCAGCCGCATTGATGTAGCCGCGAGGAGGAACACAATGCAGATCAGGCAAGTCGGCATGACGCGAAACCACTTCGAGCCAGGCAACGCCACGCGCATTCGCATGATCGTGATGCATTCGACCGCCGGCAACGCGCCCGGCGACTACAACTGGCTGCGGCAGGGCGGCAGCGACCAAAAGCCCGTCTCAGTCCACTACTACGTCGACAAGGCCGGCAACATTTCGCAGATGGTCGATGACCAGAACCGTGCCTGGCACGCCGGCGTCAGCACCTGGCCGGTCGATGGCCATACCGTCAACGGCTGCAACCCGGTCTCGGTCGGCATCGAGCTGGAAAACCGCAACACTGGCCGCGACCCCTACCCGCAGCCGCAGTATAACGCCGCCCTGGAGTTGGTGCGCGCGTTGGTCGCGAAGTATCGTGTGCCGCGCCAGCAGCTGGTGCGCCATCTCGACATCTCGCCTGGCCGCAAGACCGATCCAGCCGGCTTCCCCTGGGAACGTTTTGTGTCACAGGTCTACCAGGCCGCGCCCACGCCCGCCGCCACGCCAGACTCAACGCCCACGCCCGAACCGCTTCAGCCATCGCAGCAGCTCCGCAAGCTGCTGGTCGATCTGGCCTATCGCGCGGCTGGCACGTCGCATCCGGCTGGCTGGCCGCTGCTGAAAGAAGCCGTCTCGCACGACACGGGCATGCCGATTGTGGCGATCACCGCGACGGCCTCTGGCGACGGCGAGGGACAGGACGACCAGGCGCGCGCCGTCACGCTGCCAGGGCAGGCACCGCTCGTGCTCGAAGCCTATGGCCGCGACCTGTTCTACGCCTCGCCCGATCATCTGGATCAGGTCCAACGACTCAGCGCGACGCCGTCCGGTCCGCTGCGCGATGCATTACTGATGGCGCTTTTCCAGGCGTCCGATCCGGCCAATGGCTTCAAAACCGACTGGACCTTCCATCAGCTCTACCTGAATCACATGACCGAGATCGGTGTGCCGATCGGCGCGAATCACCGGGTCGCGGGCGCGACGAGCAACGGTCAGACCTATGCCTGCCAGCACTACGCGCTCGACACGCTCTGCTCGCCGGTCGGCCAGTGGAACACCGTCATCCGCCTGAGCGATCTGACGCGCGATATGTACGGTGCCGACCCGCATCAAGCCACCGAGAAAGAGCTGCGGCTGCTGCTGCTGAACGACCTGTACAACACACGCACTGGCCGAGCCTTCGACGCAGGCGCGCTGTTCTGCCGCTACGCGATCGCGCACAACCTCGGCGCGCCGCAAGGCAAAGCCGAAGTCCAGATTCTCGAAGGCCAGCGCCTCGTGGCGATGCCCTACACGCTCGACGTGCTCTACTGCCGCATCCCCGGCGATGGCAATTGGGACAATGTGACGATCGGCGAGCTGCCCGGCGTCCTCGGCGACGACGACGCGGGCCTGGCGCGGCTCAGCACGCTGCTGGCGCAAGGCGATGTGGATATGATCGCGCCGGCGGTTCTCGGCGACGAGGACATCGACGATCTGCTGCCGCGCCGGGTCTACACCGGTGGGCTGCTGGGTGCCGAGACCGATACACCGGCGATCACCGACCTCACGCTGAACGTCGGCGCAGGCGGCGAGCGCGGCGCTACGCCGATCGATCTCGTGATCGTCTACCCAACCGCCGGCCCAGCCAACGCCGACCTCGCGAACCTCGCGCGTCCCGATGCGACTGTCTGGCACTATTACGTCGATCACACCGGCGCGATCACCCGGCTGATCGATGAGTCGCGCGCCGCGCACAGCGCAGGCGGCGCGACCTGGCAGGGGCATGGCGACCTGGATCGGCGCGCGCTGACCGTGGCCGTCGAGGCCGGTGCCGTCGGCATGACCGACGACCAATCGACTGCGCTCGCCTGGCTGTTGCACGACCTGATGCAGCGCTACAAGCTGACGCGCGCCCAGCTCATCCAGGGGAGCGACCTCGGCCTGGGCAGCCCTCTGGCCGACTGGCAGCACATTATTGACATGGACTAATAAAGGTGAGTTGCGCATACAACCCACCACAAAGACACAGAGGACACAAAGATAGACCTTTGTGCCCTTTGTGCCTTTGTGGTGCCAATACGCCCTACTGAAGTGATGTTGTCATACTAGACGAGGGAATAAAACGATGGGCACTTCTCGCAAAACGGCCCGCGTCGTCCAGATCAACGTGAACCCGCTGGGCGGTGTACCAAAGCACGCCATCGCGCGCACGGAGGTCACGATCAACGGCGTCGTTGGCGATAAACAGCGCGATCGCCGCCACCACGGCGGCCTGGAGCGCGCGGTCTCGCTCTACTCCTACGAGCACATCCAGGCGCTCCAGAGCGAAGGCCACATAATCGTGCCCGGCGCGACCGGCGAGAACCTGACGATCAGCGGACTCGAGTGGACGGCGTTGCAGCTTGGCGACCGTCTGCGGATCGGCGATCGGCTGCGGCTCGAGATCACCGGCTACGCCACGCCCTGCGCCAACATCGCCGAATGCTTCGTCGATGGCGCGATCCAGCGGGTTGCGCAGAAGGTCAACCCCGGCTGGAGTAGGCTCTACGCGCGGGTGCTCAGCGAGGGGCCGGTCGCGGAGGGCGATGCGATCGAGTGGGATGTCGGGGAGTGAGCGGCGTTCGTGATCCGCGAAGATACGCGAAATCGGTCATGAATCCGCGAAGAGACGCGAAGGCTTGTTTACGCTTCGCGGATGAGCATATGTGATCGGTGTTCTGGGTGTTACGCAGCGAAACGGCAAGGGAGCGCCGCATTGCGACGCTCCCTTGCCGAAGTGGTTTATCGCTGGAAATGCGATTCAGAATGCGTAAAGCCCCGAAATACAACCAGCGCTCGAATACTGGGATGAACTCCTTGCGGACGAACCGGTCGAGACATAGCTTTGCATAGCCCATGGCGATCTCCTAGCCTACACTCATAAGAATGATGCCGAGCGCGCCAGCCAGGAACAGCACGACATAGAGCGCATCCCCACCGCCTTGCTCCTCTCGCACCGTCGATCCCCGCTCTTGCTGCCGCGATTGCCTTGTTCGCTCCGGAACCGCCGATTCTGCCGTGCTCCCTCTCAGCAGTGCGATGTAGGCGATAAAAGCCAACGCCACCAGAGGAAGATATTGGATAAACATCGTACACCTCCTCAGTTAGTTGTTTATACGTCCGATTGTGCTTCAGCTTGGCTTACCGCGTTGGTATGCCGTTAGTCTACCATCGCAATGCCTCAGAAGCTTGACATGCGATTGACACGTCGATAACAAATATCCTGCTAAAGCTGACAATAACCCGACAAACAAAACGGAGAACCTATCAGGTTCTCCGCTACGTACCTTCTGTCCTTCAGCAGCGCCCTACGCCGCTACGACTCCGATATACTTCAACAGCCGTAGCCCCTCCAACCGTAGCACTTCGGGAAATAGCGCCTTGTAGATGCGACAATTCGGCGACTTTACGTCGAAGCGGCCGGTGACACGATAGGTCAGCGCCGGGCAACCGCCGGCACACCAATAGCGCCACATGCATTCGCGACAGCCTTCCTTTTCGTCAACCGAATAATTCCGTATCCCGACGGCATCCGCGCGAATGACCGCCAGTGGGTCGGCGACGGAGATGTCTGTAATCGTCTGCTCGATCTCCATCTGGCATTTGGCGACACCGCCGCGCTGATCGATCACCATATACGAGTGACCCACGCCGCAGGTGCGGTCGTGCGGAGTATCCAGCCTCGCCAGGTCCACCAGCGCCTCCAGCAGGCTGTAGGGCGGAAGATTTGTTTCAATGACTGCAAAAGCTTCCTTCATAGCGGCGATGATCGCTTCGTCACTGTAGGCCAAATCGGTGAAAGAGGCCGAGCAGTCGTTCTCGCGATAGAAGTTGAGCTTGAACGGCAGTTCGCGGCGCAGCACATAATCCACGACTGCCGGCAGCCCTGCGAGATTGTGGTTGGAAACAGTGATTGAGATCGAGGGCTTGAAATCATGTCCCGCCAGGCGATCCAGCGCCCGCTCGACATGCGCGAAGGAGCCGCGCCCATTGGCGAAATGGCGTTGAGCGTCGTGATATTCGCCCACACCGTCCAGCGAGATCATCAGCCGCAAGCCGCGCGCCTGTAGCTCGTTGATCATACGGTTTGTCAACGCCACACCATTGCTCAACACGACGCCATCCAGCCCCAGACCGCGTTGAGCCGCAAGGACGCGGGCGTGGTCATGGAGCGCCAGCACGAGCGGGAAGTTCAGCGTTGCCTCGCCGCCGGCAAATTTCAGCTTGACGCGCCGGAAGCCGTTAGCGATCGCCGAGCGGAACACCGCTTCAATCGACTGACACCCGCGCTCAACCTCCATCGCATCGGGCGTCTTGTGGATGTAGCAGTAGTCGCAGCGCAGATTGCAGGCGTTGGTGAGATGGAGCCAGGCTGTCAGCGTCTGAGGCGCTGATCGCCGCAGTGCCGGCGTGCTGCCAACCGGCACGAGCAAACCTAGCTCGGCCAAACGCCGTGCAGCATCGAGGCTCCGCGCAGGCTCGCCGATCAGCCGGGCACCCTCGGTCAGCGTGCGCGGCTGCTGAAACGCATTGAGCAAGGTCAGCGCCGTCCGGTTGAGCACGACCACGCCAGCCTGGCCGAACGGATTGAAAGCCAGCGAGAAATCCTGGGCCAGCGCGTCTATGTGCAGCGCCGGTCGTGTGTAGATAGTAGCTTCCCCCCTATCAGAGGTGGGTTGATCGAGGACGAACCCGTCGTCCAAATAAAGGCAGTCCCCCTCAACGAGATGCAAACTCTCTTTTGTCTGGCAATCTGATTCCACGATAGGGCTATCGTCAAAGGAGAAGATATCATTTTTAACCAAACAGAATCCGCCATCCATAGAACAGTCCGACTCAGCGACGGGAGTATCTCGATGCGAGCTGTCTCGGATAGCGATCATGATCGGTTTAGTAGCAACCAGCATGGTAAACTCCCGGCTCGTGTTGCGGCTCATGAGGAGTGTGATATATGCCTGGTATACCGCGTCGTGCGAAGCCTTCGCGGTTCATACACCTAGGATATTGTCAATTGTCTCGAACAAGGCATCGAGGTTGAGTCGATATTCAGAGATCACCTGTTGGACGATGGTGCGAGCCATTTCCGCCGATACATGCGCTTCTCCTAGGCGACTGGCAAAGGCGAGCAATGTCTTGTCAAACGCGTAGGATTGCGGCCAATAGCGCTGGAAGTAAGCCGTTGCAAGCGTGAAGTATCGTATACCGTCCCCCAAGCGATCCTTAAGCTCACTGTCGGTCGATTTACTTTGATCGACCCGGCGGAACGTCCATATCCCGCGTTGTAGATATACTTTACCGAGCGCAAGCCAGTATGCCTCACCTGGCTCCTGTGCTTCGCGAAACCCCACACCCGGTACTAAGTGGAGAGCTTTTGGTACGATCCTTACAACTCGGTTGAGGTATTTCTCAGCTATCCTGTGACTTTTCTGTGCTCTCTCCTCTTTACCCATGAATTCCAACAGGAAACCGCGATCACCATATGCCTGAGCCAAGTCGTCATATGAATCTGAAATCGGAAACTGCAGATCGTACTTTTGCGCAATCTTCAGCGCGTTCTTCTGATAGCTGATAGACCGATCATAGTATTTCAATGCAGTGTGACTATCGCCTTGGCGGCGAGCA
>Ga0075423_10004601_pt1 | contig 12806 bp, 10 predicted proteins | sample SoiMethybrSBSTD2_FD_80114 | JGI IMG/M metagenome (GOLD analysis project Ga0075423, IMG submission 80114) | Bulk soil microbial communities from a Populus tree surrounding site in Tennessee, USA - Soil MetaG P. TD hybrid SBSTD2 | ecosystem: Environmental > Terrestrial > Soil > Tree plantation...
GCGTGGCGATCTCAGGTTCATTTCCGATGAGCAATTGCAGAAGGCCCGCGAAACGATGCGAGCAATTGTCGCTGATCATCTGCCGGGAACGACTGCGTCGATCACCTTCGAGGACGGCAATCCAGCGATGCCGCCGACCAAAGGCAACATGGCGCTGCTGGCAGTCGAGGATGCAGTGAGCCGCGCGCTGGGTCAGGGACCGGTCGAAGCGTTGGATCCGGGCCGTCGTGGCGGCGGAGACATTTCTTACGTGTCGCAGTATCTCGATGCGCTCGACGGACTGGGAGTCAGGGGAATGCGCTCACACACGCCGGAGGAGAAAGTCGATTTGCGCTCGATTGTGCCGGCGACGGAGCGAGCGGCGATCCTTATTTATAGGCTCACACGGTAACCTTTGGCCCGGTCAAAAAAAAACGGCACGCCAACTGAGCGTGCCGTTTTTTCATAGCTACCGCGGAGCTTCAGGCGCTCGCGATTCTAACGCGCCCACATCCCCACGCCCCGCGAGTACTAGTATCCCGGATTCTGCACCATTGCAGTAGAGACGTCCATCTCTTCTTGAGGAATCGGCAAGAGAACCTGGGCCGGCGCGATGTTCGTAAGTCCGGTGTTCGTTCGAACCATGTCCGGCCAGCGATCGCCTTCGAACGCCAATTCGAGCCGGCGTTCATTAGCAATGGCTGCAAGAGTCACAGCCGGATCGGTCGCCACCGCATCTGGTGCGAGACCGGCGCGCACGCGAAGCCTGTTGTATTCAGCTGTGGCCTCGGCAAGACGACCCAGGTGCGCCAACGCCTCGGCGCGGATAAGAATCACCTCGGCGAGTCTGATCACGTGCAGATCTTCGTCGCCCGCCGGGTTTCTGAATTTCGCGGCGTACGTACGAGTACCCGCACGCGAAATCGAATACTTGCCCCTGAGATCCGTCGGGTTGTAGTTGGCGATGTTACCGCCGGACGCGGGATCAAACGCCGCGATGATGCCGGTCGTTTTGGTCGTGGCGTCGATGCTTGTCGTCGGAGCGGCCTCGTAACGGCCACCGAGAGCTTTCGGCAAATAATAGAAGCTTACCGATTGCGCCTGCGTCGGTGTGAAGGTCACTCTGAAGATGTCTTCGTTGGTGTTGCCACCGGTAGCGTCGAACAAATCCTGGAAATTGTTCGCGAGGGAGTATCCCTTCGCCTCAACTTGCGACGCTGCCGCTTCGGCTCCAGCCCAATCCTGCTGATAAAGCCGAACACGCGCTTCGATCGCTGATACCGCACCAAGCGACGCCTGGCGCGTCTGCGAGCGACCAGCCGTAATCATCTGCTTTGCCTGGGCGAGATCCGCGAGAATCTGCGTATATACAGCCGCACCTGTGGCCCGCGACGCCTGATTCGCCTCGTCCGGTGTCGAGACCGGCTCAAGGCGGAGCGGCACGCCCAAAGTAGTTGTGTTGCCATACAGCTTGACGAGATTGTGGTACGTGAGCGCCCTCAGGAAATAAGCCTCGCCCAGGATTTCGTTCTTTTCACTATCCGAGAGATCTGTCAAACCGGGAACCTTTGTGAGAATCTGATTCACGCGGTTGATCTCGTCGTACGCATCCTCCCAGATCGCAGTAGCCCTGAAATTGTCTGTACGAAGCTGGTGGTTTTGTGCGTCGGCGTAATCATCGAACGTGCCCGACCAACGTGCATTATCGGACAACACTTCCGTCCAGTCGATCAGATCGTGGCCGTACAAACCTGATTGCTGCAGACCTGCATACGCACCCTGCAGCGCGCCCCGCGCACCTGCTGCATCAGCGATAGCAGTCTGCGACTCTACCGAGCTGGTCGGCGGCACATCGAGCGTGTTGCTGCACGCGCCGAGTCCCACCGCGCTGGCAATTAATAAAATTTTATCGATTCGCATTATTTGAATGAGTCGAGAGTAATTATTTGTCATTGTCGCGGCCTACCAGTCCGTGCTCAGGCCGACCATCCAGGTACGAGCCAGCGGGTAAGAGTAGAACTCCTGCCCGAGCGAAATGTTCGACCCGGACCCGTTGCTGTTCACGTCAGGATTGTAGCCCTTGAAATGAGTCCACGTGTGGAGATTCCGGCCGCTCACGTAGAGCCGGGTGTTCTCCATACCCGCGAAACGTGCAACGCGGGTGGGGACCTTCATTCCCAGCGTGACTTCTTGCAGCCTGACGTAGTTGCCGGGCTCGACGAAGCGCGATGAATTGATATAACCCAGCGAGTTCCCGTCCCAACTCGGGCGGGGCTCGTCGGTGATGTCACCCGGCTTTTGCCACCGGCGCAGAGCGTAGGCGAACTTGTTGTCTCTATTGAATCCAGCGTCGTCGGAGAACTCTCTGATACCGTTCCATATCTGATTGCCGCCACTGAATTGAAGCGCGGCGCGCAGATCGAACGGACCAACGCCGAACGTGTTGGTTAGGCCACCCCAGCTCGTAGGCTGCGGGCTCCCCACTACTTGACGATCATCCGCGTTGATTTCCCCGTCGCCATTCAGGTCCTCATACATTGCGTCGCCGGTTTGCGGATCTACGCCGGTGAACTTGATGAGGAAGAATGACCCGAGCGGGTGTCCCACGAGCACCGAGTTTACGTCGTCGATGCCACTGTAGATCGGCTGATCCTTGTAGAGCGCGGTAACCCGATTCCTGTTGTGAGAGTAGTTGAAGGTCGTCTGCCAGGAGAAATTGCCGTTACCGCGGCTGGGAATGATGTCTGTCGACAGCTCCAGCTCGACACCCTGGTTTTCGATGTTCCCGACGTTGTCCGTGAAGGATGTGAAACCGCTCGTCGGACTGATCGGTCTCGAGACCAGAAGGTTGGACGTTTTCTTTCTGTACCAGTCGCCGACGATTCCGATGCGACCGTCGAACATAGTCCAGTCGAATCCGCCATCGACTTCCCTGGTTTGCTCCCACTTCAGATCAGGGTTGCCAAAGTTGTCAGGCGAAATGCCGCCCAGCCTGCCGTAATTGGCGGCACCAAAGCTGGATCGGAAGGTCTGATTTCCGATGCCTTGATTGCCGGTGGTGCCGACGCTGCCGCGCAGTTTGAGCGACCCGAGGCGCGACAGCCCGCTCAACATCGGTTCCTGGGTAATGACCCAGCCCAATGAGAACGCTGGAAACACTCCGTAACGGTTGTTCGGTCCGAACCGTGACGATCCATCCGCGCGGATACTCGCGCTTGCGAGATAACGGTCGGCGAGGTTGAGATTGGCGCGCGCAAAGTACGAGAGAAGATTATTCGCACTTCTGCTGCCGTCGTATAAGACAATCTGGGTTGCAGCTCCGACATCGTGCAGCGCAGCACTGAAGCCCTGTCCCTCGACGCGGTTGAGTTCGGTCTTGTTGCGTTCGGTGCTAGCGCCGAGCGTGGCCGTCAGAGTTCCCCGGCTACTTCCCGCCCACGGCGTGAGCGTGAAGAAACCCTCGCCAACAAACCTGTTACCGCTGTTAAAGGCCGATGTCGCGTCCCCGCCAACTCCGCCATTCTCATCTACGACTAGTGGCGAGCCCCAAAGCCGCTCATGCAATACGAGCTGGTCACCGGAAAACCGCGCGGTGAACTGCATCCAGTTGAGCAAACTGTAATTGCCCTCAACGTTTGCCAGCACGCGATTCGTCGAGGTGGGGTTGTAATCGTACGTCGCGATCGCGACCGGATTTGTGTACTGAAGTCCTGTCACGTCGCCAGTGCTGAATGTTCCATCAGGATTGTAGACCGGCATGTTGGGCTGGTCTGCAATGGCATTGGGCCCTGTACCGCTGATCGTGTTGTCGCTGACCTGCCGGTAGTTCACCTCTCTGGAGAGCCCAACCGAGGCTTTGATCGACAGCCGGTCAGTCGGATCTACGTCGATGTTGGCGCGTCCACTGGCGCGGTTGTAGGCGGTAGCTAGTTGAATGCCTTGCTGCCCGAAGTACGAGCCGGAGACGTAGTACTTCACTTTTCCGGATCCGCCTGTCAGTCCAATGTTCCCATCCCGCACCGGCGCCGTGCGATACACGAGGTTCTGCCAGTTGGTGTTGAACTGATCGTCAATGCCGACACCGAAACCCGTATCGATGATGTCCTGATCGGTGTAGCCGTCATTGCGCATGCCTTCCGCCATATAAGCCACGTACTGCTGGCCGTTTAGCATCTTCAAAAGCTTCTCGGGTTTCTGCCATCCGTTGTAGCCGTTGAAGGTGATGCGATTGGTCCCGGCGATGCCTCGCTTGGTCGTGATCATCACCACGCCGTTGGATGCACGTGACCCGTAAATACCTGCGGAAGCGGCATCCTTGAGGATCGTGATCGACTCGATTTCATCCGGATTGAGGTTTGTAACTGCCGTCATATCCTGTCCGCCGAACCCGACCTGACTGAAATCTCCGGTCTGAACCGGCACCCCATCAACCACGAAGAGGGGCTGGTTGCTGGCAGTGAGTGAAGCTGCGCCGCGAACGCGCACTGAGATGCCGTTTCCAGGGTTGCCCGCGTTCTGGGTGACTTGCACGCCGGCGGCCTTCCCTTGAAGCGCGGCATCGATACCGGCGATCGGCGTGTTGCGAATGTCCGAGGCCGACACCGTAGTCAACGCTCCTGTCACCTCTGACCGGTTACTCTGCCCGTAACCGACAACGACCACCTGCGACAATGTCGGAATGACAGCGCGCAGCTGAACGTCGGCGGCGGCGGTCGTGCCGTCAGCAACGTTCACGGTCGCCGTCTGCTGGGCGAATCCGATTTTCTGAACCCTTACCGTTGCGCTTCCGGACGGTACGCCCGCAAAGCGGTACACGCCGGACGCGTCGGTGAAGGTGACTCGATTCGTTCCGACCAACTGCACCTGTGCGCCACCAACAGGCAGGTTGGTCGTCGAGTCGACTACCGTCCCGCGCAACGTCCCAGTTCCCTGAGCGAGCGCGGCCTGCAGTGGCAGCAATGCCACCGCGACTACCACCAAGAATTTCCAACCAATCTTCAGACTTCTCATTCCCCCTCCTCCGTTTGGAACGGTTTACTGCATGGCGGCCAGATGCCGTCGACGGTCAAGGTGCTTAGATGCGCTTACTGCCGCGTATCAGGGAGAATGGTCTCCCCGGTGCGCGGGTCGTACGTGCTCCCCGCCGGAAGGAGCGACATCCTGATGTCGGTGGCTCCCAATACGGGTTCATGCGCGGCATTAGTCCGCGCCCGACGGGCGTCCAGAATCATCACCGCGCTCTTGCCCAACACCAGCCATTTGCCGTCGGGCGTTACCTTGAGCGCGGTACCCTCATCGATTCCCACGCCCAATAGCGAAGGCCTTTCGAGCACCACGCTGATCAGGCGATTCTCTCGCTGACGTCGGATGAAGTGCTGATCGACAATCGCGTTATGCACGAACCCCAGTCCGGGCACGATCTCGATCGCTCCGCGCGCGATCCTTGTGAACGACGATGAGTCGACGGCCGTCGAGAGACCGGGATAGTACTGGTTGCCGGTGATCATCGAGTCGCTCATGACGGCCGCACCTGCCGATGTTCCACCGACCACCGCCCCCGCATTATAGCGCTCATGGATTGCGCGCAAAACCGCGGAACCGCCGAGCGCAGCGGTGAGCAGCGATTGATCGCCGCCGGGAAACCAAATCCCCGTTGCCGTCCGAATTTTCGTCACGAGTGAGTCGTCGTCGGCGTGCGAGCGATTGAAGATCATCACGAAGGAATCAGCGCCGAGGCTATCCAGCTGTGCTTTTTTCTCGGCGCCTGCTTCCACCGCTGACGACGTTGCCATCGGCAGGATCGCGATTCGTGCTTTGCCAGGCCCACCGGCCAGATCGATGAAGTGTTTGACCAGCTCTTCCGGCTGCGAGCCGCCGCCGACGATGAGCAAGGTTCCTCGCGGACCGGGAGCACTTGCCGTTGGGCCAAACGATGCGGTCTGGACAGCGCTGACCGCGCAGCCAAGCGTGAACAGCAAGGCGATAGGCGTCGCCAGAACTCGCGGTCTTTTCACAGCGCTATCTCGGCCCGGTGTCCATTGCTTGCCGACGCAACAGGCGTGGTTGCTCCAAGGCGCCGTGAAACGCGTTTTGCCGCGGCGCACAGCTTCGCCTGTAGCTGGCGCCGGCGCTTTGGTGTGAGCCGGGACGACGGGCCATTTAGGCTAACCGCTGCCACGACGTGACCGAGGTGGTTCTTGATCGGCGCTGCCATGGCAACCAGACCGGTCTCGAGCTCATCGACAGCGAACGCGTAACCGTGCTGTCGCACCCGTTCGAGCTCGCGGTCGAGCTCCGCATGTGTGGTGATCGTACGCGGCCCATGCTTGGCGAGGCGAGGCAATGACCGCGTCGTCTGGGCGAATGCAAGCAGCACTTTACCCGTCGAAGTCGCGTGGATCGGCCAACGTCTTCCGATTTCGGGTGTGGCGCTGAAGAGGAAGCGTCCCTGCACCTCGTCGATGACGAGCACGTCGTTTCCGGAAAGTACCTCGAGTGTGGAAGTCTCACCCGATTCCTCGGTGAGTCGAACCAGCTCGAAGTGGGCTATTTCCCGAAGATGAGTCGTCGAAAGTGCCGACGTGCCGAGCGAGATCATCTCCGGCCCAAGTCGATAGGAGCCGTTGTGACCGTCCCTCGCAACCATGCCCTCGTTCTCCAACGCACCAAGCAGCCGGAACACCGTCGCTTTGCTTAATCCGGTCGCAATGCCGAGCTCTGTTACGCCGTAAGCGCTCGCTGAGCGGCCCAGCGCCTTTAACACGCTTACGGCACGCACTACGGCTCGCGTGCCTGTCAGAGGACGCAAATTGGAACGGCGTTTCATAAAGAGGCGGCTACATTGTTTGCCGGCTCAAAGGTTGTCAAGAATCGCTTTGTCAGCGGTATGTGAACGTTTCGTCTCGGTTCGCGCCCTGCATCACGGCTCGCTTTCCACGTGTCCAACGGTTGACACTCAGCGTTCTGGGTGCCTAGCTTGCCGCCCGAGCGCACCTCGTCGCCACTCCCATGACAGCTAAGTACTCTCGCATCTCGGAGTTAGCCTCCAACTCCGGCCAAACCGTTCGCATCCGAGGGTGGGTAACCCACGTCCGATCCTCGGGTAAAGTCGCTTTTGCGGTGATCCGCGACGGCACCGGCCTCGTGCAAACCGTTTTTGTAAAGAATGCCGTAAGTCCGGAGACCTGGGACGCATTCAGTCGGCTGACCCAGGAAACGTCCGTCGATATCGAGGGTGAGGTCAGGCCGGACGCGCGCTCGCCCGGCGGTTACGAGATCTCGGTGAAGGAGATGTCGATCTTCGGCGGAAGTCCGATCGACTACCCCATCCAGCCGAAAGAGCACGGCATCGACTTTTTGCTCGATAACCGTCACCTCTGGCTTCGGTCGCCGCGCCAGCGCGCGATCGCCAGGATCCGCTCCGAAGTCGAGCAGGCTATCCGTGATTTCTTTTACGAGCGGGATTTTACGCTTGTCGATACCCCAATCCTTACTGGCGCCATCGGTGAGCGGAGTGGGCTGTTCGAGACTGAATATTTCGACGAGGGAAGCGCGTATCTGGCGCAGACGGGTCAGCTCTACGGCGAAGCCGCAGCCGCTGCACTAGGAAAGATCTACTGCTTCGGTCCCACCTTTCGCGCTGAAAAGTCGAAAACGCGGCGTCACCTGACTGAGTTCTGGATGGTCGAGCCTGAAGTCGCGTTCAACGATTCGAACGACAACATGCGGCTGCAGGAAGAATTCGTGTCGTATATCGTCGCCCGCGTCCTCGAACGTCGTCAGCCGGAGCTAAAAGAGCTTGAGCGCGATACCTCGAAGCTCGAGAGCATCAAGCCGCCATTTCCGCGCATCAACTACACCGACGCCGTAAAGATCCTTCAGGGCAAAGGCAGCTCGGTGAAGTGGGGAGACGACCTCGGCGCCGAAGACGAGACGCTGCTGGTCGAAGGTCAGGATCGCCCGGTCTTTATTTACAACTATCCGAAAGAAGCAAAAGCGTTTTATATGAAGGAGAACCCCGACGATCCACGCACGGTGCTTTGTGATGACTTGCTGGCACCGGAGGGCTACGGCGAGATCATCGGCGGATCACAGCGCGAAGACGATCACGACAAGCTGCTGGCGCGCATCAAAGAGGAAGGTTTGCCGCTCGACGCATACGGCTGGTATCTCGACCTCAGGAAGTACGGCACCTTCGTTCACGCGGGATTTGGACTTGGTCTGGAGCGCACGGTTGGCTGGATCTGTGGCATTCATCACATCCGGGAAGCAATCGCATTCCCGCGCACCATGAATCGCCTGCGTCCCTGATGCATGCGATAGCTTGCTGACTGAACTCGTCAGAGGTCGAAATGGGTTTCGAGCAATATCACGAGCCACCTGATGAACTTCCGCCGAAAACGCGGACATTCGCACGCATGATCGTCTCGCTGATCGAGGAGGCGGAGGCGATCAACTGGTACGAGCAGCGGCTCGCCGTGGAAAATGACAAGGTCGCGCGCGCAATCATGCGCAACGCACAGCACGAAGAGTTCAAACACTTCGGCATGGATCTCGAGTTCCTCCTGCGACGGACCCCCAAATGGCGCGACGTCGTGAAGGAGATCCTCTTTCAGCCCGGCGATATCGTCGAGCATGGAGAAGAAGCCGAAGAAGATTCGAGCGAATGACGGACTGGCGCATTTGCGGGCTATCGTGAACCTTTTATTGATATGATGGTTCTCTCGTCTCGCCGACCGGATGCAAGCCTCATCGAGTACGTAGAGTCGCGCGCTCGCAGTGCGCCGCTTCGCGTCCTGATTGCGCACACCGTTCTCGCAATCGCGGTCGCTCTGACCGCTTTCAGCGTCCTGCCGTCGCGCAGGCAGGTAGTTTTCCCATTCGCGCTTACGTATTTCTCGTGCGGCGCCTGGGGCCTGTTGGATCGCGCGAGATCCCGCTCGACAGCGAGCGGCGGACAACTGAGCGCACGGTATCTGGGAATGCTGTGCTCCTTCTTTGTCGGGCTCGCGGTGCTTTCCGGAATCGCGCTGCTCTTTGCCCTCAGCTTCACCTTGCTCGGCTCTCCCTGGATCCTCTGAGCTAATCAGGTGGGCAAACGTGATCCGCGGGTCGACGCCTACATCGCCAGGTCAGCGGAGTTCGCGCGGCCAATTCTAGACCACATCAGGGACGTGATTCACCAGGCGATCCCGGATGTCGAAGAAGACATCAAATGGGGCGCACCGTTTTTCAATCACGAGGGTGTTGTCTGCGGGATCGCCGCGTTCAAGGAGCATTGCGCGATCAACCTCTGGAAAGCGTCGCTGATCGTTGGAGACAAGAAAGGCGAATCGGCAGGTCAATTCGGTCGTATTACGAAGTTGTCTGATCTTCCTTCCGACAGCGCGCTCAAAGGTTACTTCAAGCAAGCTGCGCGACTCAACGAGACCGGAGTCAAACAGCCTCGCGCGAAAAAGGAAGCGCCGGACAAACTGGTAGTGCCGCCGGAGCTGCAGAAAGCCCTGAAAGCAAACAAGAAGGCGGCCGCTGCCTTCGAGAAATTCCCGCCCAGTCACAAACGCGAGTACGCCCGGTGGATCGCCGAAGCGAAGGGCGAAGACACGCGCGCACGGCGTGTCAGTACCGCGATCGAATGGATCGCCGAGGGAAAGGGACGGAACTGGAAGTACGAGAAGCGCTGACGCTCCAACGGGCCCGGCAAATGCTGAAAAATGTCGGAACTAACAGTCCGACATTTCCCGGAGGCGCCATGAAACTGATTCGTTCAACGTTGGTACCAGTCATCGTTTCTGCGATGGCTTGCAGTCAGGCCACAGACTCGATCGCGCCGATTACCGCCTTACCGCGACCACTGTCTGTTGCGGAAAACAAGGTCATCACTGCGAGCAACGATTTTGCTTTCGACCTTTTCCGGACCGGCAACCAGTATCAGCACAAAGCGAACGTTTTCATCTCGCCACTAAGCGCATCGATGGCGCTTGGAATGACGGTCAGCGGCACGAGCGGAACTACCTACGACGAGATGATAGCAGCGCTGAGATTGACAGGTGCGACGCGGGATGAGGTCGGTGAAGGCTACAAGAACCTCATTTCCCTGCTGACGGGTCTGGATCCGCGAACGGTCTTCACAATCGCCAACTCAATATGGTACGAACAAACTTTTCCTTTTAATACATCGTTTCTGGATAACAGCAGGAAATACTTCGACGCCGAAGTGACAGGTCTCGATTTCACGAGCGCATCATCGATCCAGACGATAAACTCGTGGGTAAAGGCCAAAACGAACGACAAGATCGACGGGATCATCGATCACATCGATCCCAATGAGAGAATGTTTCTCATTAACGCCATCTACTTCAAGGGAATCTGGCAGAAGCAGTTCGAGAAATCGAAAACTACGGATGCACCGTTCCATAACGCCGATGGCACAACTTCGACAGTGCCGATGATGGCGCGCGAAGAAGGGGCGGACGCTGTCGTCAATCCCGACTACGCTGCTGTGGATCTGCCCTATGGGAACTCCGCGTACACAATGACGGTCATCATGCCGAACGGCGACATTGACGCGTTCGCGGAATCGTTTGATCAGGCAAAGTGGAAAGACCTGATAAGCTCGCTACATGACTCGGAGATGGCGGTCAACCTCCCGCGATTCAGAATCGAATGGGAACGCCAGCTCAACGACGACCTTCAGCAACTGGGAATGCGGCTGGCGTTCACGCCTGACCACGCGGACTTCACACCGATGTCTCCGCTCGGCCAACATCTCTACATCACGAAGGTGCTGCAGAAGACATATGTCGACGTCGATGAGCAGGGAACCGAAGCAGCAGCGGTGACGTCTGTCGGGGTTGGGGTTACCTCTATGCCGCCGACCTTTCGCGCCGACCGCCCTTTCATGGTCGTGATTCGCGAGCGCTTTTCCGGGACGATCCTTTTTATCGGAAAGATTGCGAAGCTGCCAGCATGAAGGTCTGACGGCTCACTCGGCGGAAGGCGTTCCGCCGAGTGAGTTTCTCGCGCGCTCGGAACGCTTCGCCTCATCCCACAGCCGGTCGAGCGCTTCCAACCCGGCGTGCGCGACGTCGATCCCTCGCTCCTTCGCCAATCGTTCAATCTCCTGGAAGCGACGCTCGAATTTCGCGTTGGCTTTATCCAGAGCAATCGACGCGTGTACACCCGCTTTGCGGCAGAGATTTACGACCGCGAAAAGAAGATCGCCGAGCTCCGCCTCGAGCGCGTAATGTCGTTCGTCCAATACGGGCGGTGTACCGGGCTGCTGCTTCGGCATTTTTGCGAGCTCGGCGCGCACTTCGTCCAGCTCTTCCTCCACTTTCTCGGATGGTCCATCGACATCGGGCCAGTCAAAGCCGACGCCGGCCGCGCGATCCTGAAGCCGGTGCGCGCGGTGGAGCGCGGGCAAGCCCGATGGCAATCCGTCCGCAATGCTCTTTCGGCTCCTCGATTTCATTCGCTCCCACGGCTCGCGTGAGGCGTCGCCGTAGAGATGCGGATGCCGACCCTTCATCTTCGTGATCAAGCCGGTGGCAACATCGCCAAAGGTGAAGGCGCCACGTTCCTCGGCTAACACCGAGTGAAAAAGAACCTGGAGCAGAACGTCGCCGAGCTCTTCTCGCATCATTCTGTCGTCCCCGGCGCGAATGGCGTCGTCCAGCTCGTGCGATTCTTCAATGAGGTATGGGCGCAGCGTCTCGTGCGTCTGAGCCGCGTCCCATTCGCAGCGCGCACGCAAATCGCGCATGAGGGCGAGTGTGTCGTCGAGAAAACGGGGTTCAGTCATGGCGAGCCGAGGCGGAGGTGCATTTTCTTTATGTCAGGCGTAGTGCTGTTTGGCGCAACATAACCTAAGCATTTGATGAGCACTTCCTTACGACGCGCACGCGTCGAAATCGATCTCGGCGCAGTCCAGCGAAACGCTGCGGCGATGGCTCGCCGCGCCGGCGTTCCCATTTTGCCGATGGTGAAAGGTGATGCGTACGGTCTTGGCGTGACGAAGGTCGTGAGTGCCCTCGAAAAACTGGGACCGTGGGGATACGGCATAGCCAGCGTCGATGAGGGGCAGGAATTGCGCGACGCCGGCATCGTCAAACCAATCATCGTTTTTACTCCGCTGCTGGAAGCCGATCTCAAGCGGGCGCGCGCGGCGAGGCTGACCCCGACCTTGGGCTATCGCGGCGAGATCGACGCGTGGCGCAGCAGTGGAGGAGGCTCCTGGCATTTCTCGATCGACACCGGCATGAGCCGAGCTGGCATTCCATGGCGCGAGGTCGAGCAGGTGCGCTCGCTACTCGAGCTGATGCCGCCGGAAGGTGCTTTCACACATTTCCATTCCGCCGAGCTCGACGATGGCAGTATGGAGGCGCAGGAGAAGCTGTTTCGCGAGTCAATCGCTTCGCTGCCGTCGCGTCCGCGTCTGCTGCACACCGCCAACAGCGCGGCAATTGCGCGCCAGGGTCGTAGCCCATGGGACCTGGTGCGCCCCGGAATATTTCTCTACGGAGTCGGCAGCGGCCGGAGTGCGGCGATTCACCCGGAGCCGGTAGTCCATCTACGCGCTCCAATAGTCGAGATTCGCGAGCTGCAGGCGGGGGAAAGCGTCAGCTATGACGCCACCTTTCGCGTCGATCGACCGGCTCGCATCGCAACACTGGCTGTCGGCTACGCCGACGGTTACCCGCGTGCTCTCAGCGATGTGGGATCCGTACTCGTAGGTGGTACACTGGCCACTGTGGCCGGGCGAGTAACGATGGACATGACGATGATCGACGTTACGACAGTCAAATGCACCGTCGGCGATACCGCGA
>Ga0075423_10004603_pt1 | contig 12806 bp, 9 predicted proteins | sample SoiMethybrSBSTD2_FD_80114 | JGI IMG/M metagenome (GOLD analysis project Ga0075423, IMG submission 80114) | Bulk soil microbial communities from a Populus tree surrounding site in Tennessee, USA - Soil MetaG P. TD hybrid SBSTD2 | ecosystem: Environmental > Terrestrial > Soil > Tree plantation...
ACCGTGTCAATCTGAAATCTGCAATCTGCGCGATCTGTAATCTCGATCGGCAAGCTGGAATCGGGGAATCTGAAATCTATCGGGGAATCTGGAATCTATCCAGAATCTGAAATCCGGAAATCGTGGAATCTGTGGTGCGATTGCCGATTCTAGATTGCCGGATAGATTCCAGATTTCCGATAGATTCAAGATTCGCGATTGCCAGATTACGGCTCCGATTGCAGATTCCCCGATTTCACATTTCAGATTGACAGGGTTCTTTACTTTCCGGCTCTGGCCCTGTTTGCTTTCGCATCCGGGAAATCCGGCTTGATTTGCAGCGCGCGCTCGAATTCGGCGATCGCCTCCTGACGGCGTCCGAGCTGCGCGAGCGCGACGCCGAGATCGTTGTGGATCGCATACGAGGTCGCCTCCGGCTCGAAGCGAAGCGCCTCGCGATACGCCGAAATGGCGTCCGCAAACTGCCCCTTCTCGTACAGCAGATTGCCGAGACTGTAGTGCGCGAACGCCAGGTCGGGCTGCAATCGGATCGCCGCCTGCAGGTGTGAGATCGCCTCGTCGCGGCGGCCGAGACGACGCAGGACGTCGGCCAGATTGACGTGCGGCAGCGCCGCGTCCGGCTTGAGCCGAATCGTCTCGTTGAACTCGGCGATCGCGCCCTCGGCGCGACCCGCCTGGAGCAGCGCCCTGCCGAGATTGTTGTGCGCTTCCGCAAAGTCCGGCTTGAGGCGAATCGCCTCGGTGTACTGTGCAATCGCCTCGTCGGTCCGTCCCAGCCGCAGCAGCGCCGAGCCGAGGTTGTCGTGCGCGTCGGCGTAGCGCGGGTTGATCCGTAACGCCTCGCGGATCTCGGTGACTGCCTCCTCGTCCCGGCCGAGCTTCTGAAGCACGCTGCCCATGTTGTGGTGCGCTTCGGCGGTGCTGCGGCTGCTCGACTGCAATCTGAGCGCAGTCGCATAGAAGCGCTGCGCTTCCTCGATCTGACCCAGATGTTCGGCGACGATCCCCATGTTGTTGTAGGCCTCGGCGTAGGTGGGGAACAGTCGGAGGGCTTCCTGATGCTCTCGCGCCGCATCCTCGTATCGACCCATCCGCTGGTACGCGACGCCGAGATTGTTGTGCGCCTCCGCATTGGCGGGATTGAGACGCAGCGCGGTCTGCAGCAAGGTGACCGCTTCAGGAAAACCCTGGGACGCTCCGGCCAGCTTCAGCGCGCCGAGGTTGTTGTAAGCCATCCACGCGGCAGGATTCCGCGCGATCGTCTCGCCATACAGCACCTCGGCGCTGACGTATTGCCGGCTTTGACGCCAGGTCAATATGCCGAGGCCGGCGCCGAGAATCAGCAGGAGGACCGCCAGTACCTGCGATTGCCGTCCCGGTGCGGCGAAGCGTGACACCAGAATTGCGACACCCGCGGCGGCGAGTGCCAGCATCGGAATGCTGGCCAGATACTGGAAATGATCCGCGACGAACGAGTAGCGGAACGGAAAGACGTTCACGAATCCAAGCGCCGGGACGAGCGTTCCGCAGAAGATCAGACACGCGGCCAGCGGCGCGCGCGACGTCGCCCGGAAACGCCACAACAGCACGACCGCGGCAACGAGTCCAATCGGATAGAGATACTGCCACCAGACGGCCGGATCGATCTGCCACCGCGGGTAGACGAAGATCAAATTCACGGGCCAGATCAGCTTGGCCAGATAGAACCAGGACGCGCGGCCGGCGATGAGCAGCCGCTCGACCAGACTCAAATGAAACTCAGCGCCGCGAGCGCCGATGAACGTGCGCTCGACCCACGCGGTAAAAAGACCCGCGGCGATGCCGGCGATGAAGAATGGAACGAGCGGCGCGACGTCCCGCCTCCAGGACAGACGGCCTCGCTGCCACCAGAAGACGACCAGCAGCACGGCCGGCAGCGTCGCCGTCACCGACTTGGTGAGAAGCGCCAGACAGAACAGGACGAACGCGAGCGCGTACCAGACACGCTGCCTGCCGCGGTCGAACGCGAAATACACCAGCGCGGCTGTCAGGTAGAACGCGCCGGACAGGGTGTTCTTGAGCTCCGTGATCCACGCGACCGATTCGACGTGAACCGGATGCAGCGCAAACAGGACGCCCGCAAGCACCGCGCCGGGAACCGCCAGCCGCCGCAGGATGACGACGACGAGAAACGCGGACACCGCGTGCAGGACGATGTTGACGATGTGATAGCCAAGCGTCGCGTCGCCCCAGAGTCGGTGAAGGATCCAGAACGTGGAGTGGACGACCGGGTAATACTGCTGCGTCGCGCCAAGGTCGAACCAGATCCGGCGCAGCCCGTCAGCCGACTGCAACTCCACGCTCGTAATGTGCGCGTCGTCGTCCCATAACTGTCCGCCGCGCCACGCCGGGTAGTACGCGACGAGGGCCGCGAGGACGAGGGCCGGCAACAGCAGGCTGGTGTAGGCCGGCTTTGAAGGGCCGGCGACCATCGACTCCCTGTGCTTTGACTCAGGTTCGTGCTTGGATCGCGATCGCGTCCGGCGACTCACACGCGCATTATTCGTGATTTGGCGATGGGGTGATGTGGTGAATTGGTTCGTAGGGTAAGCTCGGAGACCGACTATGTCCGATCCCGCGTACCCGGCGGCGCGGATCGTCGCGAAAAAAGTGCAGGCCCATTTCGGCCGGCGGCTGGCGCTCGCGCGCGAACGCGGACGCGACGCGCTGGCGCCGGAACCTGACGCCGAGGCGATCGAGACGCTGATCGATGCCGCGTTCTGGGCGAGTCTCCGCCGGGAAGAGGGGCTCACACCGAAGATTTCGCTCGCGCTGGTGCCGCCGGAACAGGCCGGTCAGCCGCTGCGATTCGAACAGCAACTGCCGCTCGACCCTGCCGCCCTCGCCAAGCTGGCGCCGGCCGTCGAGCGCCCCGGCATCCACCTGGGCGTCTGGCACGAGACCGCCGCCGATCAGGTGCCTGGCAATCTCGGCACGCTCCGCGTCTGGGGGACGACGCGCGTCCTTCCGGCGTATTGCTTCGTCATCGAGGTCATCGCGTCCGGCTTACTCGTCGTCAAGGATCGCAGCGAGCCGATCGGCAAGTTCATCAACGTCGCGGTCCTCGAGGGCGATCAGATCAAGTTCGTCGACGAACGCGGGGTTGACGTGCCGGATTGCCCCGGCATGTTGCGATCGCTCCTCGGGTCCGATACGTCGGTGCCGAACGGCCAGTCCGTGAACGTGATGGTGCTGCTGGCCGCCTCGATGCGCGCGCACGGCCGTGGCGGGACGCTGCTCGTGACGCCGGCGGGATCGGCTGAGTGGCGCGAGTCGGTGGCCAGTCCGATCCTGTACTCGGTTCAACCGCCGTTTTCCGAGCTTGCCGATCTGATGCGGCAGGACAAGGACGACCGCACAGGCCACGAATGGCAGGAGGACCTCCGGCGCGCGGTTGACGCGCTCGCGGGGCTGACGGCGGTCGACGGCGCGACGCTCATCACGGATCAATACGAGCTGCTCGCGTTCGGCGCCAAGATCTCGAGGCGGCGGGGCAGCGCGCCGGTCGAAACCGTGATGGTCACCGAGCCCGTCGAGGGCAGCACGACGTCGACCGCCGCGCCGGCGCAGCTCGGCGGGACGCGACACCTGTCGGCGGCGCAGTTCGTACACGATCAGCGCGACGCGGCCGCGCTCGTCGCCTCGCAGGACGGACGGTTCACGATCTTCAAGTGGTCGCCGTGCGAGGATCTAGTGCACGCCCACCGGGTCGAGGCGCTGCTGCTGTAGCAGGTGGCTCCACTTCATCTGCTCCACGCCATCCACGACTTCCTGCCGCGTTACCAGGCGGGATCCGAGATTTACGCGCTCGAGCTGGGACGTGAGCTCGCGCGGCGCCATCGCGTCACGATCCTGTGCGCGGAGTACGATCCCTCCCACGCCCACGGCGACCTCGTCTGGCGCCTGCAGGACGGGCTGCCGGTCGTCGAGATCGTCAACAACTGGGTGTGCGGATCGTTCGAGGACACCTACCGGCCGCCGATGATTGGCGATCGGCTTCGCCACGTGCTGCGCGCGATCCAGCCGGACGTCGTGCACGTGCACAACCTGCTGAATCTGTCGTTCGAGCTGCCGGCGCTGGCGAAGGCGGCCGGCATTCCCGTCGTGGCGACACTGCACGACTACACGCTCGTGTGCCCGTCGGGCGGGCAGCGCATTCATCGCGCCGATCGTCACGTCTGCCACGAGATCGACGTCGATCGGTGCGCCCGCTGCTTCAAGGAGTCGCCGTTTCACACGAAGATGTCGCTCGGCCTGGTCGCGGCGGCGCCTGCCCCCGTGCGGTCGCTGGCTGGAGCAGCCCGGCGACATCTGCCCGCGCTGACCGGCCGGCTGGCAGCCGCGGCGCCGCAGTCCGCGGGTTGGCGTATCGAGCCGCAGGACATTACTCGCCGATTGGCGGCGGCGCGCGACGCGTGGCAGCAGATCGATCTCTTCGTGGCGCCGTCGGCGTCGATGGCGCGCGAGTACGAGCGGCTCGGCATCGCGCCGTCGCGGATCCGTGTTTCCGATTACGGCTTTCCGCCGCTGGAACCGGCGTCCGAGAAGCCGGTTGCGCCGCGAACGGGTCCCCTGCGCATCGGGTACGTCGGCACGCTGGTCTGGCACAAGGGGGTCCACGTGCTGCTCGATGCGGTCCGGTCGCTTCCAGCGGGATCGTTTGAGGTGAAAATCTACGGCGACCCCGCCGTCTTCGCCGATTACGCGCGCGATCTTCGCGCCGGCGCGGCCGATCTGCCGGTGACGTTCGCCGGTCAGTTCGAACGGCGTGGCGCAGGAGCCGCGTATGGATCGATCGACGTCCTGGTCGTGCCGTCGCTGTGGCTCGAGAACTCGCCACTGGTGATCCACGAGGCCTATCAGGCCGGCGTGCCGGTGATTGGCGCCCGCATCGGCGGCATTCCGGAGCTCCTGGACGAGGGGCGAAACGGCTGGCTGTTCGAGGCTGGTTCCGCCGTCGATCTGGCCCGGGCGCTCCGGCAGGTCATCGATCATCCAGCGCGTCTCAGCGAGTTTTCCGCAGAATTGCCGCGTGTCAAGTCGATTACGGAAGACGCTCTGGAGTGGGAGGTCCGGTATGCCGAGGTACTGAATAGCGCCGCAGTCGGAGGACAGAATTGACTGAGGGTCCGCACCGCGTTTCGCTTGTGTTGCCGACGAAAAACGGGGCGGCGACGCTGCCGGCTGTACTCGAGGCCGTCTGGCGGCAGCGCGCATCGTTCGGCCTCGAGACCATTGCGATCGATTCCGGATCGACCGACGGCACGCTCGATCTGCTGCGCGGCAAAGTCACTCACCTCATCAGCATTCCACCGCACACGTACGATCACGGCCTGACACGGAATCTCGGCATCATGCAGGCGACGGGTGAGCTCGTGGTCCTGCTGGTGCAGGACGCGGTGCCCGCCTCAGAGCACTGGCTGGAGGCGCTGACGACGCCGCTCTTCGCCGATCCAGAGCTGGCCGGGACGTTCGCCCGCCAGCAACCGGCGCCGAATGCCAGCGCGATCGCGCGCCACTATCTCTCGAAATGGGTCGCGTCCAAGGATTCAGCCTGGACGAGGTCGCTGAACGGTCCCGCCGAGCTGGATGATCTGCTGCCGCTTCAACGGATGGAGTTCTGCGCGTTCGACAACGTCTGCTCGTGCATCAGGCGATCCGTCTGGACCGAGCATCCATTTCACTCGTCGCCAATCGCCGAGGACCTGCAGTGGGCCCACGAGGTCCTGCTGGCTGGGCACAAGCTCGCCTTCGTGCCCGAGGCGGTCGTCGTGCACTCGCACGATCGGTCGCCGTGGTACGAGCTCTTCCGCACGCACGCGCTGCACAAGCGGCTCTCTGAGCTGTTCGGGATCGAGACCATCCCGACGCCGCAGCTCCTGGCTCGGGCAATCGCGTCGTCACTCGTCACGAACCTCTGGTGCGAGCGAGCGGCGCCCGCACAGTGGCCGCGTGCGGCGGCCCTTTCCGTCGTCTGGCCGCTGGCGCAGTATCTGGGAGCACGTGATGCGAGGGCAAAGGGCACAGGGCAGAGGGCAGAGGGAAGGGTGAAGGGGGAAAAGGAAAAGGAAGTCACTCTGCCGGAGCCAGACCTGTACGATCGACCTGGTACCATCCTGAAACTCTGATGCGTGTCCTGCTCGTGGTCCACGGTTTCCCGCCCGCCGCGCAGGGTGGGACCGAGATCTATGCGGACGCGCACGCCCGCACGCTTCGCGATCGATTTGGCGACGATGTCTGCGTGCTCACGCGCGAGCAGGATCCGAGCCGGCCGGAGTATTCGATCCGATCGGCCACGCGCGCGGGGATCAGAATCGTCCGGGTCAACAACACGTTCCGCAAGGCTCGAAGTTTCGCCGAGACCTATCGCAACGAGTCGATTGACGCGATCGCCGGCGCGCTCGTCGACGAGTTTGCGCCGGATGTCGCGCACGTTCACCATCTGACCTGTCTTTCGACCGGGATCGTTCCCACGCTCGCGGCCAGGCGCGTGCCGGTGTTCATGACGCTGCACGACTACTGGTTGATGTGTCACCGCGGGCAACTGCTCGACGAGCGGTATCGCGTTTGTGAGGGACCGGGGCCCGCCGGCTGCGCGAACTGTCTCGGCCCGGCGGCCGGAGTCGGCGCGGCTGGTTTTGCCGGCGCGACGGTGATGCGGGCCGTTGCGGACCGCCTGCCGCCGATGATCGCGCAAAGGATGATCTCGCGGGCCCGCGGCGTGAGCGGAAAGTTGTCGAGCGATCGCTGGGCGTCACTGGAGGCGCGGCGGCGCCTGGAGCACATGCGCGAAGTCTGCGCCGGCGTCACGCACTTTTTCGCGCCTTCCGATCACATGCGGCGGCGCTTCATCGAGTTCGGCGTGCGACCCGAGCGCATACAGGTGGCGGAGTACGGGATCGAGCTGCGATCGGTTCAAAGCATCACGCGTCGATCCTCTGATCGGCTCCGGCTGGGCTTCGCCGGAAGTCTGATGAGGTCGAAAGCTCCTCACCTCCTCGTCGAGGCTTTTCGTCGTCTGCCGGACGGATCGGCAACACTCGATATCTTCGGCGCTTACTCGGCGTACCACGGCGACGATAGCTACTGGCCGGTCCTCGCCCGGTCGATGCGCGAAGGGCGCGTCCGGTTCCATGGTGCGATTCCGCACGACCGAATGGCCGAGGTCATGGGGACGATCGACGTCCTCGTCGTGCCGTCCATCTGGCCCGAAACCAGTCCAATTGTCATCCGGGAGGCGCTGGCTTCCGGCATACCCGTCGTAGCGTCGCGGATTGGCGGGATTCCGGAAACGGTCAAGGACGGTGTCAACGGCCTGCTCTTCGAGCCAGGCGATGCCGGCGATCTCCATCGCGTGCTCGCACGCCTCAGCGACGAGCCAAATCTGCTCGACTGTCTGCGGCGAGGAATCCGTCCGGCGCGGACGATCGACGAGGATGTCTCGTTGACGCGATCGCGGTACGACCCCTCTGCAGCCGTGAACGCATCGCCCCTGTCATCCAGGTCCATCCAGGCGCCCGTGGTCGACAACCGCATCGCCGGAATCGTCCTGAACTACGGACCACCAGACGATGCGATTCTCGCGGCGCGATCGCTGCAGCATTCCTCGGTGCCAGTACGGCTCATCATCGTCGACAACGGATCGGACCCCGACTGCCGGCGTGCGCTCATGGCGCTGGGCGACGACGTGACCGTGATACAGACGGGGCGGAACCTGGGATTTCCCGCGGGCATGAATGCCGGAATCCGCGACGCGCTCTCTGGCGGCGCTTCGCACGTGTTCCTCGTCAACAGCGACATGATCGTGCCGTCCGCATGCGTCGATCGTCTGCGTGAGGCGCTCGAGAAGAGCGGCGCCGGAATCGCGGGGCCCGTGGTTCTCAGCCGATCGGCGCCGGATCGTGTCGGCACGCTCGGGATTTCCTACCGATCGTCAACGGGCAGGATGCGGCACAACGCATTGGGTGCGCGCCTTCCGGCGATGGAACCACCTCGCACAATTGCGCGCGCGGACGCCGTCAGCGGCTGCGCGATGCTGATTCGCCGCGAGGTGTTCGAAGCGATTGGACTGCTCGACGAAGCGTATTTCTTCAGTTTCGAGGATCTCGACTTTTGCTTTCGCGCGCGGAACGCCGGCTTCGAAACCGTGCTGGCGGGAGAGGCGAAGGCCTATCACGAAGGGGAGCGATCGATTGGCGCCGGTCCGCGGCGCCTCTACTACGCCGCCCGCAATCATCTCCGATTTGCCGGAATCGCTGGCGCTGGACGGAACGGCAGCCGGGTCGCGACATTCTGGCGCGGCTCGTCCATCGTTGCCCTGAATGTCGCGCATGCGGTTCGCACGAGTGGCGGGACGCTGCCGGGACGTCTTAGCGCGGTCGTGCGAGGGACACGGGATCACGTGGCTGGGAGATACGGCGAACAGCCATGACCAGGGCATAGATCACGGTCAGCACGACCATCGCCTCGGACGCCGTGAGGCGATGAAAGAGCCGGCCGCCCGGTGTCGCTTCCCAAAACGGAGACCAGACAGGCGGCGCGAGCACGAGGGCGATCACCACTGCGGCAGCAATCGCCCATCGCAGGCCCCCAGAATCTCGCAACGGGCGCCGCGAGACTTTGGTGAAGGTGACGAGCATCACCACACCGACGGCAGCGCCGATCGCGTTCAGCACGACGTCGTTCCAGTCGAAGTAATCCGGCGCGCCGCGAGGCAGGAATCTCGCCTGATACCCCTCGTCGATGGCGCCCAGGATGGTGGCGCCGATCCACGCGATCTCCACATCACCGACCGCCGGCGCCAGCAGCAGCACGATCAGCGCGTACTGCGGATAGTGGATGCTCTCGACCGCGTTGACGACGATCAGCCTGTGCGCCAGGAGCATCAAGGCAACGAGACACGTCATCGTCAGTCCGACGAGCAGGCGGTGCCCGCTCGGCCAGACCCAGATCGTCACGAACGTGCACGCGCCGAGGAGCAGAAACCCCACGCGCACGACGGTGTCGTACTCGGTGAAGCCGTACCGCGTGGCCAGCCAGTCGCAGAAGTCCGTGACGGGCAGGTGCAGGAAGACGTCGGCAAGAAAAACGATTGCGGCGGCCGCGAGCCACATCCGGGCGCGTCGGTCGCCGATCAAGGCGATGGCAGGCCCTCAGGCGCGGCGGTGGTGTCCTTCGCCTGAAGGTCACGAATCTCGGCGCCGAGAATGGCCGTTTCCTCAACCAGGCGATCGATCTGCTGCCGCTGCCGCGACAGGACGACCGAGAACCACAGGAGCGCCACGAACACGCTGACCACGAGCAGCATCAGCAGCAGGCTCGGCGGGTAGAAGACGCCAAGCTCGCGCGCGGCGATGTCCAGCAGCCCGCGCCAGATGGAGAGTCCCAGAATGGCGAGCGAGCCAAGAATCCAGAGGAGCGAGTATTCCTCGACCAGTTTCCGGCGCCTGACCAGCTCCAGCACGACCATCAGCAGGACGACACTGACGGCGATCGCGACCACCTGCACGCGATCAATCACGTTCGAGTCTCCCGACTCCGGTCCGGAGTGGCACGATGATCATCGCCAGCAGGATCCGCGCGCCTGCCGCGGTGATCCGGAACGGCGTGAGCGACGTCCGGCCGCCTTGCCGCGGTCGCGCATGAACGGGCACTTCCTCGACGACGAGACCGTTGCGGCTGAGGAAGAGCCGCAGCTCCGGTTCGGGATAGCCCGTGGGATGGTGCTCGGCGAGCAGCCGGACGGCTCGCGGTCCGAGCGCGCAGAACCCGGATGTCGGGTCGGTGACGACCCGGCCCGTGAGCATCCGAAGGCACAAGCTGAGCGCGTGCTGGAGCAGGCGAACGGTCATCGACGCATTCGCGCGCGACTCCGTGTAGCGGGATCCGAGCACGACATCCGCGCGTCCGGCGCGGAGCGGCGCGAGCACCCGATGGATGTCCGTTGCGCGATGTTGTCCGTCTCCGTCGAGCCGGATGGCCGTGTCGTAGCCCTGACGTGCCGCGTAGCGGAGGCCGGCGCGCATCGCGCTGCCGACGCCCATGCGTTCCGGTAGCCGCAGCCACCGGACGCCGAGCTCCTCGATCACGTCCGGCGTGTCGTCGGTCGAGCCGTCGTCGATCACCAGCAGATCGAGCGTGGGATCGCATTCGCGGATCTCCGCGATGACGGCGGGCAGGGTGGCGGCCTCATTGTGGGCGGGGATCAGGCCCAGAACGCGCGCGGGGATGCGCTTTGTTGTGTAGGCCGGCCCTTCAGGGCCGGCATGTTGTCGGGGCTCGAGCGTCCGGCGAGGCTGAAGCCTCGCCCCACATCTGTCGGCGCGACGGACGTCCATGCTGTCGGATGGTCTGGAGCCGCGCCCGACTGCCTGCCTGGTCATCCACGCGCCAATCGCGCACGTCCACGCGAGATCGCGGAGCAGATGGAAGCACGGGAAGAGCAGCGGCGTCGCGTCGCGGAATTTCCAGGCGGCGGACGTGCCGGTGATCGCACGTTCGAGGGCGAGCACCAGAACGAGCACGGCGGCGAAGATGGCTGTCTCGGGTGCCGGACCCGCCGTGACGGCAAAGATAGCCGACGCGATCAGCGCAAGCAGTGCGACTGACATCACGAGCGGGTGCACCATCATCTGCGGCGGCGACACCGAATCGCCGGCCAGCCGATCCCGGTGTTTGGCGACGAGGTCCAGACGCCCGTAGCCGAACCCATACTGCTGCACGCAGTAGCCCCAGAGGCTGTCGCGCCACCGGTGCGTGCTCGTCGCGTCACGACAGAAGATGAGCCGGTATCCCGCCTGCTCCAGGCGATAGCTCATATCGTTGTCGTACCCGTAGCCGAGTTGTTCGTCGAAGAGGCCGACGCGATACAGCGCTTCCGTTCGATAGACCGAATTGCCCGTGCAGACGTGCGTGGTCCGGCCGTCTTGAAGCGCCGCATAGCGATGCTCGAGGTCGAAGCCCATGACCCTCGCCGCGACACTGGCCGTCCTATCGGTCAGGTAACAGCCCTGCACCGCGGCGACGTCCGGATCGTCCAGTGCGGAGACCAGCCGCTGCATCCAGCCGTCGTGGATCACGACGTCCTGATCGACCTGACAGATGATCGGAAAACGTGCGGCAACAACCCCGGTGTTCACCGCCGCTGCGGCGCCGTGTCCGCGTCCGCGGATGACGCGCAGGTGAAAGGCATCGGCCATCTCGTGCAGGATGTCCGCGGTCCGATCCTCGCTCCGGTCGTCGACGACAATGATTTCGAACGGACGGCCGTCGCGCTGACCCGCGATGGCGCCGATCACGTCTCGAATCCACCGTTCGCCGTTGCGAACGGGCACGACGAAGCTGACAGGGGGACGGGGGTCGATTGTGGAAAACTCCCAAGGCCCAGCGTTGACGGTGTCAGCGGAGTTTTCCACAATCGACCCCCGTCCCCTTAGGTCGCCGAAAGTATCGCACGGTAAAGGTCCACCAATTCGTCGCAGACGGCGTCATTTCCAAACAGATTCCGTACTTGAGCCGCTGCGCGCGCCGCTTCGCCCCGCCAATGCACTGGATCCTTGATCACAACTTTGATCGCATCAGCCAGCGCCACGGCGTCGGCTGCCTTGACGACCTGACCGCCGCCGATCGCGCGAATGATCTCGCCGCAGCCGGAATCGCCGGCGACGACGACCGGCGTGCCGGCGAGCAGCGACTCGAGCGGCACGAGGCCGAAGATCTCGTGCTCGGACGGATAGACGACGACATCGGCATCCGCGAGCGCCTGGAGCCGCTCGCGTCCGGGCAGGAGACCGGTGAATCGGACGCGACGCTCGAGGCCCGCCGAGCGAACAGCCGCTTTCACGGCCGCGCCGCTTCCCATGTCGTTGCCGGCGATGACGAGCGTGGGATCGCTCTGGTCGATCTGCGCGACCGCCTCAACGAGCAGATCGACGCGCTTGCGCGGCGTCAGCTTTCCGAGAAACAGCACGACGGGCCGGGCGTCGAGTCCGAAGCGGCCGCGAAACCCGCCGCGCGTGAGCGGCTCATCGAATTCGGACAGGTCAACGGGGTTCGGCAGGACCGCGATCGACCGCGACGGTACGTCGAGGGCGCGCAGTTGCGCCACCTCGGCCTGAGAAACGGCGATCACCCGCGCGGCGTCGCGCAGAATCCGATCGCCGATCAGCGAATCGTAGAGCCGCTTTGCTCGAACGCGGCGCTCGAGCCGCGGCGCGGTGCCGTTCGGTGCGAGGACGAACGGAACGTTCGCCCGGCGCAGATGACGCGCCGCAATCGCCCCCGGGACATTCCTGCAGGCATGGAGATGGGCAATGTCGAAGTCGGCTGCGTGCTCGCGCATGAACCGTTCGAAACCGCGAGGGAAGAAAAGCTGCTGATAGGCCAGGCGATTTGAAACGTTGGGAAACACGCGCATCACGACGCCGGCGTCCGTGCGTTGGGGCGGCCAGGGCCGCGATGGCCGGCCAACAGTCGCCGGCGCCGGAAGCCGCGTCGTCCGGTCGCAGGCATCGGTCGTGCAGACGGTCACCGCGTGTCCGCGGCGCGCGAGGTCACGCGTGAGCGTCGCCGCCAGCCGCGCAATGCCGCCGTACGCCCAGGCGTCGCCCGAATACGGCGTGACATGAAGGATTCGCAGCGGCGCCATGCGTCGGTGACCGTCATACACTATCTTCGGCTTTGACTGACCGTTTCATGCGGGGCGCGCCGCGATACTGGCTCCTGGCCGGCGTTGCCGTCGTGCTCGCCGGCCTGGTCTACGTCAACGC
>Ga0075423_10004604_pt1 | contig 12804 bp, 7 predicted proteins | sample SoiMethybrSBSTD2_FD_80114 | JGI IMG/M metagenome (GOLD analysis project Ga0075423, IMG submission 80114) | Bulk soil microbial communities from a Populus tree surrounding site in Tennessee, USA - Soil MetaG P. TD hybrid SBSTD2 | ecosystem: Environmental > Terrestrial > Soil > Tree plantation...
ATCATGATCGCGGCGAACGCGCTCGGAATGGAGACACTGGCCGACGTGTTCTCCGAGCTGGTGGGCTACATCCTGAGCATGATGGCGGCGATCGTGCTTCTGATCGTGGGCATCGTGCTCGGCCGCTTCGTTGGCGGGTTGATTCTCGCGTCGGCCGGTGCGATTCAGGGAGGGCCAACGCTGGCGCGGGTGGGGCGGTGGGGCGTGGTCCTTCTCGCGATCTTCATGGCGCTGCAGCAGCTCGGGATCGCGAACGAGATCGTGGTCACGGCGTTTGCAATTCTGTTCGGCGCGGTCGCACTCGCGCTGGCCCTGTCGTTCGGCCTGGGAAACCGCGAGCTTGCGGGGGAGATCACGCGCACGTGGTACGAGCGATACAAGGCCGAGCGTGATGCGATTGCTGCGGCGGAACGAGAGTCGGAGCTGGCCGAGGAACAGGAGGCCGAGGGGAATCAGGTGCTTGGCGGGGGGGATGGCCCGGAGTGATCGGGAATCGGGAATCGGCGGCGCGCCCAAGGCGCGCGCCCGGGAACCGGGAACCTGGAACGGGGAACCGGACGTAACCACGAGGAAGATTCGACATGACTGAGACCGCTACGATTGCCAATGTGCTCGGATCTGAGCTTTCGCTCGAAGAGCTTTGGATGCCGTTCACGGCCAACCGAGCGTTCAAGCGCGCCCCACGAATGCTCGCGTCGGCAAACGGGATGTACTACACGTCGGTCGATGGACGTCGGGTGCTCGACGGAACGGCAGGACTGTGGTGCGTAAACGCTGGACACTGCCGCGAGCCGATCGTGCGGGCCGTTCAGGAGGCGGCCGCGACGCTCGATTTTGCCCCGGGATTCCAGATGGGGCACCCGTACAGCTTCGCCCTCGCGGAGCGCGTCGCGGAGATGCTTCCGGGCGATCTCGATCACGTCTTTTTCGCCAACTCCGGATCGGAAGCTGTCGATTCGGCGCTGAAGATCGCGATGGCGTATTTCCAGTCCAAGGGTGAGACGCAGCGCGTGCGCTTCGTCGGGCGCATGCGCGGCTACCACGGCGTCGGATTCGGCGGGATCTCTGTTGGAGGGATCGAGCCGAATCGGCGCGCGTACACGGCGCAACTGCTACCGCAGGTCGATCACCTCCCGCACACGCACGACATCGCGCGAAACGCATTCTCGCGCGGGGAGCCTGCGCATGGCGCCGAGCTGGCCGACGACATGGAACGTATCGTACGCGAGCGCGGCGCCGAGACGATCGCGGCGGTGATCGTCGAACCGATGGCCGGTTCGACTGGTGTGTTGATTCCGCCGAAGGGATACCTCAAGCGCCTCCGCGAGCTCTGTGACAAGCACGGGATCCTGCTGATCTTCGACGAGGTCATCACGGGCTTTGGCCGGCTCGGTACGCCGTTCGCGGCCGACTACTTCGGCGTGGTTCCGGATCTCATGACCGTGGCGAAGGGCCTAACGAATGCGGCCGTGCCCATGGGCGCCGTGTTCGTGCGTCACCAGATCTACGACACCGTGGTCAACTTGGCTCCGGCGGGGATCGAGCTGTTCCACGGCTATACGTACTCCGGCCATCCGCTCGCCGCCGCGGCGGGCCTCGCGACGCTCGAGGTCTACGAGACCGAGGGGCTGTTCGACCGAACGGCGAGCCTCGCACCGTACTGGGAGAATGCGCTCCATTCGCTCCGCGGTCTGCCGCACATCATCGACATTCGTAACCTTGGCCTCGTTGGCGGAATCGAGCTCGAGCCGCGAGCTGGTGCACCGGGCACACGAGCGTTCGACGTGTTCGTCGACTGCTTCAACCGTGGTGTTCTTACCCGCGTGACCGGTGACATCATCGCCCTGTCGCCGCCGCTCATCATCGAAAAGGCGCAAATCGATGAGCTCGTTGGGACGCTCGCGACGGCAATCAAGGCTGTCGCGTAGCGTCTACTCGGCGTTAGGCGAAACCATTCGCCTAACGCCGCGATCACCCTTGTTGCCGTTCAGTCGCTCGAGGAGTCGCCGATGAAACGAGGCTGCCGTGCAGCACTGGCTGCCGCCGCAACGTGCGCGTGCGTCGCGATGTCGTTGTCCGCGCAGACGCCTGCGCCAACCAAGCCGCGGGCGCGCGACCTCGGGTTGCCGATCGGTGGAACGGCGGGCCCGCTCGATGCGATCACGGATGTCACCGGCGTGGAGGTCGGCCACACGACGCTCATCTCGGGAAATGGCAAGCTGGTTGTGGGGAAGGGCCCCATTCGCACGGGCGTGACCGTCATTCACCCGCGCGGGAAAGCGAATCCCGACCCGGTCTTCGGTGCCTGGTTCACCCTCAACGGCAACGGCGAGATGACTGGGACGACGTGGCTCCAGGAGTCGGGAATACTCGAGGGTCCGATCGCGATCACGAACACGCACAGCGTGGGAGTCGTGCGCGACGCCATTCTCCAGTGGCAGGTCGGAAAGCCTGGCATGCAGCCGTGGGGCCTGCCCGTCGTCGCCGAGACGTACGACGGTGGGCTGAACGACATCAACGGGTTCCACGTTCATCCCGAGCACGTGATCAGCGCGCTCGATGACGCGAAGGGCGGGCCGGTTCTGGAGGGTGCGGTTGGCGGCGGTACCGGGATGGTGTGTCTCGGCTTCAAAGGCGGGATTGGTACCGCCTCACGGAAGCTGCCGCCCGAACAGGGCGGGTACACGGTCGGTGTGCTCGTGCAGTGCAACTTCGGGGCGCGTCGCGACCTCCGCATCGCTGGCGTGCCCGTCGGTGAGGAGATTACCGACCTTCAGCCATGCATTGCGAACCACGACGCGCCTCCGAATCCGCCGGCGCCAGGTCAACGAAGGCCGTGCGACGCCCCTTCAGGGCCGACGCGAGACGGCCAGGAGATGGGATCGATCATCGTCGTGGTCGCGACCGATGCACCCTTGCTGCCACACCAGTTGAAGCGGATCGCGACTCGGGTAGCCCTGGGCGTCGGACGCTCCGGAGGCTTCGGCGGGAATGGCTCCGGCGACATCTTCATCGCGTTTTCGACGGCCAATCCAGGCGCGGCTGGCGCGGCGGACACCGTTTCGGTCCGAATGCTCTCGAACCCGCGGATGACGCCGCTCTTCAGCGCGACCGCACAAGCCACCGAGGAAGCGATCGTCAATGCCATGCTCGCGGCCGACTCGATGACCGGCGCGAACGACCTTCGTGTGTACGCGCTGCCTGTCGATCGGCTCAAGGCGATCATGAAGAAGTACGGCCGGTAGTTTACGGAAGAGTTCGCTTTGCTTCCGAGGCCTGTGCGTCGTCTCACAGAACAGGGGTGATGCGGGTACGGTTCGGTACTCGTGCTCGGCGTCCGTAACATGTTGCAGCGAAGCTAGTTACAAGCAGCTGCACGCGTTGCCATTCGCCTCCCCTTCGGGTATAATTCACCCACTGGAAGTCCGACCTGTCTTTCCCTCCTGCAGGACCAAATGACCGGCCCAAGCAATCGCGAACGCATCCTCCCGCGTCTCATCGACGAGGAGATCAAAGAGTCGTTCATCAACTATTCGATGAGCGTCATTGTGTCGCGCGCGCTGCCCGACGTGCGCGACGGACTAAAGCCCGTACATCGCCGGATTCTCTATGCGATGAACGATCTCGGTCTCTTGCCGAACCGACCCTTCAAGAAGTCGGCGACGGTGGTGGGCGACGTGCTTGGGCGCTTTCATCCGCACGGCGACGGAGCGGTCTACGACGCGCTCGTCCGTATGGTGCAGGATTTCTCGCTTCGTTATCCGCTGGTGGATGGGCAGGGCAACTTCGGCTCGATGGACGGCGATCCCGCCGCGGCGTACCGCTACACCGAAGCGCGGCTCATGCGGATCGCGACAGAGCTCCTCGCGGACATCGACAAGAACACGGTCGACTTCGCGCCGAACTTCGATGACCACCTGACGGAGCCCAAGGTCCTTCCGGCCGGTATCCCGAACCTGCTGGTGAATGGCTCGTCGGGCATCGCCGTCGGGATGGCGACGAACATTCCGCCGCACAACCTGAAGGAAGTCATTGGCGCTACCGTCGCCATGATCGACAACCCGGATCTCACGTTAGGCGAGATCCGCAAGATGGTGAAGGGCCCGGACTTCCCGACGGGTGCCTACATCTACGGCCGCGACGGCATCAAGGACTACCAGGAGACGGGGCGCGGCAAGATCGTGATGCGGGCGCGCGCGGTCATCGAGGAAAAGGAAACGTCGGGCAAGTCGCAGATCGTCGTCACCGAGCTTCCCTACCAGGTGAACCGGGCGAACCTCGTGAAGGACATTGCGGAGCTCGTGCGCGACAAGAAGCTCGAGGGCATCAGCGACCTCCGCGACGAATCGTCCGACACGACCCGCATCGTGATCGAGCTGAAGCGCGACGCCATCCCGCGCGTGGTGCTCAACCAGCTGTACAAGCACACGACGATGCAGGCGACGTTCGGCGTGATCATGCTGGCACTCGTGCCCGACGCGCAGACTCGCCAGCTCGTGCCGAAGGTGATGGGCATCAAGGAGGTGCTCGAGCACTATATCACGCACCGTCACGAAGTCATCGTGCGGCGCACGCAGTATGAGCTCGACAAGGCGCTCGAGCGCGAGCACATCCTCGACGGTCTCAAGATCGCCGTCGACAACATCGACGAGGTGATCAAGGTCATTCGCAAGGCGGAGGACACTCCGAAGGCGAGTGCCCAGCTGCAGAAGCGGTTCAAGCTCTCGGAGCGTCAGGCCGAGGCGATCCTCAACATGCGGCCCGCGAAGCTGACAGGCCTCGAGATCGAGAAGCTGGAGGCCGAGCTCAAGGAAGTCCGCGCGTTCATCAAAGAGCTTCGCGCGCTGCTCGAGTCGAAGCCGAAGCGCATGAAGGTCATGAAGGACGAGCTCCAGAAGATCGCCGACACGTACGGTGACGCGCGGCGGACCGAGATCACAAGCGACCAGGGCGAGTTCACGATCGAGGATCTGATCGCCGAAGAGGACATGGTCGTGACGATCTCGCACACCGGCTACATCAAGCGCACGCCAGTGACGACGTATCGCCGGCAGCGTCGCGGCGGACGCGGCTCCAGCGGAGCGGATCTGAAGGAGCTCGACTTCATCGAGCGGCTCTTCATCGGCAGCACGCACGACTACCTGCTCATCTTCACGGAGGACGGACGCTGCTTCTGGCTCAAGGTGCACGAGCTGCCGCAGGCGGGCCGCGCGACCAAGGGCAAGCCGATCGTCAATCTCATCAACGTCACGCCCGACACGCAAATCAAGGCGATCGTGCCGGTGCGCGAGTTCAATGACGAGAGCTATCTGCTGTTCTGCACGAAGGACGGCACGGTGAAGAAGACGAAGCTCAGTGAGTACTCGAATCCGCGCACGAACGGCATCAAGGCCATCAAGATCGACAAGGGCCGCGATGAACTGATCGACGTGCAGGTCACGAGCGGCACGAACGACATCGTGCTCGCGACCAAACACGGACTCTCGGTGCGATTCCACGAGAGCGATGTGCGCGACATGGGTCGTGACACGACCGGTGTGAAGGGAATCGAGCTGCGTCCCGATGATGCCGTCGTCGGCATGGTGGTCATCAAGCGCGAGGCGACGCTGCTCGTGGTGACCGAGAAGGGCATGGGCAAGTGCACTCACATCGATGACTACCGCGTGCAGAAGCGTGGTGGGAAAGGCATCCTCACGGTGAACCGCACCGAAAAGACCGGTGACGTGGTCGCATTGATGGAGGTTCTGCCCGAGGACGAGATCATGTTGATCACCCGCGGCGGTATCGTGATCCGTTCGTCGGTGGATCAGGTGCGTGTCACCGGACGTAATGCCCAAGGCGTGCGTCTCGTCTCGCTGGACGACGGCGACGTGGTGACCGCAGTGGCACGCGTGGTGTCGGAGGACAAGGGCGAAAGTGAGGGCGAAGAGGCCGACGAGCCACTCGGTGTCGCCCCTGACGAGGAGTAACCCGCATAGGCCCTACCTTCGCGGGCGTGACGGGGCCTGTCTGTCGGCAGGCCCCGTGTCGCATCGAGACTGCGCGTGACGAGGGGCTGGCGCTGTCGTCAGGCGAGGTCAGCGTGCGACACCGCTGTGGTCATGATGCCACGCCGCGGCAAATAGAAGAGTCCGTATACAAGGCAAAAGACTATACTGCCACCACTTAGCAGCGAAAGCGCGGGGCTCACGGTATGCACTAGCGAGCCCTGCCGTCCAGTCCTGGGTTCGACCTTGTACGCGCTCCCACATCCTCATTCGTGCACGCCTACCGCTGGATCAACGCTCTCTCCACCGCTGAGGTCTCACCTCACGATGGCTAGCGCGCGCATCGTGATCGCCGACGACGATCCGGCCATTCTCCAGACCATGACGTGGGTGCTCAAGGAGCACGGCTACGACGTCGGTTCGGCGACGAGTGGCCGCGAGCTCATGACACTCCTCGAAGAGCGCACGCCGGACCTTCTGCTCCTCGACGTCATGTTCTCCGATGTGGATGGCTTTCAGCTCCTGGAGCGCATCAAGAACGACGATCGCTGGCGCGACCTGCCGGTGCTCATGATCTCGTCGCTCCCGCCAGAAGAGGCGGCGGTCAAGACGCTCGGGTTGGGCGCGTCCGACTTCGTGCGAAAACCGTTTCGCGTCCGTGAGCTGCTCGCGCGCATTCAGGCACAACTTCGTATGCGCGCGATTCTTCGATCGGCGTACGAATCTCTGCGCAGCACGGAGGAGGAGCTCGCCCGCGCCCGCGCTGAAGCCGAAAGCCGACGGAAGCTCGTCGACATCCTCCGCGAGGTCACCGGGGATCTCACGTCCGACGAGATCTATCACGTGCTCGCGCGACGAGTGGCGCGCGCACTCGATCTCACGCGCTGCTCCGTCATTCTCGCTCGGCCCGGAGACAAGATCGGGATCGTGGCTGCGTCGTTCGAGCACGCGCTCGTCAAGAATTTCGAGCTGAACCTGGATCGCTACCCCGAGATCCGGGCGGCGCTCGAGACGGGCCAGGCGGTGCTCGTCGAAGACGTTCATTCGAGCCCATTGTACGCGGACATCCGCGAGCGGTGGCGAGAAGAAGGCACGCGCGTGCCGGTTCGGTCCGTGATCGCGATGCCGTTTTCCCTCGCGGACGCCCGTCAGTCCGGCGTGTTCTTCCTGCGCCGCGGCGAGGACGAGAGCCCGCTTCGGGAAGACGACGTCGCGTTTGCCGACACCGTGGTCCGTGCAGCGGTGGCGGCAGTCCAGCGCGCAGACATGATGGAGAGCACGAGGGCCGACAACCGGCGCCTCGAGGCGCTCGCCCAGACCGACCCGCTTACCGACGCGCTCAACCGGCGCGCGCTGACCGACCGGCTGAACGCGGAGCTCGAGCGCGCACGGCGCTACGATTCGATGGTCACGCTGCTCATGATCGACATCGATCACTTCAAGCGGATCAACGACACGTACGGGCACCTCGTGGGCGACGACGTTCTCATGGCGCTGGCGTCGCTGCTGCAGCACGAGATCCGCAGCGTCGACCTCGTCGCCCGGTATGGCGGTGAGGAGTTCGTAATCGTCCTCCCCGAAACGCGCGAGGAAGGAGCCGTTGCGTTCGCCGAGCGTATCCGCGAGCGGATCGAGATGCACCCGTTCCTGATCGATGACGGACCAACCCTTCAAGTGACGGCGAGTATTGGAGTGGCGACCTTCCCCGCGCCTCGCGTCGCGACCGTCGAAGACCTGTTCATGCGCGCCGACCAGGCGCTCTATCGCGCCAAGGCAGAGGGTCGGAACAGAGTTCGAAACTAGAGTCCTGACGCGGTCGGTCGCTTCGTCGGGCGCCATCCTGCCGGACGGTCGCCTCGCGAGAGCATTCCTGGGGTTGTCGGTCGAGTGAATCGCGTGTACGCTCCACGCTGTCCGAGACCATCGACCACGAGGACTTGCCCGTGCGACCCAGCGCGATTGCGATCGTCGTCGCTACAACGGCGGCGTGTGCTACGTCGAGCAGTGAAGCCCAGGATGCTCTGAACAGCAGGCTCACGCTCCCGTCCGGGTTTGCGATCTCCGAATACGCGAAGGTCGCCGGTGTGCGATTCATGGCAGTCGCACCCGATGGGGCGGTGTACGCCAGCCGGCCCGGAGCGGGCGAGGTGGTTCGCCTGGTGGACGCCGACCGAAATGGCCAAGCGGAATCACAAACGGTGGTGGTCTCGGGGCTCAACCGGCCGCACGGGCTCGCGTTCCACGGCGGGTATCTGTTCATCGCGAACACCGACGGTGTCGTTCGCGTCCGGCTGGGGCAGAACGGCGCGGCGTCCGGATCACCGGAGCGGGTGAACTCGTACAGTGGTGGCGGCGCCCACTGGAGTCGGTCAATAGTGTTCGGCCCCGACAGCGGGATGTACGTCGCCATCGGATCGACCTGCAACATGTGCGTCGAGAATTCGCCGGACAGGGCGGCGGTAATGCGGTTCGACGCGAACGGTGCCAACGGGCGCGTGTTTGCCTCCGGACTTCGCAACGCCGTCGGAATCGCGGTGAACCCGGTGACGAAACAGATCTGGGTCACGCAGAACGAACGTGACAACATCGAGCCGGACCACGAGGATCTGCCGCCCGAGGAGATCAACATCCTGCAGGATGGTGGGAACTACGGCTGGCCGTATTGCTACGGTAACCGGGTTCCGAGCCCGGACCGCGAGTTTCACGACCCGGCGCGATGCGAACGGACGATTCCGCCCGCCCTGGCGATGCAGGCCCATTCGGCGCCGTTAGGCATCACCTTCCTGGACCGCGCGACCTCGTTCCCGCCCGACTGGCGGGGCGATGCGGTCGTGGCCTTTCACGGGTCATGGAACAGGGCAGTGCCCACCGGGGCGAAGGTCGTGCGAGTCCGGATCCGGGATGGGAAGCCGGTGTCCTACGAAGACTTCATCACGGGATGGCAGGGCCCGAATGGCCGCCGATGGGGGCGCCCGGTCGATGTCGTGGTACAGACCGATGGGTCGCTGCTCATCTCCGACGACGCTGCCGGCGCGATCTACCGCGTCACGCACACTGCTAGTCGTTAGGCGTCGGATGTGCGGGAGGATTGCCCGACTGACGGGAGCCGGGTGGGTGATCGGCGCGTCCGTTGTAGCCGTCGGCTGTTCGCGTGGCGAGCGCGCCCGCCCAAACAGCGATTCGGCCGCCGCGTCTCAATCCGCCGCCGTCACAACGGGAGCGCTCCTCCGCGCGACGTTCGCACCCGACTCGGCTGTCGCTGCCGCGTTCGCCGACTCCCTGACGCGCGAAGGCTGGGACGCGGAGTCCGCGAGAAGAGCGTCCGGGGACTCCGGGTGGGCGGTTCGCGTGATCGTGCCCGGCGACGCCGAGCTGGCGAAGCTGGTCGAGCACTCGCTCGAGCAATCAGGTCTCGAGCCGCTGTTCCTCGGCAGGCGGTCGAGGCGAGGGACGTTCACCGTTGGTCTCATCCCCGTGAACCGCGGGAGTCATGGCATGTCGGCTCGTGTCCGCTGGACGTCGAGTGACGACCGGCGTGCCGTTCTCGTCGTCGAGGACCCTCGCGCCGTGGAGAACGAGCCCGTGCCTAACGGCTTCGTGTTCGCCAGCGAGGGCAACTTGCCGGTGCAGCGTGACAGCGTGTGGGACGTCGCTCCGGCGCCGGACTGGAGGCGCGTCGCGTACGCGCGCGCTTACACGACACGCGCCGGCGAGACGGATTCCGTCCCGCCCAGCGAGTGGCACCGACTGGCTGGCAGCGTCGGTCTCATGGAGTCGACCGTCCGGAAGAACGTGTTCGCCACGAGCGGCATGGTCACAGCGTACGGTGTGGCTCGGCCGTTCGTCGTCACGCTCGCCCCATCCACGGACACCGCGGCAGCCGGTAACGAAGGCTTGCCGATTGCCGAAGGATGGCGCGTTGCCTGGACTCGAGACGGCTCACGCCTCGCGATCGGAGCGCCGCCGCAGCTCATCGCCGATGACGCGCCCGCATCGAGGTGGCGTCTGGTCGATCCCGCGACCGGAGAGTCGCGCGGGACGACCGACAGCTCATCGCTCGCGCGCCTTCAGTGGACTCAGGGCCCAAGTCTCGACGTGTCTACCATGGTCGACATGCGGCAACGCCGCGCCTTCCGCGCTGGCGACGTCGATATCGAGAGCGAGGATGGCTGGATCCGGGTGTACGCCAACGATGGCGCCCGGGTCCGTGCACCGCGCATCGTTGGGCCCGGAATCGCCCTCACCGCCACGGCGAACGGACAGTTCATCGTGGCGATTGCTCCGGAACCCGCGACGAAGTCGTACGATCCGCCAAACGCGCTTATAGTGTACCACATCCTCCATCGATGATGCGCCACGCTACCGATCGAGACCGACGGGCCATGCGATCGATCCGTATGGGCGTCATGTTGTGCCTAACGTCTGCTGCGACGGGACGAGGCCAGACGAGTGGTCCCCTCACGTACCGGCCTGGGCTCGACGTCGTGGACTACGCGATCACGCTCGACCTTCCGGATCGTGGAGCGTCGATCGAAGGGCGGGCGGTGCTCACGGTGCGTCGATGGTCTCCCGTCGACACGGCTGTGCTCGATCTCGTCGCGCTGCGAGTGGACAGCGTACTCGTGGATGAGAAGCCCGTCGCGTTCTCGAGGACGGATTCACTTGTGCGCATTCCCGTCGGCCGCGTGGTAGGCGACTCGTTCGCCATCACCGTGCGGTATCGTGGTCAGCCGAAGGACGGGCTCATCATTCGGACCGACAGCGCAGGCCGGTGGACCGCGTTCGGTGATAACTGGCCGAACCGTGCCCGGAACTGGATCCCGAGCATCGACCACCCTTCCGACAAGGCGACGGTCACCTGGACCGTCCGAGCACCAAGCGAGCGTCGCGTCGTCGCGAACGGCGAGCTGATGGAAGAGACGCCGCTCCCGGTGCGAGCGGGCTCGATTCCGCGAACACTGACCCGGTGGCGCGAGTCGCGACCAATCCCCGCATATCTCATGGTCATCGCCGCGGCACCGCTCGTGTACTACGATCTCGGTCGCGACGGATGTGGTGCGGGCGAGTTCGGCTCGTGCGTTAGGCAGTCGGTGTACGTGTTCCCGGAGTCGCGCGACTTCCTGCCCGGACCCTTCTCCCGCTCGCCGGAGATCGTGCGTCTGTTTTCGGAGCTCGTCGCGCCCTTCCCATATGAGAAGCTCGCTCATCTTCAGAGCTCCACGCGATACGGCGGAATGGAAAACGCCGGCGCGATCTTCTACGCCGATGCCCCGTTCCGTCGTCGCACCATGCAGGCCGGGGTGATCGCTCATGAGACTGCGCACCAGTGGTTCGGAGATGCGGTGACGGAGCGAGAGTGGTCACACCTGTGGCTGTCGGAAGGCTTCGCGACCTACTTCCAGCAACTGTGGGTGGAGCGGTTCGGTGGCGACAGCGCGTTTCGCGCGGGGATGCGCGGCATCCGGGATGAGATCGTGAAGGCGCCCGAAGTCGCCTCACGTCCAGTCATCGACACCATGCAGACCGATCTCATGGCGCTGTTGAACACGAACAGCTACCAGAAGGGCGGGTGGACGCTCCACATGCTCCGTACCCTCGTGGGCGACTCCGCATTCTTCCGCGGGATACGGTCGTACTACCTGGCGAATCGCCACGCGACCGCGCTCACGGATGACCTCCGGCGCGCCGTCGAAGCGACTTCAGGCAGGCCGTTAGGCTGGTTTTTCGATCAATGGCTGCGGCGACCGGGTTTCGCCGAGGTCACCACATCGTGGCGCTACGACGCATCGCAGCGGCGTGTTGTGGCGACCATCGAGCAGGGAAGCCGCTTCGGTGCTTACCGGTTCCCGCTCACGGTTGCGATCACGGATGCGTCGGGCCGGGAACGTCGCGCCGTGATAGATGTCCCGGCTGCGCCGACCAGCACGCTGATCGTCCCGATGGAGCTCGATGCCGCTCCTCGCGGTATTGCGTTCGACCCGGACGTGCGCGTGCTGGGCACGTTTCAGTCACACCCAGAGGGTCGCTAATACGAGCTGTTCCGTTTTTTGGCAGCGGCAGCCGCCGTGGTGTATGCCGGGGCGAAAGCCGACGATGGACGACCGATACACGTTCCGGTCTTGCGCGTCGGCAGCGACGGCGTTGGATTCGAGGTCGGAGCGCCGATTCCCGGCGCGACGCCAAGGATGAACTATGCGAAAGCCGGTCCGCGTTCTGATCGCGGACGACCATCAGGTCGTGCGCGAAGGCTTGCAGATGATCCTCGCCGAAAGCGACGGCGAGATCATCGTGGTTGGTGAAGCATCGGACGGTGACGAAGCCGTTCGGTTGGCGACGGCCATGAAGCCCGACGTCGTGCTCATGGACTTGAGCATGCCACGCGTCGACGGCCTGGAGGCCACTCGAAGGCTGCGAGAGGCAGGCGTCGAGTCCCGGGTGCTCATCCTCACGAGCTTTGCGGACGGGCAAGGCGTGCGGGACGCCGTGCGGGCCGGTGTCACCGGGTACTTGATGAAAGACGTTCTCAAGACCGAGCTGCTCGCGGCGATACGTCTGGCTGCCGATGGCGTGCCGACGCTCCATCCGCGCGCGCAGCAGCACCTCATGCGCGGGATCGCGGAACCGGAAACGCCGTCACCGTTCGTGGCGCTGACGCCGCGCGAGCGGGACGTGCTCGCGCTGCTCGCGCGCGGCGAAAGCAACAAGCGAATTGCCGCGGCGCTCAACCTGAGCATCGGCACCGTGAAAGGCTACGTCAGCGCGATTTTCGAGAAGCTCGGTGTCGAGGATCGAACGCAGGCGGCGCTGCTCGCGGCCA
>Ga0075423_10004607_pt1 | contig 12797 bp, 16 predicted proteins | sample SoiMethybrSBSTD2_FD_80114 | JGI IMG/M metagenome (GOLD analysis project Ga0075423, IMG submission 80114) | Bulk soil microbial communities from a Populus tree surrounding site in Tennessee, USA - Soil MetaG P. TD hybrid SBSTD2 | ecosystem: Environmental > Terrestrial > Soil > Tree plantation...
CTGATCGACTCGAGGCTCTGAACGCCGGCCGTGACGTCAACACAACAGACACTGCGACTGGGACAGCCGGTGTGGATGAGGAACTCCACCGGTCGCAAACAGCGGTACCCCGCTCTTACCGGCCGCCACGAAACCAGCGTGGCAATTGTCGGCGGCGGGATGACCGGCGCCCTGGTGGCGCACGCGTTCGCATCCGCGGGCATCGCCACGGTCCTGCTCGAAGCCGACCTGGTAGCGCGAGGCAGCACGGCGGCGAGCTCCGCGCTGCTGCTGCAAGAACCGGATCTCGAGCTCGGCCAACTCAGGGACCGCTATGGTATGCGCGCCAGCCGGCGCATCTGGCGAGTCAGCCACGAGTCGGTTCGCCAGTTGATTGCTCTGTTGAAGCGGCTCGGAATTCGTTGCGATTTGGTGAAGCGAGCCGCCGTGTACTACGCCACGGACGCTGAAGCCACGGAGCGACTGCGTCGAGAATTCAGGGTTCGTTCAGAGGCGGGATTTCAAGGTGACTGGCTCGGTGCGGGAGAACTGCGCCGCATGACAGGCATCGCGGGCCGAGGCGCAATTCACACAACGGGCGGCGCACAGTTTGATCCGTTTCGAGCGTATCTCGGCGTGCTCCGATCCGCAGCCGTCGAAGGAACACAGGTCTTCGAACGGTCGGCCGTCAGGCGCATTCATGGCGAACGCGATCGGGTGCGCCTCTGGACGACAAGGGGCACGGTCGACGCACGGCGTGTCGTCATCGCCACCGGTTACGCAACGCCGCAGTTTCGGCCATTGGCGGGACGTTTCCGAATGTACCGGACGCATGTACTGGCGACGAGGCCGATACGAAGCGCTCAACGGCGCGAACTCGGTCTGCGTGACGTCATGGTCTGGGATACCGAGCGGCCGTATCACTACGCTCGGTGGACTCCGGAGCATCGGCTGCTGCTCGGTGGTGGCGATCGACGGATAGGACCCGGCCAACGACGCCGTCACGAGTTCGAGAGGGCGACACGCGAGTTGCGCGACTACTTCGAAACGCATCTGCCCGCATTGGCGGCCATCGAGACGGAGTTCGCGTGGGAGGGCCTGTTCGCCATGACGCCCGACAGCCTGCCGTACGTGGGACCGCATCGGCGGTATCCCGGCCAATGGTTTGCGCTGGGATATGGGGGCAATGGGATGACGTTCGGATTTCTGGCGGCTCGCCTGCTTCTCGAGCGCTGGCAAGGCGTCCACTCACCGGACCACGCGTTGTTCGCCTTTGATCGGCTGCGCAGGCAGCCATGACCGGCGGCTTCGACCGCTCCATCGTCAAGAGCACCTCGCATCGGCGATGGCCAATGCCTGACGCACCATGGCTGCTGACGCAATCGTGGAACAATCTGCTGTTTGCGCACTGGCGCGTGGATGCGTCGCAGATGCGGCAGGCCGTTCCGGACGTTTTCGATCTCGATCTGTTCGACGGCGAGGCTTGGCTGGGCATCGTTCCGTTTTACATGACAAACGTTGGTGTCCGGGGTGTGCCTTCCCTGCCCTGGTTGTCGGCATTCGCAGAGCTCAACGTTCGGACCTACGTCAGAGTGGCCGAACGGCCTGGTGTGTACTTCTTCAGCCTGGATGCTGAACGGCGGCTCGCCGTCGCGGCCGCGCGGGCGCTGCTCAACCTGCCGTACTACGGTGCGGTCATGAGTGCTGAACGCCATGGTGACGTGGTGGACTATCAGAGTGCACGTCGAGGGGCCCGGTGTGCGGAGTTCAGCGCAACTTACGAACCTGCGAGCGCGCCGTTCGCGGCCTCGGCGGGCTCGATCGAGTACTTCCTCACGGAGCGATACTGTCTGTACCATCGTGATCGGCGAGGTCGCCCGTACCGTCTCGAGATTCACCACCGCCCTTGGTCTTTGCACCTTGCGCGCGCCGAGATCAGTCTCAACACGATGGCCGCGGCCAGCCATCTCGCGATCAACGGCGCTCCGACACTGCTGCACTTCGCGCACCGTCAAGACGTCGTGGCCTGGGCGCCGACGCGGATCAGCGCAGCGTTCGGAACGTCACGGAGTAACGCAACTCCGCAACCGGCGGAATCTGATGTTCATAGGCGTTCCGCGATTCCTGCGTCATGAGATAGCCGGATCTTCGCGAGAGCTCGATCTCGTGTGTCGCCGATCGCCGACGGGACTTCGGGGCTATCAATGCGGGAGAAAGGTACGGACGGAATCTCATCCGGCATACCGACAGCAAGGAGACGCCGGCGACGATGTCGTATTGAGGCGCATCCCGATGCCAGCCGATCGGCGAGCCAGGCCGGTACTCGTTAATCAGAGCCATGGCAAACGCTTCGGAATCGACACCAGCCCACTGAGCAATCGCGGCACGCAGAGGCAACAAGAATGCTGGAAGCGGCCCGGCGGCTACCCGATCGTACGATTGGCCGAAGAACGCCACGCGCCGCCGTGCCACGATGCCGCGCATCTCAAAGTCCGAGAACGCCACCTCGGCAATCGCTTCGAGCAGGACGAGCTCATCGGCCTCCGTGATGAACCTCTCGCGATAGTGGAAGCCTGGGGGGAGGTCGTGCTCGAAGAGGCTTAGCGAAGCGGCCATGATCCAGTGTCCCATGGCACTGGCCGCGCAGGACGGACATCAGGCCATGGCAACAACACGGCGCGACAACGCTCGACGAATTCGTAAACTTAGCTCGCGGACCAGGCATACCAGCCGGCGCACTCCAGCGGCCGGCGAATCGTCGCCGACCGTCGTCGGCGTTCGGATCTCGCACCCCGACCGGCTGATCTACCCTGACCTTGGGATTTCGAAGATTCAGCTTGCTCAGTACTACGAACGCATCGCCGAGTGGATCGTGCCGCACTTGGCCGCCAGACCTTTGACGCTGGTTCATTGCCCGGCCGGAGTCGCGGCGCCTTGCAACTTTCTGAAGCACGCAAAGGCATGGGGCCCGAGCGCCCTGCGCAGGGTGCGGATCCAGGAGAAGACGAAGGTTGGCGAGTACCTTGTCGCCGACTCGATCGAGGCGGTTGTTTCGCTGGCACAGATGGGAATCGTCGAGATCCACACGTGGAATTCCACTGCCGACGATATCGACCGTCCAAACCGGCTCGTCTGGGATCTCGATCCGGGACCTCGAGTGTCGTGGAAGCAGGTGGTGAAGGCGGCCGAGCGCGTCCGCGATGTCCTCGAGACACTGGGCCTGACATCCTGGGTCAAAACCACCGGCGGGCGTGGACTGCACGTCGTCGTGCCGCTCAAACGCAAGCGTAGAGTCGCGGACTGCCTCGACTTCTCGCGCGCTGTCAGCGAGGCAATTGCCAAGACAGAACCGCGGTCCTACACGACAGCATTCGCAAAGGTCGGACGCGAGCGACAGATTCTCATCGACTACCTGAGAAACAACCGCACGAATACATCGGTCTGTGCATTCTCGCCACGGGTCCGGCCCGGGGCGACGGTGTCAATGCCGCTTGGCTGGAACGATCTGGACGAACCGCCCGATCGCTGGACGATTCTGACCGTGCCGCGGCGCCTCGACCGTCTCCGAACGGATCCGTGGAAGGATTACTGGCACAGCGCTCAAGTCATTTCGGCTGCTTCGTTCACCGCGGTCACGCGAGTGTCGTCGAAGTAAGTCATGCCATTGAAGAGTGCCTGCCGAGGGTTGCGATCCTCGAACCGTGCGCGTAGACGCTCGATTGGCGACGGTCGGCTAGATGGCCGAGTGGTCGCAGAAAACACGGCGAGACGCGTTCCACTTGCATCGAAAAACTCCAAGCGATCCGCGTTAATCGTGAATCGCGCGACGTTCTTCAGTGCGTCTCGGAACGCCTCCTCGGTGCCGGTTGCGTTCAGGCAGGCCATCTGAGTCCCCGCCATCTGGCCGAAGGTGACACGATCGCCGCTCCGTTGATAGGTACCGGTGAGCCGGTTGCAGCCGTCTGAACCGGACACTCGACCGCCGGCCTGAAACTGCAGGTGCGCTTCGCGCTGCGGATCCTGCGCGGGCGTGGGTTTGCCAGCGAGCTCGATCGCTTTCCAGTACGGCCCCTCGAGTGGCTGCACCGCAGAACTCGATGACGCGCTCTGCGCGGTGGACGCTGACACCGGGCTCACGACTGGCCGCTCGCCGGTGACTTCAAAGACAACGTCCCTCGTCTTCGAAGAGCAGCACAGGGGATCCGTCGGCGCATGTGATGCCGGCCTGGGTTCATCCAGCCAAGTGGCCGCTTGTCCCTGACTGCGGCCGGTCGTCGGCCAGCCGAGCATCGCGACAACGAAGGTCGCCGTCCACATACAAGTCGCGCGCATGAACACCTCCGAATCGCGCGGCCCAAAAGCAACCGCTGGCAGCTCAAGCGGTTGCCATTGCCGCTCGATTACGGAATTCGATGCGAACGTGTTGCCAGCAGTCGACGCAGCGAACGGCCGATCGCCGAGGCGCCGGCCACGTTCCAATTGTCTTCGAGCACTCGGAGGCACAGTTTCTGCTCTGAACGAATTCGCCTTCCGCGATGTCGGGCTCTTCTCGAGAAAACCTCCGCACACTTCGCGAAGGGAGTGGTCTGCGCGACCACGAAATACCGTGGGCAAGACGGTCGACCGTGGCGCACGGCCCGACAAGTGTCAACGACGACCTCATGTATCAGGCGATAGTCGCGGCTGTACCGGCCGCGGAAGAAGTTCTCGCGGGCACGTACAGATTCCCGAAGCGCAGCCGGTGAGTCAGGCACGGCAAGGACCGGACAGCGCCCACATCTTCACTTCGCCGCTACGAGGCCCAGCCGGGCAGCTTCGACGCCTGCTGGATCCAACTGCCCACGAGCTCCTCGTCGATGTGGTCGTCCTGGTGGATGTCGAGGTTGTGCCGCTTGGAAGTCTTCGCAACGACCCGGATGGTGGCGGTTGTCGTTGCGTTCTTCACCGACCTCTTGGGCGCTTTGTCGGCCATCTGAGGCGATCGCTTACAGCCATTTTCAGTATAGCCCCTGCAATCGTCGAAACCAGTCACGTCGCCGGAAAACGAGGATAATCAGTGTGTGCGAAGGCTTGTGGCCGTCACGATGTTCGTCTTGTTCGCGTCCCTGAACGCGATTGATGGCATATGCTGTCCTGACGGCTGCACCCACGAGCAAGCATCGGCTTCGCAACATCACGACCGGGAATCATCGGATGGCGGCTGCGCCCTGTGCCTCGGCGGCGTTGAATCAGCCGCTCCGCACACGCCGTCAGCATCCGTCACGGTAACGAATCGCTTCGCCGGATTCCTGCTCGCTCTTCACCTCGACGCGCCGACGGACCCACCCGACCACCCTCCGCGCTCATAAGAGGCCCGAATCGTTCGACCGGTTGAGAAGAAGGATGGACTGGTGCGTACGAAGCACCCACGGAGATGTGTATGCGCTCGCTCGTGTTGACGATCACGGTTCTTGTCTGCTTTTCCTCCGTCACCTTTGGAGCTCAAAACCAGACCGCGACGGTGCGTGTTCAGGTCCGCGCCTCCGAAAAGCCGGTCGAGGACGCAGAGGTCGTCGTCGCCGGCACAACCCATCGGACCGATGCGGCCGGTGCAACAACCGTCATCACCCTCCCAGGCGCCATTGAAATCACCGTGCTGAAATCGGGCTTCGCGCCGACGACGGCACGGGTGCAAGTGGCGGGCGGCGCGATTCAGGACGTGATCGTAGAATTACAGGCCCAACCGACCGTCGAAGAGACCGTCACCGTCGTGGCCTCCACACGCACCGACAAGAGGCTCGAGGATCAGCCGATGCGGGTCGAGGTCCTGGCTCGCGAAGAGATCGAAGAAAAGATGCTCATGACGCCAGGAGACATCGTCATGATGCTCAATGAAATGGGCGGGATGCGGGTTCAGGCGACCTCGCCGTCGCTTGGAGCCGCAAGTATCCGCATTCAGGGGATGCGAGGCCGGTACACCCGTGTGCTCTCCGACGGATTGCCATTGTTCGGTGAGGTTGCCGGGCTCGGACTGCTGCAGATTCCGCCGATGGATCTCGGGCAAGTCGAGGTAATCAAAGGCGTGGCGTCCGCGTTGTATGGCGCCGGCGCGATGGGCGGCGTGGTCAATCTCCTGTCCCGGCGTCCCGGTCGCGGGGAGCAGGAGTTCCTGCTGAACCGCTCGACGCGCGGTGCCACGGATGCTGTCACGTTTCTTTCCGGCCCGTTGTCTGGCGGTTGGAGTGCCTCGCTGCTGGGTGGCGGACACTTTCAGGAAACGAACGACGCCAACGATGATGGGTGGGCAGATCTACCGGGGTATGGGCGAGCCGTCGTGCGGCCTCGGGTATTTTGGGACGGCGGCAAGGGTCGAACATTCTTTGCAACGACCGGGTTCACGTACGAGGATCGCGAAGGCGGCACTCTTCCGGGTCAGGTGCTTACCGCCACTGGCCAGCGGTATGTCGAAGCTCTAGAGACTCAGCGGTACGATGCCGGCGGCTTGGGGCAGTTCCTGGTCAGGGGCCGGTACGCGGTCAGTGCGCGCGCTGCGTTCGCACGTCAGAGCCACGACCACCGGTTTGGTGAAGTCATCGAGCGCGATCGGCACGACACTGCCTTCGGGGAAGTAGCCGTGCGCGGAACCGCAGGTCGCCATACGTGGGTCGGGGGGCTGGCCATCGAACGGGACGCATACACGGCGCGCGATGTGCCTCGATTCGATTACACCTTCACCGTCCCAGGCGCATTCGCGCAGTACGACTTCAACGCGTCACAACACATATCGCTCTCTACCAGCACCCGGTTGGATGTTCACAGCGAGTACGGCACGTTCTTCAGTCCTCGCCTGTCGGCGCTGGCGCACGCGGGGCGCTGGACGAGCCGGCTCTCAGTCGGAACCGGGTTCTTCGGGCCCACGCCAATCACCGAGGAAACCGAGGCTGCCGGCCTCACGCGTATGGAAGCCCGCAAGCCTCTCGAGGCCGAGCGCGGCTTGAGCGCGTCGTTCGATGTCTCCCGCACCGATGGACCGCTGTCGTACACCGTCACACTGTTCGCCTCTCGCGTCAACGATCCGTTGCACGTCGAGCGATCGCCATCGTTCGTCCTCAGCACCCTGCCGGACCCGACGACGAACGTGGGCCTCGAGCTCTTGGGGACATTACGGAGAGAACCCTTCTCGGTCACCGCGACTTACACCTACGTGCGTGCGCGCGAGACCGTCGATGCGATCGAACGAGACGTACCGCTGACGCCGCGTCACAGCGCAGGGATCGTGGGGATGTGGGACGCGAAGGACGTGGGGCGGCTCGGAATCGAGTGGTATTACACCGGACGCCAGCGTCTTGAAGAGAATCCGTATCGAGCCGTCAGCGAGCCGTACACGATTCTCGGCCTCCTGGCGGAAAAGTCGTTCGGGCGAGTCCGGCTGTTTGTCAATGGGGAGAACCTCACGGGAGTGAGACAGACGCGCTGGGACCCACTCCTTCGACCCACTCAGGCAGCTGACGGACGGTGGACCGTCGATGCCTGGGCGCCGCTGGAAGGCCGCAATATCAACGGAGGCCTGCGCATTAGATTCTGAGTCGCATCACTAATTCCACCATCCCTTCGTAGAACTTCGCCAGCGCCTCGAACGGCGGCTCTCTCCCTCGGGCGCGCTATATGCAATCTCTCGGCGGCGCTACCGGCCAATCCGGAATAGTGCGTGATGCACACCCGGATCCGACGATGTTCCGGCGGCTGTCTGCCGGATTTCTGGCGACCGCGAGGAAAAAGTTACGTGATCCCGGCAATCGAACGTTGCGGTTGGATCGCAACCACAGAGGAGGGCCAATGGCAATTCTCGAACTTGGCGCACACATGACGGTTCGACCCGGACAGCTGGAAGGTTTCAAGAAACAGGCGGCTGAGTGCATTCGGATCACGAAGGAGAAGGACACACACACGCTGCGGTACGACTGGTTTCTCAGCGTCGATGAGACTGAATGCGAGGTTCGTGAAGCGTACACAGATCCTGAAGGGCTGATCGAGCACAACCGCAACATCCTCGAAGCCCGAACCAGGTTGTTCAGGGACTATGCCGACAATCACTTCATGACGGTCTACGGAGAGGTGTCAGAGCCGCTACTCAATCTGTTGAAAACACACGCGGTCGGACACAAGTGGTTTTCCATCCTTCAGGGGTTGGAGCGATTGCCGTGATCAGACGACTGAAACAAGCCGCCGTTGAGTTCGTCATCATCTTCGCCGCCGCTCAACTCGTTCGTCCCGAGCGCGCAAACCCGACGACTGATGCAAGCCGCACGATTCAGGCGCACGTGGGGACTGCGAACGGACTGGTCGCCGTCCTCGATCGCGCGTGCCGCGACTGTCACTCGAACGCGACCGTCTGGCCCTGGTACACGCAAATCGCGCCCGCATCCTGGCTGATGGCTTACGGCGTAACGAAAGGGCGCAAGGCGGTCAACTTCTCGGAGTGGGCCGCATATTCGGCGGAGCAGCAGCGCCTGCTGCTGGCCGTGTCGTGCGACGACGCGAGGAGCGGCAAGATGCCTGGGCCCTACACGCTGCTGCGTCCCGAGACGCGGCTTTCGGACCGGGATATCGAGACAATCTGCGCGGCGACGCACCACGCTGAAGCCAAGGGGAGCAACCGATGACTCGGACAACGTTCGAAGCCAAGGTGCATGACTTTCTCGCTCAAAAGCGCATCGCTGTTGTGGGCGTGTCGCGCAACGACGGCCACCCGGCCGGCAATCTGATCTACCGTCGGTTGAGGAAGAGCGGGCACGATGTGTTCCCGGTCAATCCGCACATGCAGACCTTCGACGGCAGTCGCTGTTATCCGAATCTGCAATCGATCCCGGGCGGGGTCGACGGCGCGGTGATCATCACGCGCCCTGACACCACGGAGCACATCGTGCACGACTGCAGCGATGCAGGGGTGCGCCGCGTCTGGATGCATCAATCGCTGGCCAACGGATCGAGTGTCTCGCCGGCGGCAGTCGAGTACTGCCGTCTACACGAAATCAGCGTGATCGCTGGTGCCTGTCCGATGATGTTCGGTGACGGCGTCGACTTCGGACACGCGTGCATGCGGTGGTTCATGAAATTCACCGGAGGGCTTCCCACATGAGGCGCCACCAGATTGCCTGGATTCTCATCTTCATCGTCGATGTGGGATACATGGCGTGGGGCGCGGGGGCTGCTGGATGGCCGACTCATTTGCTCGGTCCAGGTGGCAAGGCGATCCTGCCGGCGGGGTACGAGGGCTACTCCGGCGGGTCCTGGTCGGAGCTCGCGGGCGGCTCGCCGCTGATCGCGGGATACATGACGCTGCTCTACCGGATGTATGGCGTGTACAACGTCCTGTTCGGACTGATGGGCAGCGTCATCGCCGTCACCGCCTTCCGCCGCGGTGAACGCTGGGCATGGTGGGCATTGCTCGTCGGCAACACGGTCGCCTTGCTGACGGCGATCTCGTACGACCTGACGGTTCATGCCATCGGGCCGTTCGAGCTGACGGAGTACCTTGGTCTCGCCCTCGTCTGGGGAGCACTTGCCGCCACGGCTCCATTCCGTGCGGTCGGATGGCCAGTTCGAGCGACGGGCTGAGATGCTTCCGGCGGATTACTTCACGATCACCGGAATCGACTCCTGAACCGCCTGGGTCTTACCGGTGCCCTTGACCGTGGCGGTCTGCGAAATGGTCACCGCATAACTTCCCGGCGTGGACGTCACGATACCGGTCGTGCTTGAATTCGTGATGGATCCGTTCTTCTGTACGGTGATGGTGGTTCGCGAGGTGTGTGAATCGGGCGCGCCTTGCAAGTACCCGATGTTGATGGTGCCCTCGTATCGGGTCTCGCCGCCTGCGCCGTGGTAATAGAAGTGGATGTCCGAAAACACCTGCGCGTCGGGTTTGCTCGCGGGAAGAACACAGTCAGTGGGCGTGCCCGACTGGCAGGCGAACTCTCTGTCCGCGTTGTCCCGGTCGCCGTACATCAGAACCCATGAAACGTGTGGGGTGCCTGGAGGAACACTGGCAGGTTCAGGAACCGACCTCGCACATCTCGACATGAGTGCCACAGCAACGATGACGACGGCGACCCGATAGGTGCGCATGATGCGTCCTCTGGATTTTACGGCAGAGGACTTCGAACACCACAACGATCACCAGACCGGATCCGAGCATCTCATCGGGAGGGCCAGAAGGTCGGCGTCGCCAGCGCCACAACGGCGCTGGCGAAGCGTTGAGAAGTATTGACCGGCTGCCAACCTCGGCTACTGTCTCGCCGACTGCGGAATCTTGAGCACCTGCCCGGGCTTGATCTTGTTCGGATCGCTCAGTTGATCGCGATTGGCGTTGAGGATCTGGGTGTACGCGTTTGGATCGCCGAGCTTCTCTTTGGCGATCTTGCTCAGCGTATCTCCCGGTCGCACCGTATAGGTGCTCTCATTGCTGACTACGGAGGCACTGCGGCCTGTCGCCTGGATGTCCGCGACGATCTCCTTCGGCCAATCAGGAATCGTCTTGATCGCGTCCCAGATCTTGTTCGCGTCGTCCTGCGTCGGCACGGTGCCGTGGAAGTAGAGCTTGCCGTCGTGCTCGTCCGCCGAGCCCTGCATGCGAAGGTTCTTCGCAGTTTGAACGGCGTAGGCGTACTTGTCTCGAAGTCCCATTGCACTCCTCCTTCAGTAAGGGCACACGTCAGCGTGGCTCGTGATGTGCGGTTCTACCAACCCGAGTTTCGGTCGACCGCGAAAGTTTGCCGGTGGTGCAAGGGGACTGCCGAAGAAGATTCCCGATTCGCGCATCGCGCCGCAGGAACGACGGGCCAGCCTGTTTCGACGCGACCTCCGCCACTCACAGAATGTGGTGAGAACGACAACATGTTGTGAGCAGGCGTTTTCAAGCGGCACGGCGCTTCGGCGAACGTAACAGTCGTTTGAGAGCACAAAGCTGGCGAACGCCTGCGGACAGGCCGTCACGCGCCAACGTTCGAGGATCGCAACTTGCCGATAAAAACTGCGGCGGCGACGTGAAGCGCCACCAGAAGACGCGTCGAACGTCGATCCGTCTGCCATGGGGAGGACTTTATGGCCACGCTTATCGACAGTTTACGGAATTTGGTTTCTCCGGCGATTGTTTCAGCGTTGTCGCGGCAGACGGGCGAGTCGGAGTCCGGCGTCTCCAGGGGGCTCAGCGCAGCCATTCCGGCCATCGCGTCGACCATCGCCAGTCGTACTGAGGATGCGGGATTCATGACGAATCTTCTGGATCTCGCTACGAAGACTGCTGCAGGGCCTTCACCGCTCGAGGCGATCAACGCGCTCGCGTCCTCGCCAACGGGCATCGATACGACAAACCCGATCGGGGGGTGGCTGTCCGGCCTGTTTGGTCACACTCTCTCCGGAGTCACCGACAGCCTGGCTCGGTATGCGGGAATCAGCGGAGCATCTGCCACAAGGCTCCTCTCAATCGCCGCGCCGCTGGTTCTGGGATACATCGGGCGCCTGGTGCGAAGCGACAATCTCACCGTCGCCGGTCTTGCGGACGTCCTCAGGGGACAACGCGCCCAACTTGCGTCGGCCTTGCCAGCCGGCTTCAAGATGCCGGAAGTTTTCACCGCGCCGTACCAGAAGGCTCGGAGACCGGGGGACATGGCGCGAACCGGCTGGTCGGCTCCGCTTACCGCGCTGCTGGCGGCACTCGTTGTCCTTGGACTGCTCTTGTGGGGTCGCCAGAGGCCCGTTGACATGGGTCGTGTGACCATCGTTGAACCGACCGTCGGCACGACGGGGGCGCTCGGGAGAGCCTTTGTGAGAACGCTGCCTGGGAACGCGACCATCACCATCCCGGCGGTCGGAAGCGCTGAGGATCGTCTGTCGCTGTACCTCGCATCGTCCACTCCAGGAGAGACCACCATCACACTCGACCGCATCTCCTTCGACACCGATTCGGCGATGCTCACGGCGGAGTCCAGTGCGCAGCTCGACAACATCGCGACGATTCTCCGCGCCTATCCACAGGCGCACGTGGCGGTTGTCGGCCATACCGACAACGTGGGGGACGAAGCCACGAACGTCGTGCTGTCCCGGGCACGTGCGAACACCGTTGCGCACGAGTTGACCGCCAACGGCGTTCAACCGCAGCGCGTTCACGCAGAGGGATATGGCAGCCAGAGACCACTGGCTGACAACTCGACGGAAGCAGGGCGAGCGCAGAATCGCCGCGTCGAACTGGGAGTCACCGTCCGATGAAGACACGCGATAAAGAACGGAAGAGAGGGTTCCCATGTTAGCGATTCTAGGTTGGATTCTGTTCGGCCTGATCGTCGGCCTTGTGGCAAAGCTCGTGACGCCCGGCCACGATCCAGGCGGCATCGTCATGACGACGGCGCTCGGGATCGTCGGCGCGATCTTGGGCGGCTTTGTCGGTCGGCTGTTGGGCCTGTATCAGGCCGGTGAGGGCGCCGGGTACATCATGGCGACGCTCGGTGCGGTGCTGATTCTATTGGTGTACCGTCAGGTGTCGGTACGAACGTAACTCGCCCGGATCTCGGCGAGATCGTCAGGTGCGGACGCTACATCGCAGTGAGAGCGGCTCTAGGCGGTCCCTCGCCGGGATTTCGGCTTGCTCTTGCCCTCGAGATTGAGCGCCACCGCGGCGCGGATGAGATCCTTCAACGCCGCCTCATCGATCTTGTCGCCTTGGTGGATGTCGATGGCGCGGCGTACGTTTCCGTCGAGACTCGAGTTGAAGAGACCAGCCGGATCCTTCAGCAACGCGCCCTTGGCGAAGGTCAGCTTCACGGCTCTCTTGTAGGTTTCGC
>Ga0075423_10004608_pt1 | contig 12796 bp, 11 predicted proteins | sample SoiMethybrSBSTD2_FD_80114 | JGI IMG/M metagenome (GOLD analysis project Ga0075423, IMG submission 80114) | Bulk soil microbial communities from a Populus tree surrounding site in Tennessee, USA - Soil MetaG P. TD hybrid SBSTD2 | ecosystem: Environmental > Terrestrial > Soil > Tree plantation...
CCATCAGCGTGACGAACCGATCGAACAGGTAGTCCGCGTCGTGAGGGCCCGGCGACGCTTCCGGGTGGTACTGGACGGAGAACACGGGCAGCTCGCGGTGCCGCATGCCCTCGGACGTCCCGTCGTTGAGATTGACGTGGCTCTCCACGAAGCCGGCGGCCGCCACGGAGGCCGGATCCACCGCGAAGCCGTGGTTCTGCGAGGTGATCTCCACACCCCCGGTGGCGAGGTCCTTCACCGGGTGATTGGCGCCGTGATGGCCGAACTTGAGCTTGTAGGTACGGCCGCCGGCGGCCAGGCCCAAGATCTGATTACCGAGGCAAATCCCGAAGATCGGCACCTTGCCGATGAGGCCACGTACCGTGCCGACGAGGTAGTCCACGGCCTCCGGATCGCCGGGGCCGTTCGAGAGGAAGATGCCGTGGGGCTTCCGCTCCAGCACCGCCTCCAGCGGCGTGCGCGCCGGAACCACGTCCAGCGCGCAGCCGAGCGTGGCGAGGCGCCGGAGGATATTGCTCTTGATGCCGGAGTCGAAGGCCACGACCCGGAACCGGGGATTGGCCGGGGGCCGATAGCCCCGGCGCAGATCCCAGTCGCCCTCGCTCCAGCCATGCGGCGCCGCGACGCTCACCTCGCTGACAAGATCGCGCCCGGTGAGCCCGGGCAGGGCCCGCGCTCGATCCGCGAGGCGCCGCGGGTCGGTCTCGGCGGTTGAGATGATGCCTTCCTGCGCGCCGCGGTCGCGCAGATGCCGCGTGAGCGCGCGGGTGTCGATGCCCTGTATGCCCACGATGCCGTGCTCGCGCATGTAGGCGTCGAGCGTCATCCGGCTCCGCCAGTTCGAGGGGTAGGGGCAGGCCTCCTTCACGATGAAGCCGCCGAGCCACGGCCGCCGCGACTCCACGTCTTCCGAGTTGAGCCCGTAGTTGCCGATCAGCGGGTACGTCATGCAGACGAGCTGGCCGCGATAGGACGGATCGGTGAGGATCTCCTGGTATCCCGACATGGCGGTGTTGAACACGACCTCGCCGTGCGCCTCGCCCGCGGCGCCGCACGATTCGCCGCGGAACGCGCGGCCGTCGGCCAGGACCAGGAGAGCGGGCGTGCTCACGCGGCGCCGCCCGGAATCGCCAGGGGATAGCTCGGCAGCGCGGGCTTGCCGCCCACCAGCGCCAGCACCGGCGCGCCCGTGCCCGACCAGCCCGCAAAGGGCGTGTTGCGGCTGCGCGAGAGGAGATGTCTTGGCTCCACCGTCCACGCGCGCTCGAGGTCGAGCACGGTGATGTCCGCCGGCGCCCCCACCGACAGCCGGCCGCCGGGCAGATTCAGGAGCCGCGCCGGCCCCGAGGTGAAGCGCGCGACCAGGGTGGGCAGGTCGAGCCGGCCCTGACGGACCAGGCGATCGAGTAGCACGGGCACCGCCGTCTCGAGCCCCACCACGCCGTTGGCGGCCTCCGCGAACTCGCCCTCCTTATCGGACAGGGCGTGGGGCGCGTGATCCGTGGCCACGCAGTCGATGGTGCCGTCGGCCAGCCCTTCCAGGCACGCCTCCACGTCGCGCTTACCCCGCAGCGGCGGCGCCATCTTGGTGTTGACGTCGTAGTCGCGCACGGCCTCGTCGGTCATCACGAGGTGATGCGGCGTGACCTCGGTGGTCACGCGGATGCCGCGCGCCCGCGCCTCGCGCACCATCCGCACCGCGCCCGCGGTGGAGATGTGGGCGATGTGCAGATGCGCCCCCGTCAGCTCGGCGAGCAGGATGTCGCGCGCCACCATCACGTCCTCGGCGGCCGCGGGCTGGCCGGCGAGACCCAGCTCGGTGGAGACCAGCCCCTCGTTCATCACGCCCTTGTGGGCGAGGTGACAGTCCTCCGCGTGACTGATGATGGGCACGCCGAAGGGCAGCGCGTACTCCATGGCGCGCCGGTACACCTCGGCGTTCATCACGCATTTCCCGTCGTCGGAGAAGGCCACGCAGCCGGCCTCGGCCTGCTCGCCCATCTCCGCCAGCTCCTCGCCCTTGAGTCCGCGCGTGACCGCGCCGATGGGATAGACGCGCACGGACCCTTCGACGCGCGCCTTCGCGAGGATGTAGTCCGTGACGGCGCGGTTGTCGTTCACCGGGAAGGTGTTGGCCATGCAGGCCACCGCGGTGAAGCCGCCCGCCGCGGCCGAGCGCGTGCCGGTGGCAATGGTCTCCTTGTACTCGAAGCCCGGCTCCCGGAGATGCACGTGGATGTCGATGAAGCCGGGGCAGACGACCTTGCCCGCGGCGTCCACCACCGCCGCGCCCCCGGGCGCCTTGAGCCCCGCGCCCACCCTGGCGATCTTGCCGTCGGTGATGAGCACGTCCTGGACGGCATCCACCGCGTTCCAGGGATCGATCACACGCCCATGACGGAGGAGGAGGTTACTCATGCGCCCTTGCTCCCCGCGAGGAGGTAGAGCACCGCCATGCGGACCGCCACGCCGTTGGTGACCTGGTCCAGGATGACCGAGTAGGGCCCGTCCGCGACCTCCGGCGACAGCTCCACGCCCCGGTTCACCGGGCCCGGGTGCATGATCAGCACGTCCGAGCGGCAGTGCTTGAGCCGGTCCAGAGAGAGCCCCCACACGCGCGAGTACTCGCGGAGCGAGGGGATGAAGCCTGCGGTCATGCGCTCGTGCTGGAGGCGCAGCATCATGATCACGTCGGCGTGGGCGATGGCCTCCTCCAGCCGGTGGCTCACCTTCACGCCCAGCTCTTGACAGGCCGCGGGGATCAGGGTCGGAGGGCCTGCCACCGTCACCGTGATGCCCATCTTCTTCATGCCGTGGATGTCCGACCGCGCCACTCGGCTGTGGGTGACGTCGCCGACGATCGTGACGTTCAGGCCTTCCAGATGACCTTTCTTCTCCCTGATCGTCAGGAGGTCGAGCAGCGCCTGGGTGGGATGCTCGTGGGCGCCGTCGCCCGCATTCACCACCGCGCAGCGGAGATTCCGCGCCAGCATGGCCGGCGCGCCGGAGGCCTTGTGCCGCACCACCACCACGTCCGGGCTCATGGCCTCGATGTTCTTGGCGGTATCGAGCAGGCTCTCGCCCTTCTCCGCGCTGGAGCCGGAGGCCGAGAAGTTGATGACGTCGGCGGAGAGCCACTTCCCCGCGATCTCGAACGAGGTGCGCGTGCGCGTCGAGGCCTCGTAGAAGAGATTCACCACCGTCTTGCCCCGCAGTGTCGGCACCTTCTTGATCTCGCGGGTGGCGATCTCCTTCATCGACTCGGCGGTGTCGAGCACGTCGCGAATCTCGCCCGCCTCGAGGTCCTGCATGCTCAGCAGGTCTTTGCGCTTCCAGGTCATTGGCTAGCCCTCTCCTCGCTCCGCTCGGGGGGACTTTCCATGTTCGCTCGCCTCGCCTTTCGGCTGCGGCTCGCCCTCCTCGGATGGCTCCTGGATGACGACGCGGTCCATGCCGTCGTGCTCGCGCAGCAGCACGGCGACGGTTTCCCGACGGCTGGTGGGCAGGTTCTTGCCGATGTAGTCCGGGCGAATGGGCAGCTCGCGGTGGCCGCGATCCACCAGCACGGCCAGGCGGATGACACGTGGCCGGCCCAGGTCCATCAGGGCATCCAGGGCGGCGCGGATGGTGCGTCCGGTGAAGAGCACGTCGTCCACCAGCACCACCGTGCGCCCCTTGATGGGGAAGGGGATCTCGGTGCCGCGCACCACCGGCTGCTCGGCCTTGAGGCCGAGATCGTCGCGGTAGAGCGTGATGTCGAGCGCCCCGACCGAGGGCTTCTTCCCCTCGATGGACGCGATCTTGGCAGCGATGCGCTGGCCGAGGGTGACGCCCCGGGTCTTGATGCCGACCAGCGTGATGTCCTCCACGCCCCCGGCCTGCTCCACGATCTCGTGGGCGATCCGGGTGAGCGCCCGGTCCAGCGCGCTCTCGTCCAGCACCTGCGCCTTCTCCCGGTAACTCACGCTCATGGCCGGAAAAAGGAAAAGGCCCCGCTCAGGGGCCCCGGGGTCCAGCCAATCGTCTTCGGGTCTAGCATTGCCTCTCCTTGCCGACCTCTCAGGGTCGGATTAAAGGAGCGAAATACGTCTTTCTCACCTTACCGTCGGTCCCGCGGCCTGTCAAGGGGCGAGGCGAATTTTCGCGCCTCAATCGGCGAAGATCTGCGCCGGACGCACCGTCGTCGCGCCCTCCGCGCGCGTCGCGCGCGCCGTCACGCACCCGCCCAGGAACAGCACCGCCGTCACCGCCACCGCCGTCCACTTGATGATCGCTCGCATGGCCCGCCTCCCATGCATTCGCGCCTCAGCATCGGTCGTGCCACGCCGATCGGCGGGCCCGCGCCCGCGATTGGCGTGGGGTTTTCGTGTTGCGACCTGGCGCGCGCGGAAGCGGGCGCGGAGAAACTACACGCCGTCTCTACACGCTGCTAGCGCGACTCGTGCGCCACGGCTCGTCCACCACGTGGCGATGCTCCACCGTGATGCGGCCGGCCTTCACCACGAGGTGGCGTGGCGCCACGCCGCCCACGGCCTCGTCGAGTGCCGTCGCGTCCCAGACCACGAGGTCCGCGGGCTTGCCCTCCGCGAGGCTGCGGTCGCCCAGGCGCAGCATCCGCGCCGGCTCGGTCGTGATCATGGCGAGGGCCAGGCCCTGCTCCGCGGGCGTCCCCATGTGCGCGCCGACGGTGAGGAGGAAGGCCATCAGCGCGAGGTCGGCGTTGCCCACCGGGGTGAAGGCATTGCGCACGTTGTTGGTAGCCGCGGCCACCCTCACGCCGCCGGCCAGCAGGCGCTTGGCGGGCGCCAGGCCCCGGCGCACCTTGGATGTGTCGCCGCGCCCCATCAGGTAGAGATCGGTGGCGGGCAGCATGATCACGCCCACGCGTGCCGCCGCCAGCTCGCGGATGATGGTGTCCGTCTCGGCCGGCGGGAGGGCGGCCAGCTCGGTCACGTGGCCCACCACCACGCGCCCCTCCCAGCCCAGCCGCACGGTCTGCTCGCAGATGTAGCGCACGTGGAGATGCGAGGGCTCGTCGAAGAAGTCCGCGTGGAAGTCCGCGTCCACGCCGAACTCCCGGGCCAGGCGGAACACGATGTCCACGTGAGCGCGGGGATCCGTGTCGTTGTAGGGGCAGCCCCCCACCAGGTCGGCGCCGGCTCGGAGGGCCCGGGCGAGGAGCGCCTCGGTGCCCGGCGCCTGGAGAATGCCCTCCTGGGCGAAGGCGCAGAGCTGAAGGTCCAGCGCCGGCGCGTACTCGGCCTTGAGGGGTAGCACCGCCTCCAGCGCCATGAGCTCCACGATCGGGTCCACCTCCACGTGGCCCCGCATCGCGGTGGTGCCGCTGCGCACGGCGAGGTCCAGCACCCGGCGGGCGCGGGCGCGGATGTCCTCCTCCGTGAAGCGCTTCTTGGCTTCCCCGGTCACGCGGATGGCCTCCGCGAGCGTGCCCTCCACCCCGGGCGCCCGGGCGGTGAGAAAGGCCTTGTCCAGGTGCACGTGGGCGTCCACCAGCCCCGGCGTCACCAGCCGCCCGCCCAGCTCGGTCGTGGCTGAGGCGGGCGCCGACGCGGCGACCGGCGAGCCCGCGGCTGTCACGGCCCCGATCACGCCGCCGCGGCAGCCGATGTCCACACGGCGCCCGTCGGGGAGCAGCGCGCCGCGCAACAGCAGGTCGAGGGGGGCGCTCACGCGAGACCGCGCGCGCGGGCCAGGGCCTCGAGCGCCTGCTCGAAGCAGGCCAGGGGCGCCCGCACCACGCCGGCGCCGATCTGCCCCGTACCCGGCTTGCGCCCCGCGATGCCCGTGTTGATCAGCGGCGTGATCCCGGTCTCGACGACCTTCCTCACGTCGATGCCCACCGGGGTCCCGCGGTCGTCCAGCGTCGGGATGCGAAAGTGCGGGTGCTCGCCCAGCGTGATCTCACCCATCTCCTCGGTGATGCGGATGGCGTCGCGTAGCCCGCCCGCGCCCACGAAGCCTACCACCGCCGGCGAGGCGGCCATGGCGAAGCCGCCCAGCCCCACCGTCTCCACGATGGCGCTGTCGCCCACGTCGGGATTGGCGTCGGCGGCGCTGTAGGGCGGGAAGTAGAGGCCCTGGGGCGTGTTCACGGGCGCGGTGAACCAGCGCCCGCCCAGCCCGGCCACGCGGATGCCGAAGTCGGTGCCGTTCCGGGCCATGGTTGCCACCATGGTGGCGCCGGCGACGTCCAGGCAGGGATCGGTCGCGGCCTTGGCGGCCGCCATGGCCACGTTCAGGAAGAACTGGTCGTTGCCGCCGATGAACTCGGCCAGCTGCGCCACCGCCCCCGTATCCGGCGCCGTACGCGCCAGATGCGGCATCAGCGCGCGGGCGAGCAGGGACGACGCGGCCACGTTGCGCTGATGCAGCTCGTCGCCCATGCGGAGCGCCTGGGCCACGAGCGCGCGGAGGTCCAGGCCGCCCGCCACGCGCAGCGCCACGCCCAGCAGTGGCCCCGCCTCGCGCGCCAGCCAGCGGAGCCGCGTCACCACGCTCTCGTCGTTGGCGCCGAAGCGCAGCACCTTGCCCAGCCCCTCGTTGATGGTCGCGAAGGCGCGGTTGCCGCGCGGCCGGTTCTCGACGACGAAGACCGGCATGGAGGCGGTGACAATGCCGGTCATGGGCCCCGCCGCGCCCGCGTGATGGCAGGGCGCCAGCTTCACCGTCCCGGACTCGACCAGGCGCTGGGCCCCGGCGTCGTCCGCGGCCCAGCCCTCGTAGCGGATGGCGCAGAGGATGGCGGTCTGCACCGGGGGGCACGCGCGCTCCCAGGCCAGCGGGGGCCCGGAGTGAAGCACGGTGCGATCGGCCAGGCCCAGCGCTTCGCGCGCGGGGACGCAGTCCACCAGCATCGGCTGCGCGTCGACCAGCCGCGCGAGGGCGGTCGCGTTCGCCTCGCGGACAGTCAGGAGCCGTCCTCGTCGTCCAGCAGGGAGAGGAGGCGCGCGCGCTCGGGATCGCCGCCCGCCGGCGGCGACCACTGCACGTGCAGCACGGGCACGCCCATGGCCTCGAGTGTCTCGGCGAAGCTCTCCAACCCCAGGTTGATCACGCGGATCTCGCCGCCGAGCCGCGTGAAGAGGTCGCGGAAGTCGGCCATCAGGCGCCTCCTCCGGCCAGCAGCGCCTCGGCGACCCGCGCCTCGCCGGCGATGCAGGCGGCCGCGCGCGCGGCCTGCGCGTTCGAGGGCAGCACCCACGCGCCGGCCGCCTCGAGCCGCGCCGTCTGGGCGGCGAGCGCCTGGGGATCGGCGGCGGTGCCGACTACGCTCGCTACCACGGCCAGGCCGCGACGACCGCGTCGCGCAGCCTCCAGCGCCGGGGCGATGTCGCCCGCGGGATCGGGCGCCGCACCGTGGCCCAGCACCACGTCCACCAGCAGTACCGCGGTATCCGGCTCCTTGGCCGCGCGCCCAATCTCCTCCACGCGAAGGGCGGCGTCCAGCATCGGATGCGCGCGGCCCACGGTGAACTCGTCCGCGCCCAGGTCCAGCACGCGATGCGGCCCGCCCCCGTGCCCGCCCAGGTTGCCGCCCACCGCGCCCGCGCCCAGCAGCGGCTCCAGGATCAAGAGGGCTTCGTAGGCCAGCGTGCCGCCGGCGTAGAGCCCGCGCACCGCCGCGGCGCCCGGGCCCCGCGCCGCGCGATATTCCTTCACACGGTGGCGCGCCGTTGCCACGTCGGAGAACGCGCGCGGCTGGAAGGCGCGACCCGCGCGCCGCGCCACGGCCGCGGCCGCCGCATCCTCCAGCGTGGCCACCGTGGTGAGCGGCCCGGCGGAACCCGTGGCGATCTCGCGCCCGAGCATGGCCACCACCGCGGGCTTGCCGAGCGCGCGCAGCCGCGCCTCCACGCTCGCGCGCACGGCCGGGGCGGGGGGCTTGCCGACCACCACGATCAGCTCGGTGCTGGGATCGGCGCCCAGCGCGTCGAGCGCGGCCAACGTCATGGCGGCGGCCACCGGCTCCGACATGTCGCGCCCGCCCACGCCGACGGCCTGCGACACGCCTTCGCCCGCCGCGGCCAGCAACGTCACGACTTGCTGAAGCCCCGTGCCCGAGGCGGCGACCAGGCCGATGCGCCCGCGCGGCACCGCGTTGGCGAAGCCCAACGGCACACCGTTGAGATAGGCCGTGCCGCAGTCCGGGCCCATGAGGAGGAGGCCCCGCGCGACCGCGAACCGCTTCAGCGCGATCTCGTCCTCGAGCCTCACGTTGTCGCTGAACAGCATCACGTGGAGGCCGCGGCGCAGCGCCTTCCGTGCCTCCGCCGCGGCAAACGCACCCGGGACGGAAATCAAGGCAAGGTTGGCGCCCTCGAGCTGGCGCGCGGCGCTGTCGAGCGTGCGCGGCAGCCGCCGGCCGCTCGCTTCCACCCGCGCGCGCCGCGCGGTGAGGAGCGACTCCGCGCGCGCCAGCGCCGCGTCCGCCTCGCCGGCCGACTCCGCGCTCACCACGATGACGAGATCGTTCGGTCCCGCCGCGCGGGCCTCGTCGGTGAGGAGCCCCGCCTCGGCCATCAGCGCCAGATTGGCGGGCGTGCCCATGAGGGCTGCCGCCTCGCGCACCCCTGCGCCCGTGCGCAGCTCACGCGCCAGGCCCATCAGGGCCACCGAGTCCTGATAGAAGCTGCGCTTGAACGTGGTGCGCGTGGTCATGCGCGCACGTCCGCGCGCGCGAGGGCGTCGAGCGCCGCGCGCACCCCGGCCAGCGTATCCGCGCCCGAGGTCGCGCCCATGCCCGCCAGCGTCGCCGCCGCGACGCGCGCCGCGGCGGCGGACTCCGCCATGGCGAGATCACGCAGCGGCTCGGAGAACTGGCCCGCGACCGCGTGGCGGAGGAAGGCCGCGGCTACCGACGTGGTGGCGTCGCCGGCGTGCGCGCCGAGGGCGCGGGCGACGGAGGCGGCCCCGGGCCAGCCACCGGCCAGGCGATGGAGGACGGCGAGCGTGCCGACCAGATAGTCGTCGCCGGCGGGCGTGAGGCCTTCGCCGAGACCCACGAGCTCGCGGGCGGCGTCGAGGAAGTCCGCGGCGTCGCGGCGGCGGATCGCACCCGAGAGCGCCGCGCGGGCGGCACGGGCGCCCGGAGAATCCAGCCCGCGGGCCCCGCGCGCGCCACGCGTCGTGAGGAGCCCGTCACGCAGCAAGCGGCGCGCGTGCTCCGCAAACTCCCAGGCGGGTCGAACGCGGAGATCCACGCGGCGCGCGCGGCCCAGATCGAGCGTGAGACCGCCGTCCGCGACATCGTCGCGCCACCGCTCCAGCGCGATCGCGAACGGCGCGGCGAGCGGCCCCGGCCCGTGCACGGCAAACAGCGTGCCGTCCACCGTCTCGAAGTTGACCGCGCGCGTGAAGACGGAGTGCGGACGGGGAAGACGTGGCTCCGCCTCGAGCCGTGAGGCGAGCTCGGTGCCGAGGGCGCGCACCCGAAGCTTCGGGGCCATCATCGCGTGGGCGAGGATAGATCCTCGTTGCGGGGGGTTCAAGGGGCGGAGCCTCCCCTCGCGGCGCCGCCCGCGCGCCCGAGGTATGCCTGGATCACCCCGGGATCGGCACGCACCTCCGCCGCCGTCCCCGCCACGGTGATGCGCCCGCTCGCCAGCACATAGGCCCGGTCGGCCAGGGCCAGCGCCTGGGCGGCCATCTGCTCCACGAGGACGATGGTGAGCCCGTCCGCGCGCAGGCGTGCGAGGGTGTCGAAGATCTCGCGCACGAGGAGGGGAGCCAGACCCAGGGACGGCTCGTCCAGGAGGAGCACGCGCGGGCCGGCCATGAGGCCGCGGGCCAGCGCCAGCATCTGCTGCTGGCCGCCGGAGAGACTGCCGGCGGGATCGCTCAGGCGCGCGCGCAGGGCGGGGAAGAGGCCCAACGCGCGCTCCATGCGGTCGCCGGCGGCGTCCCCTGCCCGCGCGCCGGCGGCATGCGCGCCGAGGGCCAGATTGTCGCGCACGGTCTGGTCGCCGAAGATACCGCGGCCCTCGGGAACGAGGGTGATCCCCCGACGGGCCACCCACCAGGGCGGCCGGCCGCCGATCTCCTCGTCGTCGAGGCGGATGGATCCGGCGTGGGGGCGGAGCACGCCGGCGATGGTCTTGAGGAGCGTGGTCTTGCCCGCCCCGTTGCCGCCAATGAGGGCCACCAGCTCGCCGGGCCGCACCTCGAGCGAGACATCGGTGAGGGCGCGGGTGGCGCCGTGGCCCCCGTCCAGCCGTCGCACGGTGAGCGTGCTCACGCGGGTATCCCCCCCAGATACGCCTCGATCACCGCGGGATCACGCTGGACCACGGCGGGTGGGCCCTGCGCGATGGGCCGGCCGCCGTCGAGCACGGTGACGTGATCGGACAGCGCCATCACCAGGTCCATGTGGTGCTCCACGAGCACCATGGCCGGGCCGCCGCCGTCGCGCACCACCGCCAGGGCCGCGTCCAGCTCGGCCACCTCGCTCGGCGTCAGGCCGGCGGCGGGCTCGTCGAGAAGGAGCAGGCGCGGGCCGGTGGCCAGCGCGCGAACGATCTCCAGCCGGCGGCGGAGGCCGGCGGCGAGCGCATCGGCGGACGAATCGGCGACGGCGCCAAGGCCGTGGGCGGCGAGGCGGGCGCGCGACTCCGCATGGAAGAAGCGCTCCCGGCGACGCGTGGCGGGGAGGCCGGCGAGGGCGCCGAGGAGGCTGCCGAGGCGCGGGCCCGCGAGGCCCACGGCGACGTTGTCCGCGACGCTGAGCTCGCCGAAGAGCTGCGCGGTCTGGAAGGTGCGCGCCACGCCGAGCCGCGCGATGGCGTGCGGCGGCAGGCCAGCGATGCCGAGGCCGCCGAGGGTGACCCGGCCCGCGTCGGGGCGGTAGTAGCCGGAGAGGATGTTGAGCAGCGTGGTCTTGCCCGCCCCGTTGGGGCCGATGATGGCGGTGATACCAGGGGAGGGAACGGCCAGCGTGACGCGTTCGAGCGCGGTGACGCCGCCGAAGCTCACGCTGACGTTCTCGAGAGCGAGGAGAGTCTCTGGCGGCTTGGCTTCCATTCTCCGCTCCCCCTCACCGGGCCCTCTCCCACTCTGGGGGAGAGGCTTGAATGGGGCGGACGTCCGGCTGCGACTCAGTACGGCGCCGACCACGCCTCTGGGGAGCCAGTAGATCGAGAGCAGGAGCAAGAGGCCGTAGAGGATCAGGCGGTAGTCGGCGAGGCGCGTGAGGAGCTCGGGGAGGAGCGTGAGGACGAGTCCGCCCACGACGGGCCCGGCGATGGTGTTGACCCCGCCGAAGAGGAGGGCGAGGAGGAAGAGGATCGACTGCTGGAGGGTGAAGCTGTCGGGGGAGAGGTAGCCGTTGAGGAAGGCGAAGAGGGCGCCGGCGGCGCCGGTGAAGGCCGCCGAGACGGTGAACGCGACGATTCGAAGGTGGTAAGGCGAAAGTCCCAGGGATTCCGCCGCGACCTCGCTGCCCTTCACGGCGAGGAAGGCGCGGCCCCAGGCGGACCGGCGAAGGTTGGCGGTGGCCCGGAGCGCGAGCGCGGCTGCCGTGGCGACCACCCAGTAATAGCGCGCGAGGGGAATCTTGGGCACGTTGAAGATGCCACCGGGACCGCCCGTCAGCGCCACCCATTCCACGAGCACGCCCTCGACGATGATGCCGAAGGCGATCGTGACCATGGCGAGGTAGGGACCGGTCACGCGCAGCGCCGCCGCCGCGACCACGGCTCCCACCAGCGCGGCGGCCGCGATGGCGAGGAGGGCCGCGGCCCAGAGCGGCAAGCCCGCGCCCATGGCGCCGAGCGCGGCCACGTAGGCGCCGATGGCGTAGAAGCCCGCGTGGCCCAGTGAGATCTGGCCGGTGAACCCCACCAGCACGTTGAGCCCCGCGGCCACCATGACGAGCAGCGCGGCGCTCGTCCCGAGGTAAAGGTAATACGTATTGGTTGTCGCGAGCGGCAGCGCGGCGGCGAGCACGGCGAGGGCGAGCCACCCCCAGCGCACCATCACACGCGCCGCGTCGCGGGCGCGCCGCCGAGGCCGCCCGGCCGGATCACGAGCACCGCGATCACCAGCGCGAAGCCCACGATCTCGCGGGCGCCCGTGGAGAGATAGCCCGCCACGAAGGACTCGATCAGGCCATAGCCGAGTCCGGCCAGGATGATGCCGGGCGCCGAGCCGAGCCCGCCGATGATGGCCACCGCGAAGGCCTTGAGGCCGATGATGGTGCCCATGGTGGGCGCAACGTTGAGGATGGGCGCCAGCAGGACGCCCGCCACCCCGGCGAGCATTGCGGAGAGCGCGTAGGCGGCCATGACCGCGCGCGGCACGTTGATCCCGATGAGCCCCGCGGCCTCGGCGTTCCACGCCACGGCCTTCCACTCCTTGCCCCACCGCGTACGGTGATAGAGCACCTGCACCAGCGCCATCAGCGCCAGGCCCACGATGGGGATGAAAAGCTCTTGGGGGTAGAAGCCAGCGCCGCCCACCAGGATGGGCTTGCGGGTGAGCGCGGAGGGGAAGGCGCGCGCATCCTTGCCGAAGGCGAGCATGGCGACGTTCTCGGCGATGATGCCGAGCGCGATCGTCGAGAGGAGCCAGGCGGGCGAGCCGGAGAGGAAGAAGGGCCGCACCGCCACGCGCTCGACGAGCGCGCCGAAAAGCGCCAGGGCCGCGAGCATCAGCGCCAGCGCGGCGGGCAGCGGCCAGCCGAGGCCGACGTAGGCCGCGTAGGCCACCACCGCCCCCGCCATCACGGCGTGGCCCTGCGAGAAGTTCATGGTGCGGCTGGTCACCCAGGTGATGTGGTACC
>Ga0075423_10004609_pt1 | contig 12796 bp, 15 predicted proteins | sample SoiMethybrSBSTD2_FD_80114 | JGI IMG/M metagenome (GOLD analysis project Ga0075423, IMG submission 80114) | Bulk soil microbial communities from a Populus tree surrounding site in Tennessee, USA - Soil MetaG P. TD hybrid SBSTD2 | ecosystem: Environmental > Terrestrial > Soil > Tree plantation...
CTTCGAGTCGCTGCGGACCCTCCTTGCCCAGTTCAAGCCGGTTCCGGTGCCCGGGCTGCCCCGTTTCCAGGGCGGTGCGGTCGGCTTCCTGTCCTACGACATGATCCGCCACGTCGAGCGCCTGCCATCGCTGACCAAGGACGATCAGAAGCTGCCGGACGCGGTGTTCATGTTCACGGACAGCCTGCTGGTGTTCGACAACCTCCGGCACCGGCTGCTCGTGATCGCCAACGCCCATATCGACAAGACGGACTCCGCGTCCCTCGACCGCGCCTACGACGCCGCCGCGGTGAAGATCGGCATGCTGCTCGGCAACCTGCGCCGGCCGGCCCGCTCTCCCGCGCCCCTCACCTTGCCCCCGACCGAGCCCCTGGTGGCCCTGGGCGACGAGGGTTTCACCTCGACCATGGACCAGGCCACGTTCATGGACGGGGTGCGCCGGGCCAAGGAGTTCATCGCCGCGGGCGACGCCTACCAGATCGTGATCTCGCGCCGGCTCGACACCGAGCTCCGCGCGGACCCATTCACGCTGTATCGCGCGCTGCGCACCGTGAACCCGTCCCCTTACCTCTTCTTCCTGCGCCTGGGCAAGACCAGCATCGTCGGCTCCTCGCCGGAGGTGCTGGTACGGCTCGAGGACGATCGGGTGGAGGAGCGACCGATCGCGGGCACGCACCCGCGCGGCCGGAACGAGGAGGACGACGCCCGGCTCGCGAGCGAGATGCGGTCCGATCCCAAGGAGCGCGCCGAGCACGTGATGCTGGTCGACCTCGGTCGCAACGACGTCGGCCGGGTCAGCCGGCTCGGCTCCGTCGAGGTCTCCGAGTTCATGGTCGTGGAACGCTACTCGCACGTGATGCACCTCGTGAGCCACGTGCGCGGGCTCCTGGAGCCCGGCAAGGATGCCTTCGACGTGCTGGCCGCCTGCTTCCCGGCCGGCACGCTCACCGGGGCGCCGAAGATCCGGGCGATGGAGATCATCGAGGAGCTCGAGCCCACTCGCCGCGGCCCCTACGGCGGCGCGGTCGGCTACATCTCCTATTCGGGCAACCTGGACTCCTGCATCACCATCCGCACCGTGGTCTGCCACGGCCGGCGCGCGTCGATCCAGGTGGGCGCGGGCATCGTGGCCGACTCCGATCCGAAGACCGAGTGGCTCGAGACGTGCTCGAAGGCCCGCGGGATGATCCTGGCCCTGCGGATCGCCTCCCAGGAGTCGGGCCGATGATCCTGGTCCTCGACAACTACGACTCGTTCACCTACAACCTGGTGCAGTACATGGGGGAGCTGGGCGCCACCGTGCGCGTCGCGCGCAACGACGCGCTCACGGTGGATGACGTCGAGGCCCTCGCCCCCGACGCGATCGTGATCTCACCCGGCCCCGGCAACCCCGACGGGGCCGGGATCTCGCTCGGGCTCATCCAGCGCTTCCACGCCCGGGTGCCCATCCTGGGGGTGTGCCTCGGCCACCAGGCGATCGGCCAGGCCTTCGGCGGCACGGTGGCGCGAGCGGGCCGCCAGATGCACGGCAAGACCTCCCCGATCGACCATGACGGCCGCGGCGTCTTCCGCGGCCTCCCGGAGCGCTTCGAGGCCACCCGCTACCACTCCCTGGTGGTCCTGGAGGCGGGCCTCCCGGCCGATCTCGCGATCTCTGCGCGGGCCGACGACGGCGAGATCATGGGTCTGCGCCACCGGCGCTACCCGGTGGAGGGGGTGCAGTTCCACCCCGAGTCGATCCTGACCGCCCAGGGCAAGGCGCTGCTGGCGAACTTCCTCGAGCTCAGCTCCGTCGCCGCCACCGCATGAGGGCCTCCGAACCACCCGAACGGGTGGGTCTGGCCCGACTGGGTGAGCGCGGGCTCATCCGCCGTATCAGGCAGAGCGAAGTCGCAACCGGCCGCGCGGCGGGTCTCGAGGTCGGGATCGGCGACGACACCGCGGTGATGACGGTGCCGCCGGGTCACCGCCTGCTCGCCACCACCGACCTGCTGATCGAGGACGTGCACTTCCGCACCCGGTCCGCCGCGCCCGCCGACATCGGCTGGAAGGCGCTCGCGGTCAACCTCTCCGACATCGCCGCGATGGGCGGCATCCCGCGGTGGGCCCTGGTGGCCCTGGCGGTGCCGTCCGGCACCGAGGTCGAGGCGGTCGACGCGTTCTACGCCGGGATGGGGGAGGCGGGCGTACCCCACGGCGTGACGGTGGTGGGCGGCGACACGTCGACCTCGCCGGGCGGGTGGATGGTGAACGTGACGCTCCTCGGCCTTCACCCGGGCGCGCCTCGCCTCCGGTCGTACGCCTGCGTCGGCGACGCGTTGGCGGTCACCGGGGCGCTCGGCAGGTCCGCGGCCGGCCTTCACGCCCTCGAGATGGGAGCGGACCAGGCACGCGCGAACGGTCTCGCGCCCGGCCCCCTGGCCGAGATCATCGCGAGCCACCTGCGGCCGCGCCCCCGGGTCGCGGAGGGACGCTGGCTGGGCGAGGCGGCCGGGGTGCACGCGATGATGGATTGCTCGGACGGGATCGCCACCGACCTCGAGCACATCTGCCGGGAGAGCGGAGTGGGCGCGCGCGTCCGCCTCGACGGGGTGCCGGTGGCGCCCGCCGCGCGGGCCGCCGGCCACGCGCTCGGAGTGGACCCGCGGGAGTGGGCGGTGGGAGGCGGCGAGGACTACGAGCTGCTGCTGACGTGCGAGCCGGAGGCGGCGAGTCGCCTGGCCGAGGGGCTCGTCGCGGCGACCGGCACTCCCCTCACCGTCATCGGGCGCATCGAGGGGCCGGCGGGGGCGGTGGTCTTCGTCGACGAGAGCGGCCGGCCGGTCTCGGTGCGGGGCGGCTATCAGCATTTCCAGGAATAGCGGACGTGGATAGCCGGATCGTCCCGGAGCTGATCGGGCTCGGCGTGCTGATCCTGATCTCCGCGCTGCTCTCCGGCGCGGAGGCCGCCTACTTCTCCCTCGGCCGCACGCGGCTCCGCGAGCTCGCCGAGCAGCAGGGGCAGACCCCGGGGCCGCTCGCCCCGTTGCTGGCCCAGCCGCACGACCTGCTCGTGACCTTGCTGGTCGGCATCACGGTGGTGAACATCGGCGCGTCCGCCCTGGCCGCGGCCATCGCGGAGCAGATCTTCGGCTCCACCGGGCTCGCGATCGCGATCGCGGGCATGGTGTTCCTGCTCACGGTGTTCGGCGAGGTACTGCCGATGACGCTGGCGGTCGAGCATCCGCTGCACTTCGCGGCGTGGGTGAATCGCCCGGTGGCGTGGCTCTCGGTCCTCCTCCGGCCCATCCGCGCCGGCCTCGGCGCCTTCACCGCGATCACCCTCCGGCTCGTCGGCTCCGAGCGGCAAGCGGGCCGGCCCGAGATCTCGGAGGAGGAGCTGCGCACGCTGGTCGACGTGGGGGCGCGCGAGGGGATCGTGGAGCGAAGCGAGCGCGAGATGATCCATCGCGTGTTCGAGCTCGAGGACACCCTGGTTCGTGCGGTGATGGTGCCCCGCCCCGACATGTTCTGCCTCGACGTGGCCACCGAGCCGGTCCTCCTGCTGCCCCAGCTACGCGAGCAGCTCCACTCGCGGGTGCCGGTCTACGAGGACACCGTCGACCAGATCGTGGGGGTGCTCTACACCAAGGACCTGCTGCCCTATCTCGACGGGCTGCCCGCCGGCTTCGACCTTCGGCAGCACCTGCATCCGCCCTACTTCGTGCCGGAGTCCAAGCGGGCCGACGCGCTGCTGCGCGAGTTCCAGGCCAAGAAGCTCCATCTCGCCATCGTGGTCGACGAGTACGGCGGGACCGCCGGGCTCGTCACCCTGGAAGATCTCCTCGAGGAGCTGGTGGGCGAGATCCGCGACGAGTACGACGAGGACGAGCGCCTCATCCAGCGGGTGACCCCCCGCACCTTCCGGGTCTCGGGCCGGCTCCCGATCGACGAGCTGAACGTGGCCACCGGGCTCCAGGTCCCCAACGAGGCCTTCGACACCGTCGGAGGCTGGGTGCTCGATCTCTTCGGCCGCGTCCCCCACAAGGGCGAGAAGAAGGAGACGGACGGGGTCCGGGTGGCGGTGGAGAAGGTGGAGAGGACCCGGGTGCTCGAGGTCCTGGTGACGCTGCCCGACCTCACATCGCGGAGCGAGGCCACGTGATCTACCTCTGGATCATCGGACTGGCCCTGCTGGTGACCGCCCTCTTCTCCGCGGCCGAGATGTCGTTCATCGCGGCCAACCGGGTCCGCCTCCGCCACATCGCCGAGGGCGGGAACCGGACCGCGGTCCGCTACCTGGAGGCGTTCCGCAACCCCGAGCGTCTGCTCTCCACCGCGATGATGGGGGTGACCATCGCCCACATCACCGCGTCGTCGGTCGCCACCTGGGCCCTGCTCCCGGTGGTGGGCGGCATGGCCGCGATCCTCGTCACCGCGTCCCTCACCCCGATCATGCTGGTCTTCGGCGAGGTGATCCCCAAGGCGATCGCCCGGGAGCGAGCCACCGCGCTGATCCTCTGGCTCTTCCCGGTGATCGAGACGCTGGGACGGGTGCTGACGCCTTTGACCTGGGGAGCCAACGCGCTGGTGGGCTGGGCTTTGACCCTGGTGGGCCGCGAGCGCACCAGCACCCGCCAGTTCGTCTCGCGGGAGGAGCTGAAGCTCCTGCTGCAGATGGAGCCGGAGGAGGCCGACGTCACGGTGAGCGAGGCGGAGATGATCGACAACATCTTCGACCTCGGTGAGACCGCGGTGCGCGAGGTGATGGTGCCGCTGGTGGACGTGGCCGCCCTGCCCGAGACCGCCTCCCGGGCCGACGTGGTCCGGTTGATCCAGGAGCGGGGCTTCTCCCGCATCCCGGTCTTCACCGACAAGGTCTTCAACATCGTGGGCGTGGTCACCGCCATGGATCTCTTGCGCCGGGGCAACGAGGCCGCCGACCTGCGCGCCCTGATGCGCCCGGCGAGCTACGTTCCGGAGACCAAGCACATCGACGACCTGCTGCGGGAGATGCAGAAGAACCGGGTGCAGCTCGCGGTGGTGGTCGACGAGTACGGCGGCGCGGTCGGCATCGTCACCGTCGAGGACATCGTCGAGGAGGTGGTGGGCGAGATCCGCGACGAGCACGACCGCACCCCCGACACCGTCGAGCGCCTCGCCGACGGCAGCTACCAGGTTGCGGGCCGGGCCCGTCTCGAGGAGCTGAACGACGCCCTCGACCTGGACCTGCCCAAGGGCGACTTCGAGACGCTGGCCGGCCTCGTCCTGGCCACCCTGCACCGCATCCCGCTGGTCGGCGAGGTCTTCCGGGTCCGCGGGTACACCGTGACCGTCCTGGAGGCCGACAAGCGCCGGGTCCTCGCCGTCCGCATCACCCCCGACAAGAAGCCCACGACCCCCGCCTCCGCCTGAAGCCCGGCCCCGGGGCCCCGCGGGCAAAACCCGCCCGGAAGCGGTAGAGTCTAGCCGGCGGCCGGAGGAGCGGCGCCGAGCAGACGCACGGACACCGGTCGTTACGCTCGCGCCCGCCCAGCGCCGCGAGGGGCCGCCAATGGTGGCATCGACGCCCCGACGAGCGCCCAAGGGCGCAAAGAGGCCGAACCGCAGCCCGAAGAGATTCACTCTCACCACCAAGAAAGGACAGGTCAATGGCAGGCAAGATGGTCGAGTTCCCCAGCAACGGGCACACCGCGAAGGGGTATCTGGCGACGCCGACGTCGGGCAAGGGGCCGGGGGTGATCGTGATCCAGGAGTGGTGGGGACTGGTCGGCCACATCAAGAGCGTCGCCGACCGGTTCGCGGCGGCCGGATTCTCCGCGCTCGCCCCCGACCTCTACCACGGTCAGACCGCGAGCGAGCCCGACGCGGCGGGCAAGCTGTTCATGGCGCTCAACATCGAGCGGGCCGAGAAGGACCTGTCCGGCGCGGCGAAGTACCTCGCGGGACACTCCTCGACCGCCAAGCTGGGCGCGGTGGGCTTCTGCATGGGGGGTCAGCTCGCCCTGTTCGCGGGCTGCACGAACCCGGGCGTCGGGCCGGTGGTGGATTTCTACGGCATCCATCCCAACGTGAAGCCGGACTACAGCAAGCTGAGCGGCCCGGTGCTGGGCCTCTTCGCGGAGAAGGACGCGTTCGTGACGCCGCAGACCGCCCGGCAGGTCGAGGCGGACATCAAGAAGGCGGGCAAGACGGTGGAGATTCACATCTATCCGGGCGTCGACCACGGCTTCTTCAACGACGAGCGCGCCGACGTCTACAACAAGGCCTCCGCCGAGGACGCGTGGCGCCGGACGCTCGACCTGTTCAAAAAGACCCTGAAGTAGGCGGAGCGCGTTCGGGCGGGCGGGCAACCCGGTTGTCCGCGGACGCACGGTCCGCGGACAGCCGTTTGGATCCTTGGGGGCTTCAGCTGCGGGGGCCCAGACATGGCCCCCGCACTCCCCCAACTGCGGGGGCCCAGACATGGCCCCCGCACTGCCCCGGCCTCCGAGCCCGCCGGGGCTGCCGTCAGCCTTCGTGCGTGGCGCTACCCGGCCGCCGCGGCGGCCTTCTTGCGGCGGCCCTTCGCGGCGCCGGCGCCGGCCTCGCCCTTGCCGGCCTTCTTGTCTTCCTTGGGGGCCTTCGCGGCCTTGGCGTCCTTCTTCCCCTTCTCCTTGGGCGCCTCGGGCCGATCCACCAGCTCCAGCAGCACCATCGGCGCGCGATCGCCGGGTCGCAGGCCCGCCTTGATGATGCGGGTGTACCCGCCGTGCCGCTCGCTGAACCGGGCCGCGATCGAGTCGAAGAGCTTCTTCACGACCTCCGGGTCCGGCACCATCGAGAGCACCTGCCGCCGCGCGTGGAGGGTCTCCCGCTTGGCCAGCGTCACCATGTGATCGGCCAGCCCGCGCACCGCCTTGGCCTTGGCCTCGGTGGTCATGATCCGCTCGTGGCGGAACAGGGCCACCAGCAGGTTCCGGAACAGCGCCCACCGGTGGTTGGTGACGCGCCCGAGCTTGAAGCCCGCCTTGCCGTGCCTCATTTCGCGCTCCCGCGCCCGAGGGTGCCGAGGAGGTTCGGATCGATGCGCATGCCGAGCGAGAGGCCGAGGGAGGCCAGCGCGGCCTTGATCTCGTCGATCGACTTCTCGCCCAGGTTCTTCACCGTCTCCAGGTCCTCGTCCGTCTTCTGCACCAGGTCCGCCACCACCATGATCTCGTGGTTCTTGAGCGCGTTGATCGCGCGCGCGGGCAGCGGGAGATCTTCCAGGGGCTTGGCCAGGCTCTCCTGGAGGAAGCCCTCGCCGGTGGTCTCCACCTCCTCGTCCTCCTCCTCGCGCCCCTCGGGCGCCAGGTGGGAGAAGTGGGACTTCAGGTGCCGCGCCGCCCGGGCCAGCGCTTCCTCGGGCGAGACCGCGCCGTTGGTCCAGATCTCGAGGATCAGCTTCTCGTAGTCGGTGACCTTGCCCAGGCGCGCGTTCTCGACACCGTAGGACACCCGCTGGATCGGCGAGAACGCGGCGTCCACCGGGATCGCTCCCGCGGGGACCGTCCCGGCGGGATGCCGGTCCGCGGCCACGTAGCCGCGCCCCACCCCGATCCCGAGATCCATGGAGAGCGAGCCTCCGGCCTCGAGGGTGGCGATGTGGATCTCGGGATTCAGCACCTCGACCCCGCTCGCCTCCGACACGTCGGCCCCAGTCACCGTCTTGGGCCCCCTGGCCTCGAGCCGGGTCTCGGTGGGCTCACCCGAAGGGACGTTCACCGCCAGCTTCTTCACGTTGAGCAGCACGTCGGTGGTGTCTTCCTGCACCGCCGGGATCCGGGTGGCCAGGTCTTTCACTCCCGCGATGCGCACCCACGCCACCGCCGAGCCCGGCACGATGGCCAGGAGCGTACGACGCAGCGAGTGCCCGACCGTGAGCGCGTACCCCTTCTCGAAGGGCTCCGCGACCAGGCGTCCGTAGCGGTCGGAGAGGATCTCCCACTGGATCGATCTCGGCTTCTGAAACGGAATTCTCGCCATATGCCCCTTCTGTCGGCCGACCGGCCTACTTCGAGAACAGCTCGACGATGAGCTGCTCCTGCACCGGGATCTGGATGTCCTCCCGGAGCGGCAGCCCGCGCACCGTCCCTTTCTTCTCGTTCACGTCCAGATCGAGCCACGGCGGGACCGGCGAGCGCCCCGCGGTCAGGTTGTCCGCCACCCGCTCCTGCATCTTGGAGGTCGGTCGCAGCTGCACCACCTCCCCCACCTTCACGATGAAGGACGGAATCGACACCTTCCGCCCGTTCACCTGGACGTGCCCGTGGCCGATCATCTGCCGCGCCTCCCGGCGGGAGGCGGCCATGCCGAGCCGGAACACCACGTTGTCGAGGCGCCGCTCCAGGTACTTCAGCAGGTTCTCGCCGGTGACTCCCTTGTCGGCCTCCGCCCACGCGAAGTAGCGCCGGAACTGGGCCTCCAGCACCCCGTAGATGCGCTTGGCCTTCTGCTTCTCGCGCAGCTGGATGCCGTACTGCGTCGGCTTCGTGCGGCCGAGCCCGTGCTGGCCGGGCGGATAGTTCCGCCGCTCGATGGCGCACTTCTCGGTGAAGCAGCGGGAGCCCTTCAGGAAGAGCTTGATGCCCTCACGCCGGCACTGCCGGCAGGCGGCGGCTCGATATCGTGCCACGTACGTCTCCTCTTACACGCGTCGCCGCTTAGGCGGCCGGCAGCCGTTGTGGGGAATGGGGGTCACGTCCCGGATCGCGGTGATCTCGAGTCCCACCGCCTGCAGCGAGCGGATGGCGGCCTCGCGCCCGGCCCCCGGGCCGCGCACGAACACCTCGACCTGCTTGAGCCCCACCTCCATCGCCTTGCGGGCCGCGTTCTCGGCCGCGGTCTGGGCCGCGAACGGGGTGGACTTGCGGGAGCCCTTGAAGCCCACGCTCCCCGCGCTGGCCCACGAGACCACGTTGCCCATCTTGTCGGTCAAGGTCACGATGGTGTTGTTGAAGGTGGCCTGCACGTGGGCGATTCCCACGCGAACCTCCTTGCGCTCCCGCTTGCGCCCGCCCTTGCGGCCTGCGGCGGGGGCTTTCTCGTCCGACTTCTGCTCGGCGGCGTCGGCCATCTCGGCTCCTTACTTTTTCGGCGGGGCGGCGGGCGCGGCGGCCACCGGCTTCTTCTTCACCATCACGCCCTTGCTCTTGCCCTTGCGGGTGCGAGCGTTCGTGTGGGTCCGCTGCCCGCGCACCGGCAGGCCCTTGCGGTGTCGGATGCCCCGGTAGCAGCCGATGTCCATGAGCCGCTTCACGCTCATCGACACCTCGCGCCGCAGGTCGCCCTCGACCTTGTACTCGCGCTCGATGATGTCGCGCACGCGGCCGGTCTCGTCGTCGCTCCAAGCCTTGACCCGCTTGTTGGGGTCGACCCGCGCGTCGGCGAAGATCTTCTTGGCCGACGGGATGCCGATCCCGTAGATGTACTGGACCGCGATCTGGCCCCGCTTGTCCCGCGGTAGATCGACTCCGGCGATGCGTGCCATGTGGACTCCTATCCCTGACGCTGCTTGTGGCGCGGATTGTTGCAGATGATCCGCACGACGCCCTCGCGGCGCACGATCTTGCAGTTCTCGCACCGGACCTTGATCGACGGACGTACTTTCATGTCCCGTACCCTCTAAGCGCTACTTGAACCTGTATGTGATCCGGCCCCGGGTGAGGTCGTACGGCGACAGCTCGACCTTCACCTTGTCGCCGGGGAGGATCCGGATGAAGTTCATCCGCATCTTGCCCGACACGTGGGCCAGCACCTTGTGTCCGTTCTCCAGCTCCACTCGAAACATCGCGTTGGGCAGCGGCTCGACCACCGTGCCCTCCACCTCGATCGCGTCTTCCTTGGCCACGGCGGTGTCCTAGGCGGCCTGATCCAGCCGGGTCAGGACCTCGGGGCCCCGCTCGGTGATCGCGATGGTGTCCTCGAAGTGGGCGGCCCAGCTCCCGTCCACGGTCACCGCGGTCCAGCGATCCTCCAGCACGCGCACCTCGTAGGACCCCATCGTCACCATGGGCTCGATAGCCAGCACCATTCCCGCCTTCACCACCGGGCCGCGCCCGGCGTCGCCGAAGTTCGGGATCTGCGGCTCCTCGTGCAGGCTCTGGCCGATGCCGTGCCCCACGAACGCCCGCACCACCCCGAACCCGTGGCTCTCGCAGTGGGTCTGCACCGCGTGCGAGATGTCGCCCAGGCGGTTGCCGGCCCGGCACTGCACGATCGCCTTGTCGAGGCTCTCCCGGGTGACGTCGAGCAGCTCCTGCACCCGGGCTGGGACCGCCCCCACCGGCAGGGTGATCGCGCAGTCCGCGTAGTAGCCGTCCACGATGCAGCCCAGATCGAGCCCCACGATGTCGCCCTCCCGCAGCTTTCGCTTGGGAGAGGGAATGCCGTGCACCACTTCCTCGTTGATCGAGATGCAGACGGTCGCGGGAAAGCCCCGATACCCCTTGAAGGCGGATCGGGCCCCGCGGGACACGATGAACGCCTCCACATCCGCGTCGATCTCCTTGGTCGAGATCCCCGGCTTCACCAGCGTGCGCAGCCGGTCCTTCACCTCGGCGAGGATCCGCCCCGCCGTCCGCATGTGCATCAGCTCGCGTGCCGACTTGAGGAGGATCACCGCGGCACCGGCTCCTTGACCGCCCGGCGGATGCGGTCGGCCACTTCCTCCACCGGGCCTTCACCCGCCACCTGCACCAGCAGCCCGCGCCGCCGGTAGTAGTCGAGCAGCGGCGCGGTCTGGGTCTGGTAGACGTCGAGCCGCCGCGCCACCGTGGCCTCCGCGTCGTCCTCGCGCTGATAGAGCGCCCCGCCGCACTGGTCGCAGCGGTCCGCGGCCCTCGGGGGCGCCGACACCAGGTGGAAGGCGGCGCCGCACTGCCGGCAGACCCGCCGGCCGGTGAGGCGCCGGATCAGCTCGACACGGGGGACGTCGAAGAAGACCACCCGGTCGAGATCCTGCCCGCGCCGCCGGAGCAGCCCGTCCAGCGCCTCGGCCTGGGCCACCGTGCGGGGGAAGCCGTCCAGCACGTAGCCGCCGGCCGCGTCGGGGCGGGCCAGCCGCTCGTCCACCAGGCCGATCACGACCTCGTCCGGCACCAGCGCGCCCGAGTCCATGAAGCGCTTGGCCTCGCGGCCGAGCGGAGTGCCTCCGGCCACCGCCTCACGCAGCATGTCACCGGTCGCCACCTGGGGCACGCCGGACTCGCTGGCGAGACGCCGGGCCTGGGTGCCCTTGCCGGCGCCCGGGGCGCCGAGGAAGATGACCCGACTCATGCGCCCTTGGCCTTCTTCCGCAGGAAGCCTTCGTAGTTCCGCATCAGCAGATGCGACTCCATCTGGCGCACCGTATCCAGGGCCACTCCGACCACGATCAGGAGGCTGGTGCCGCCGAAGTAGAACGGGGTGTTGAACCACCGGATCAGGAAGTCCGGCAGCACCGAGATCATGGCCAGGAAGATGGCGCCGGGCAGCGTGATGCGCGTCAGGACGCGATCGATGTACTCCGCGGTCTTCTTGCCGGGCCGGACGCCCGGGATGAACCCGCCGTACTTCTTCATGTTATCAGCGAGGTCAACCGGGTTGAACACGATCGCGGTGTAGAAGTAGGCGAAGAAGATGATCAGTCCGCAGTAGAGCGCGGTGTAGGTGACGTGGCCGGGAGAGAGCGCCTCCGAGACGTACTGCATCCACGGATGGTGGATGAACCGGGTCAGGGTGGCCGGGAACAGGATCAGGGAGGAGGCGAAGATGACCGGGATCACGCCCGCGGTGTTGATGCGGAGCGGGATGTGGGTGGACTGCCCCCCGTACATCCGCCGCCCCACCACCCGCTTGGCGTACTGGACCGGGATCTTGCGCTGGCCCTCCTGCATGACCACCACCGCCGCGGTCACCGCCACCATCATCACGATCAGCCCCAGGAAGACGAAGAGCTGCAGCTCCCCGGTGGAGATCAGGGTGTACGACGACACGATCGCCGAGGGCAGGCGCACCACGATCCCCGCGAAGATGATCAGCGAGATGCCGTTGCCGATGCCCTTCTCCGAGATCTGCTCGCCCAGCCACATGATCAGCGCGGTCCCGGTGGTCAGGGTCAGCATGGTGAGGAGCCGGAAGCCCCAGCCCGGATCCGGGACGAGCACCGCCCCGGTCGAGCTCCGCATGCTCTCGAGACCGACCGCGATACCGAACGACTGCACGAGGGAGAGCGCGATGGTGCCGTAGCGGGTGTACTGGGTGATCTTCTTCTTGCCCGCCTCTCCTTCCTTGGCCAGCCGCTCGAGCGCCGGGATCACCACCGTGAGCAGCTGGAGGATGATCGACGCCGAGATGTACGGCATGATCCCGAGGGCGAACACGGTCAGGCGCCGCAGGTTGCCGCCGGAGAAGAGGTCCACCATGCCGAGCAGTGTGCCCTGCACCTGGTTGAAGAACTCGGCCAGCGCGGCCGCGTCGATCCCGGGGGTGGGCACGTGCGCGCCCAGCCGGTAGGCGGCCAGCAGCACCAGGGTCATGAGCACGCGTCGCTTGAGCTCCGGAACCTTGAAGATGTTCTGGAAGCTCTGCAGGCCTTCGATCACTTCGCGGCCCTCTCGCGGCCAGGCAGGATCTCCACCCGTCCGCCCGCCGCCTCCACCTTCTGCTTGGCCGACTCGCTGACCTTGTGCGCGCGCACCGTGAGCGCGTGCGCCACCGCGCCGTCGCCCAGCACCTTGACCGCCTTGCGGCCCGACTTGCGGATGAGCCGGCTGCCGGCGAGCGCGTCCGGATCCACCACGCTGCCCGCCGCGAA
>Ga0075423_10004612_pt1 | contig 12789 bp, 9 predicted proteins | sample SoiMethybrSBSTD2_FD_80114 | JGI IMG/M metagenome (GOLD analysis project Ga0075423, IMG submission 80114) | Bulk soil microbial communities from a Populus tree surrounding site in Tennessee, USA - Soil MetaG P. TD hybrid SBSTD2 | ecosystem: Environmental > Terrestrial > Soil > Tree plantation...
GTGACGCTATCGACGCTGGCGTTCCCGGCTGAGCTGCGCAGCACAACAATGTAGCCAGCGCGACTCTGGGCTCCGGCGGGTGTGCTGAAGAGCAGCGTCGCGAAAAGCAATCCGACAATGGTGATCAGGATACCCAACCGACGTGTGAACATGCCTGTGCCTCCTTTTTGGTTCTACCTCTGGGCATATACTGAATCGGTTTGTGACTGATGCAACGACGGAGCCTCGCTATTTGCTACAAGGCACACCCCTTAGTATTCCGTCCGAGCGATGCTGATCGGACGAAAGACAGCAGACGAACGACGAAGGTCTGCCATTCCGGCGTTCGTCCGTCGTCCGTCGTCTCGTCGGCAAAATAGCTCGGACGGAATCCTAGCAAGCAGTATGCCAGGGCTATCGGCTATCGGCTATCTTCGCCCAAGACACCAAGACACCAAGGCTTGGAGCCTTGGTGTCTTGGTGGTAAAACCCGCGTCCGCAGAGCCCGTCAGGCGGGTGCCAGCACCTGGTCGCGATACGCCAGCGAGACCGAGCGCAGCCGCTCGATCAGCGGTGGCAGCACATCGAGCACATAGTCGATATCCGCCGCAGTCGTCGACGCGCCGATTGTGAAGCGCACCGAGCCGATCGCGCGTTCAGCCGGCATGCCCAGCGCCAGCAAAACATGTGACGCCTCCAGTGAGCCGCTGGTACACGCCGAGCCGCTCGATGCAGCGATCCCGTGCTGGTCGAGCAGCAGCAGCACGCTCTCGCCCTCAACATAATCGAAGGCAATGTTGGCGTTGTTGGGCAGCCGCTGCGTCGGATGGCCGTTGAGGTAGCTGTGCGGAATGCTCTCCAGCAGGCCGGTCAGCAATCGCTCGCGCAGCGTCGTGCAGTGGGCGGCATACTGATCGCGCTGCTCCTCGGCCAATCGCAGCGCCATCGCCATCCCAACGATCCCAGCGATATTCTCGGTTCCAGCCCGGCGCCGACGCTCCTGGCCGCCGCCGTTGATCTGCGGCAGCAGCGGCGTCCCGTGCCGAACATACAACACACCAACACCCTTGGGGCCATAAAACTTGTGCGCGGCGAGTGAGAGCAGATCGACATTCAGCTCACGCACGTTCAGCGCGAGCGAGCCAGCCGCCTGCACCGCGTCGGTGTGCAACGGCACGCCGTGCTCGTGGCAGATCGCGCCGAGCTGGGCCAGCGGCTGAATCACCCCCACCTCGTTATTCGCGTACATGATCGAAACCAGCACCGTGTCGGGGCGCAACGCCGCGCGCAGCGCATCGGGGCTGATCAGCCCGCTGGCATCGACCGGCAGCACCGTGACATCGAAACCGAACGCCTGGAGATACTCGGCGGAATGCAGCACCGCGTGATGCTCGATCGCGCTAATCACAATATGCGCGCCCTTGCCGGCCTGACGCTGCGCCAGAGCCACGCCCTTGATCGCCAGATTATCCGCCTCGGACCCGCCGCCAGTGAAGATGATCTCCTTGCGGCTTGCGCCCAGCACCGCTGCGACCGTCTCGCGCGCGTCGTCGAGCGCCTCCAGCGCGTTGCGGCCCAGCCGGTGAATACTCGATGGATTGCCGAATTGCTCGGTAAAATAGGGCAGCATCGCGGCGACGACACGTTCATCGACGGGCGTAGTCGCCGCATGATCCAGGTAGATATGTCGCTCGGTCATAGCAATGCCTCCTTATATCGCATGGATTGTAACACCCTGACGGAGCGGGCGTCAACCTATTTCTTCGGGCAAGCGCGGACATAGAAACAGACTGAGAACGGTAGGGGAACACTGTTCCCCTACCAGTCCCCAGTCTGTTTTCTTTCGTTCCCTACCGAACCCTCGCGCCCTTAACCGGCCTGTGGCGCAACCGGCGCATCCGCTATTTCAACCGGCGGCGGCGGCGCTGGCAACAGATCGATCGACTCGCGGGCGCGCCAGCACGCCGCGAAATGGCCATCCCCATAATCGACGAAAGGTGGCTCCTCGACTTTGCATTTCTCGATCGCGATCGGGCAGCGCGTATGGAAATGGCAGCCGCTCGGCGGATTGAGCGGGCTGGGCACATCGCCCTCGAGAATGATCCGCTTGCGGCGCTTCTCGACCTTCGGATCGGGGATCGGCACCGCCGAAAGCAGCGCCTGCGTATATGGGTGCATGGGCACGCTATAAAGCGTCTTACCATCGGCCAGCTCGACCACCTTGCCCAGATACATCACCGCCACGCGATCGCTGATATGCTTGACCACCGCCAGCCCATGGGCGATGAACAGATAGGTCAGCCCCAGCCGATCCTGCAAATCCTCAAGCAAATTGATGATCTGCGCCTGGATCGACACATCCAGCGCCGAGACCGGCTCATCGCACACGACGAACTCTGGCTCGACCGCCAACGCGCGCGCCACGCCGATGCGCTGGCGCTGACCGCCCGAAAACTCGTGCGGATAGCGGTTGACGAAATAGGGATTCAAGCCGACCAGCTGCAACAGCTCCTGCACCCGATCGCGCACATCCTTGCCCTTGCGCAAATTATGGACACGGATCGGCTCGCCGATGATGTCGCCGACGGTCATGCGTGGGTTGAGCGAGGCATACGGATCCTGGAAGATCATCTGCACCTTCCGGCGCATATGCCGCATCTCCTCGCCACGCAGCTTGGTCAGATCAGTACCATTGAAGAGCACCGCGCCGCTCGTCGGCCGATACAGCTGCAAGATCGCCCGGCCAGTCGTCGACTTGCCGCAGCCGCTCTCGCCGACCAGCCCCAGCGTCTCGCCCTTCTTGATATTAAAGCTGACGCCATCGACCGCCTTGATCGCCCCGACCTGACGCTGCAAGATGATGCCCTTCGTCACCGGAAAGTACATCTTGAGATCCTGTACCTCGACCAGATCGTGCGTCCCGTTCGCCTGTACTGCCATATTGTCCTCTTCAGATTCTTTTCGTCAAGCGATCTCGGCTAGCTCAACCTGTCGCTGCGCCTCCGGGATCGGTGTATCGAGTGTAATATCGAAGAGGCACGCGGCTCGATGATTTTGCCCGACCGCACGCAACGGCGGGATCGTCTGGTCGCATGAACCGGCGACGAAATAGTCGCAGCGCGGGCTGAACGGACAGACCGCCGGCAGATTGATCAGATCCGGTGGCAGACCGCGAATCGGCGTAAGTTTGCGGCCTTCCTGCTCGTCCAGTCGCGGGATCGAGCGCAACAGACCGATCGTATATGGCATACGCGGGTTGGCAAAGATCTCGCTCGTGACACCCTCCTCGACCACGCTGCCGGCATACATCACATTCACCCGGTCGGCCATACCAGCGACCACACCCAAGTCGTGGGTGATGATAATCACTGCGGTACCGAGATCATTTTTGAGCCGATTGATCAGCTCGAGGATCTGCGCCTGGATGGTCACGTCGAGCGCGGTTGTTGGCTCGTCGGCGATCAGCAGCTCCGGGTTGCACGAAAGCGCCATCGCGATCATCACGCGCTGGCGCATCCCACCCGAAAACTGATGCGGGTAATCATCAAGGCGTCGGTCGCCGCTGGAGATCCCAACCATGCCCAGCAGATCGACCGCGCGCTTGCGAGCCTCGCTGCCGCTCATCTTCATGTGCAGCTCAAGCGATTCGGTGATCTGCCTGCCGATCGTCAGCACCGGGTTGAGCGACGTCATCGGATCTTGGAAGATCATCGCGATCCGATTGCCGCGCACATGGCGCATCTCCTCCTCGGTATATTCGAGCAGGTTATCGCCATCGAAAATGATCTCGCCGGTGATCTTGCCAGGCGGTATTGGGATCAGTCGCATCACCGAAAGCGAACTCACGCTCTTCCCCGACCCGCTCTCGCCGACGATCCCCAATGTCTCGCCACGATCAACGTGAAACGAAACATTGTTGACCGCTTTGACGATCCCATCCTGGGTTTTGAAGTGCGTCTCCAGGTTGCGAACTTCAAGAAGTGGCATAGGAATTCCTTTGAACCATACGCAGAGCGTCCTCAGGCGGGCACTTCGCTGATCTGCTCGGCGACGCTGGCTGATCGCTTCACCTCGTTGGCGAAATGGCAGGCCGACCAGTGATTGGGCGCTTTCTCCTCGAATGGCGGCACAACCTGCTTGCAAATATCCTGGGCCATCCAGCAGCGCGGATGGAACCGACAGCCGCTAGGCGGATTAAGCGGGCTGGGCACATCGCCCTGCAAGATGATGCGACCGCGCCGTCCACCGGGTTTCGGTCGTGGGATCGCCGACATCAGCGCCATCGTGTATGGATGCTTGGGATCACGGAAGAGATCCTCGCGCGTCGCCAGCTCGACCATCTTCCCCAGATACATCACCGCAACGCGATTCGAGATATGTTCGACGACGCTGAGATTGTGCGCGATAAAGATATACGTCAGGCCAAACTCGGTTTGCAAATCCTTGAGAATATTGAGCACCTGCGACTGAATTGACACATCCAGCGCCGATACCGGCTCATCGCACACCAGCAGCTTGGGCCGCAACGCCAGCGCGCGCGCGATCCCGATCCGCTGCCGCTGACCGCCCGAAAACTCGTGCGGGTAGCGATGTGCATGATAATCCTCAAGGCCGACTTTGCGCAAGTAATTGATGACGATCTCTCTGCGCTCGGACTTGCTGCCGATATTATGCGCCTCCAGGCCCTCCGAGATGCTTTCGCCAACCGGCATGCGCGGATCGAGCGAAGAATACGGGTCCTGAAAAATGATCTGCAAATCGCGGCGGGCACGCTTGAGATCATTGCCCTTGAGCGCAAACAAATTCTCGCCCTGAAACAGCACCGTCCCCTTCGTCGCCGGAATCAGCCGCAATATCGTACGACCAACTGTCGTCTTACCACAGCCCGACTCCCCGACCATGCCCAGCGTTTCGCCCTTCTTCACGGCGAAACTGACATCGTCCACCGCCTGCACCTGGCCCTGCACACGTTGCAACACACCACCGCGCACCGGGAAGTATTTGTACAGGTGTTGCACATCCAGCAGAATCTCGTCCTGTTTCCCGTTGACTTCCTGGGCGGACTCTGCGGCATGTTCCAACGTTGGTTCGACAGCGACTTGGCTCATTCGAATTCCTCTTCCGTTATGCTAGGCCTTGCGCGACCCAGCACCGAACCGTATGGCCGGGAGCCACTTCTGTGAGGTCGGGCTCTTGTTCCAGACAAATCTGACAGTTATGCTCGATCCGTACCTGGCAGCGTGGTGCGAACTTACAGCCGGGCGGCGCATTGATCAAGTTCGGCACCGAGCCCGGAATCACATCCAGCCGCTCCTTGATCTCGCCCAGCACCGGGATCGACCCCATCAGCCCGATCGTATAGGGATGTTTGGGGTCGGCAAACAGCGTCTTGACATCGGTCTGCTCGACGATCCGCCCCGCGTACATCACCGCCACGCGCTCGCAGGTTTCGGCGACCACACCCAGATCGTGCGTGATCAAGATCACCGCAGTGTCGATATCGTCCTTGAATCGTTCGATCAAATCCAAGATCTGTGCCTGGATTGTCACATCGAGCGCGGTTGTCGGCTCGTCGGCGATCAATAGCTCGGGATTGCAGGCCAGCGCCATCGCGATCATCACGCGCTGCGCCATGCCGCCCGACATCTCGTGCGGGTACGAGAAGACGCGCCGCTCTGGAGCAGGCACGCCAACCATGCGCAGCAGCTCAATCGCGCGCGCCCAGCCCTTTTCCTTGCCGGTCTTATGGTGGATGTCGAGCACCTCGGCGATCTGGTCGCCGACGCGGAAGACCGGGTTGAGGCAACTCGTCGGCTGCTGGAAGATCATCGAGATGCTGTTGCCGCGCACCTTGACCATCTCGTCCTCGGTCAGATCGAGCAGATTGTCGCCATCGAAGAGGACCTCGCCTTCGATGATCTTGCCCGGCTGCCCGATCAAGCGCAAGATCGAGAACGAGGTCACGCTCTTCCCGCAGCCCGACTCGCCGACCAGCCCGAACATCTCGCCGCGTTTGACCTCGAAATCGACGCCATCGACGGCCTTCACAACACCATCCTCGGTGTAGAAATAGGTCTTGAGGCCTTTAACCTCGAGGAGCGGCCGCTCCGTTGTTGTTTGCATATATGTCGTCCATAGTCGCTGGCCAATCGTTCGCCTCCGTCAAGCACCCGATCGCCGCCCGCCGATCCCAGACCGCCGCGCCTCACTTCTTGAGCCGCGGATCGAGCGCGTCGCGCAGCGCATCGCCGACGAAATTAAACGAGAGCGATGCCAGGAAGATCGTCAACCCCGGCACAAAGGCCCGCCATGGCTGGACCAGCATAAAATCGCGCACATTGTTGAGCATATTGCCCCAACTGGCCGACGGATTCTGCACGCCGAAGCCCAGGAACGACAGCGCCGCCTCGGTGATGATCACGCCGCCGAAGTCGAACGTGGCCGAGACGATGATCGGCGCCAGCGCATTCGGGATCATATGCTTGGCGATGATCTGCCAGTCCGAGACGCCCAGCGCGCGCGAGGCATCGGTGAAATCCATATTGCGCAGCGCCAGCACCTGCCCACGCACCAACCGCGCGATGCTCATCCAGCCAAAGATGATCAAGATAGTTGCCAGAATCAAAATATTCTCGGCGCGTTCTGGCGACATCGACCAGATCCAGGCAAAGAAGCGGTTTATGAAGCCTGGAATACTGATCGGCAGCCCCCCGCGCAAGTTCATTGCCGATAAGATCAGCAAGAGCGGCAGAATCGGCAGCGACAGCATGAAATCGACTGCGCGCATGGCGATCGTATCGACCCACCCGCCGAAATAACCCGCCGATGCGCCGACGACCACCCCAACCAGCGTTGCGCCGAAGGTGACAACCGCGGCGAGTAGCAACGAAATGCGCCCGGCCCACATCAATCGCGTCAGCACATCGCGACCGATCTCGTCGGTGCCGAACCAGTGGGCCGCGTTGGGCTCCAGGTGCGGGGTATCGACGATATTATTCGTATCATACGGGCTGATCGCCGGCCCAAGGAATGCCGTCGCGAACAAGAAGAACAGGATACCGATACCGACTACGGCCAACCGGTGCTTGCGGAAACGCCGCCAGATCACCTGTGCCTGGCTGCTCTCACCAGTAACAACAAGCGGTTCGGCAACAATTTGAGGTTGTGCAACAGCCATGGCGGCCTCCTATGAGTAACGAATCCGTGGATCGACCACGGTGTACATAACATCGGCCAGCAAATTGGCACCCACGAACAGCGCCGACTGCAGCATCAGATAGGTCATCGCTACCGGCCAATCACTCTGAAACAGACTGTCGATGAAGATCCGGCCCATGCCCTGCCAGTTGAAGATCGTCTCGGTGATGATCGCGCCGCCAAAAAGCGTCGGGATCTGGAGCGCGACGATGGTGACCAGTGGGATGAGCGCGTTGCGTAGCGCATGCTTAATGATCACAATTCGCTCGACCAGGCCCTTCGCGCGAGCAGTTCGTACATAGTCCTGGCGCATCACCTCCAGCATCGAGGTGCGCGTAAAGCGGCTCCAGGTGGCCATGAACAGCAAGCTCAACGTGACCGCCGGCAAGATAATATGCAGAATCTGGTCCACGAGCGAGTTAGGTATGATGCGACCCAGGATCGGCTCGTTATACGCGCGCAACGAGGTGACGCTGCCCGGTGGGAAGTAGGGCAACCCCCACTCTTTGAACTTAAAGCTAAACAGCAAGATCATCATTGTGCCGAGCCAGAAGACCGGCATGGCTATGCCGAAGAATGTCCCAGTGGTGACCAAGTAATCAAGCTTCGAATATTGATGCACCGCCGAATAGATCCCGATCGGCACGGCGATCAGCAACGAGATCAGCGTCGACAGAAGCATCAGCTTGAGCGTGTTCGGCAGCACCCGCAGCATGATCTTTGCGGTCGGCTCGTGCTCGGAAAGACGCCAGGATTCGCCGAAATCGCCACGGACGATACCATAGCGCGGCGGACGATCAGACTTGTCGGGCAAGCCAACCGCCCACCGAGTATACGATTGCCAGAGCGGCAGATCCAGGTCGTATTGCTTCTTTAGCCGTTCGATATCCTCTGGCTTTACGGGGAAGCGGGCATTCTGACGTTTGGATTCGAGTATCTGCGACAGCGGACCGCCAGGCGCGAGGTAGAGCAGGCCGAAGATCGCCATAGACAAAGCGATCAACACAATGACAGATTGGATCAAGCGGCGAATGAGGTATGCGGTCATTGATGACTCTCACTAGCTCCTATGCCAAGCGTTCAGCCGCCAACGGATTAATCTGGTGTCCGTACGGGTGGGAAGACCCCACCCGTACAGACGTCCGCTTACCGATGGTTGAACGCTTACCAGTCGGAATGATGTGCTTTCAGCACCATAGACCTACTACTCAGCGAGTGTCCAGGTCTCGACATTCCATGTGAAGTACTCGGTCGAGTCGTTATGCGCGCCGTCGAGGCCCGGCGCAAAGCCGGTGATGTTCGGCCGGATGAACAGCGGGATCAGCGGGTAGCCGTTCTCGAAGTACTTCTTCAGCGCGATCGCCCAATCGGCCTTGCGCTTGGCCTCATCCAGCGTCACGAAGTTCGCATCGCTGACCGCGTCCGAAGCCTCCTGGTCGCACCAGCCGGCGAAGTTGTTGCCGGCGAGATTGTTTTCTGGGCTCGGGATCTGATCACACGAGGCGATGCCATACCACCAGCCACCCGGATCGACGACGGAGAACACGTTCGCAAACTCAATCGCCTCGAAGGCCCGTCCATACAGACCATCCTTCGAGAAGGTTACCGACGACGGCTGGTAGTTCAGATCGACGTTGATGCCGACGTCTTTGAGGTTGCTCTGCATGATCTGGGTAGATTTCTGGCGCAGTGTGTTGCCCGAAGTCGTCAGGACGGTGAACGATGCCTTCACCCCATCCTTCACGCGGATGCCATCAGCTCCGGGTACCCAGCCAGCCTCGTCGAGCAGCTTCTTTGCGCCATCTGGATCAAAGTCGATCTTCCCTTGCGCAGGATCGGAAGAGATCATCTGGGGCAGGTGTGGCTGCTCGACCACCGACGACTGCCCAAAGAAGATCGTATCGACCATCTGCTTGCGGTTAAGCGCCATTGCGATCGCCTTGCGGACATTGAAGTCCGACAGCAGCGGGCTAGGTGCCTTGAGCGTCTTGTCCTTCGGATCATTGAAGTTGAGGTAGAGCATCTCGAAGGAGGCGGCGTTCTTGTCGATCTCGAGCTTGATGTCGCCGTTCTTCTCCACCGAGACCAGGTACGGATATTGATCGATCGAGAGGCCGGTGATCGCGCTGCTCGAGTCGATATCGCCGCCGATCAGGGCCGACGCCAGCGCGACCGAGTCGGCGTAGAACTTATAGGTGATATTGGGAGTCTTCGGCGCATCGCCTTCCCAGTTCGGGTTCGGCTCGAAGGTGATATGATCGCCCTTGACCCACTCTTTCATCTTGTAGGGGCCGAAGCCGATCGGTACCGCGTTCGCGCCGCCAGTGGCGCGCTCGTCCTTAACATAGTCGGCAGCCTTGACACCAGGGAACTGATGCTCCGGCTGTGGGGCACCTTCCGGGCCGAATACCAGGATCTGGTAGGTCGGGTCGATCGCGCCTGGCACAAGCGACAGCTCAAGCGTCGTATCGTCCTTGGCGACATAATCCGACACCAGGCCACTGGCACCGGGGGCCGAGCCGAGCGGGCAGTAGGTCAGGTCGTTCGCCTCTGAGTCGGGGGAGCAGTTGAGCTTCCACGCGAAGATGAAGTCCTTCGCGGTGAACGGCTCGCCATCTTCCCACTTCAGGCCACTCTTGAGCTTGCCGGTGACGACCAGCTGCTTGAGAGTGACTTCCTTAGTGCCGGTAATAACGCTCTTGCTCTCAACGTCGAAGTACGGATCGCCTGGCTTCACCGTCACATCGACCTGTTTGACTCCACCATTCTCGAACGTCGGCAGCTCGCCATCGACGAGGGTTGGGTTGGGCTGGAATTTGAAGTCGCGGCGAGTGACCAAGCGTGGGCGGAAGATCAGCGAGATCTCAACCTGGATGGCCTGCGAGTTGGCATAGTCGATGAAGCTGCCTGGCTCCTGCCATGTACCAACGATGATCGTATCTCTGCCGGCGGGGGGAGGAGGAGTGGGCTCAGCGGCAGCAGTGGGTGCCTCGGCGCCGGCGGTGGGTAGCTCGGCGGCAGCGCTGGGTGCCACAGCGGGGGCTGTGGTCGCCGTCGTTCCACCGACAGGTGCTGTCGTCGCGGCTCCCGTCGGCGGTGTGGCCGGGCCACCACATGCAGCCAGGACCGGCAGGATCAGGGCGAGCAGTAGCACAAGCGCAAAGCTGCTCCGTAGGTTCAGTCGATTCATCTGAATCGGGCTCCTTTCTCAAGCATCTGTTGGGATTGGTCTTCACGTAACCCATACTTCAAAATCGGTTAACGGGACGCTTCCATCATCGTGTCGGTATATTCACCTCCTTTCACGGTCGGCCAACGCCATGCCAACGCCATGATAAACCGATGAACCATGGACCAACCGGGCCTGGTTCAACAGCGATTCCCACCCTCGAACGAGAGTAGCGTGGCGAACACGAACTGCTTGCGCCTAGCTCACCGCCCGCGCCAGCGAGATCATACGCCAGCCCAACAGCCACGCGGACGGCATCTGGTCGTCTGCCCGCGCACGCCCCAAGTCCAGCCGCTGCGGCCTGTCGATGCGTGCGAGCAAGCCAGACCACCTGCGCTGCCTGTCCGACGGCTCATCCCGATCATCACACAAAGCTTCACGCAGCATGCATGCCAGGTCGTTGACTTCGTGCGGTTGAGCGGGCAGGCCATTCGTCCACAAGCGCCAAGTTGATCTAATGAATATTGATATTTGTATCACAACTCTGGTAATAGCTGATGGTAACACGCCATTTTCCCGCTGTCAAGCTAGACGACACCAAAAAGGTAAATCTGAGTTAATCGATCAGAACCGACAAAACACCGTCGATACCCCACATTGAAGAAAAGTATGCCCGATCACATCAGGCAACCGCCTGCTGCCATGCGGTCATCGCGATCCGATCCAGGTAATCAGCAAGATCGCGCCGTAACTCCCCATCATCCGAAACGCGCAGTCGCCAGAGTACACGTTGGACGACCTGCGCATCGAAGGCGATCTGCGCGTTGCGCATGGGATCGTGGGGATCGAACAAACCGCCGCCGCGTGCATTAAAACTATTGGCGATATAGGTTGTCAATTCGTGAAGTGTCTGCGTTGTGAATACGACGCCGCCGCGCCAGAGCAACCGCGCCAGTTCAGACGAAGAGCGCAATCGCGCGAACTGATCTGGTCCCAGAATCGTGTTCAGCCGGTTGCGCGCGGCCTCGACATCGTGCAGCGCGGCGCGTAGCCACAGCCGTTGATACCCCACTGGCGGCGGTGTGGCAATCGCGAGCGGGCGCTCGATCACCGTGCGCACATGCGGCGTCCGAAATTCGATCAAGCCGGCGCGGCGCAGCACGCTGGAACTCAATTCATATGTATGCTCGGCGATGTTGACAGTCGCCGTTATATACACATTCGCGGGAACAATCGGCTGGCGGTCGGCTGGGAAGCCAGGGAGGTTGAGCCGCTTCTCGCCTTCTGGAGTGACCTGTAACAGCGTTGCGAAGTAGAACTCAAGTTCGTTCGGATGCAGCGCGTCAAAACAGATCAAATAGACTTTACCGGCATTACCCGCCTCCGCCGCCTCTTGCAGCAGATCGAGGAAGCGCCAGGAGCTGAAATTTTCTTGGAGCGACCGGTAATAGCTGTCTTCGCCAGTGCCGCTCGGCCAGGATGCTCCGCCCGATATCAGCGCGTATTGCGAGCTATCACGCCCGACCAATGCCTCAGCGAACCGTTGTACGAAAGCAGTCTTGCCACGCCCTTCGGCACCGGTCAGGATGACAAACGGGTTGGTCTTGAGCGAGACATAGTAATCGACCACCTGCGCGCGCGAGAATGCGTATCCCCCTGATGTGACCACATCAATGATGTGGGCGAGCATCTCTTGCTCATCGGCAGCCTGTGCGTATGTATCACGGCAGGCCAAGCGTAATAACGGCGGGCCAAGGTCATGGTTCCCCACCAACGCCAACTTCCCCCGGCCGCCGCTGGCCTGCTTGTCGGCATCGTCGCCGACTCCCTGGAAGTTTTGGATGGTCAAGTTGTCTCTCTAGCGAATAAAGAATGTGGAATGAAAGCAATCTTGGCCCACATTCCCGATTCATACCTGCGATCGTGAGCCTCCGAAACGAATCTCGGATGCATCACCGACATTTAGCTCACGGAAATCGCCATACACCAACGCATTATCGCCAACCAGGCTGTTTTCGAGCGTCGTCGATTGGATCAGAGCATCTCGATTGATGATCGAGTCGCGGATGATCGAGTCACGCACAATCGCGCCTGCCGCGATCGAGACATACGGCCCAATGATCGAGGAAGTCACCTGCGCGCTGTCGTCGATATAGACCGGCGGAATAATAATCGAGCCCTCGGCCCGCCCGACATAGGCGCGCCCGTGATCGAGCAGGTAGCGATTGGTTTGCAAGACGGTCTCGGGCTTGCCGCAATCTTCCCAAACGGCGACTGGCTCGGCGATGAAACGGGCACCGTCGTCGATCATGAGCTGAAGCGCGTCGGTCAAATAAAACTCGCCTTTGGTCTGAATATTGCGCTCCATCAACGTTGCGATCGCGTGCATGAGCTGCTCTGCCGCCTGCACATAGTACAGGCCGATCATTGCGAGGTTGGATACA
>Ga0075423_10004613_pt1 | contig 12789 bp, 9 predicted proteins | sample SoiMethybrSBSTD2_FD_80114 | JGI IMG/M metagenome (GOLD analysis project Ga0075423, IMG submission 80114) | Bulk soil microbial communities from a Populus tree surrounding site in Tennessee, USA - Soil MetaG P. TD hybrid SBSTD2 | ecosystem: Environmental > Terrestrial > Soil > Tree plantation...
GGCTGAACCACGCGAAAATTCATCGCCGGCACCAGGCTTTGTCCACCCGCAAGAATTTTTGCTTCACCTGTATATTGACTCATCAAACTCAAAGCTTGTTCAAGTGAATCAGGAGCGTAATATTCAAACGGTGCTGGTTTCATGAATAAGCCTCAATGGTTTATTGGGTGGAAATCCGCTTCGCGCACAGCCGATACTTGTTCCCGCTTCGATAAATATCTACCTTATCCCAAGCAGTTTCATCCGCGCTGCAAAAATGCAAACGCCGCGTTTGATCCATATTCTTTGAATCGAACGCGGCATTATCGACTCGGAGAGGAAACTGCCCATCGTAGGCAAGACCCATCTTCAATCCCGCGTGACGCGGCGTTGATCCCCACTTTCGGATGGTGATCGTTACGTCACCTTTTATTAACATTAATCTCTCCTCTAAAAGGATCTGAGATATGGTCTATAGGAATGAAAACACCATCAAAATACGATGGTTATGACGTGGAAAAAACAGGTCTGTTAGATGGGATTATATCTTAAGCAGAGAATCGATTTCCCAAAGGTTTAGACAATATTTCAATTAGAAATGGACAAAATCCGTCACCTAATCGCAATATAAGGGTTATTTACCTTTGAGATGTATATTGCGCAGACCTCTTTGCTTTCCATCCGCGCCAAGCTCAGTCCAGAGCTGCCAAAGGGCTTGCATTATTTCGTCATGCAACAAGTTGCATGACGATTTTATTTGGAGGTGAGCATAAAGCTTGATTAAAGTAAACTGATTCCGTTCTATTGTATCTAAATGTTTCTATCAGAGGAGTATGAGAGGAGTAATGCAATGGCTAAATCTAAGACAGCCAAGTCCAAGAATACGGGTTCTGGAAATATGATGGCTAAAAATAACATTTCGGGCTATCTGCCTAATGATACGCCCCCAACGGGTCAACTCATTTTATTAGGTTTTCAACATGTGCTGACCATGTTCCCGGCTACGGTCTTTGTAGCGGCATTCTGTGGTTTTCATGTTGGCACCGTGCTTTTTGCGTCTGGCGTTTCCACAATCGTCGCGCTAGTGCTTTCCAAGCGCGGGATTGGAACGTTCATCCCGCTTTTCTATGGCTCAAGCTTCAGTTACATCGCCGCTTATCAAGGGGTGTCTGCCGCGGTGACCGGCACACCCTATACACCCTTCAGTGGCCCGCTGCCTGATGCCGCGCTCAGCACGATGCAGGCAGGCATTGTTGTAACGGGTATCCTCAACATCATCGTGGGCCTTCTCATCCGCAGGCTTGGGAAGGAAAACCTGGATAAGGTCTTGCCGCCAGTAATTACTGGTTCTGTCGCTGCCATCATCGGCTTCGGTTTGGCATTTGCCGCGGTTGGCAATCTCGCCAGCAACAACTTCCTGGTTGCGCTAATCACTTTGCTGGTCACGATCCTGTTCTCCGTCTACCTGCAGAATCGAGGCTTCATTGGCATGCTGCCTATACTGCTGGGAGCGATCGTTGGCTATATCATCTCAGGCCTTATAGCTCCAGGCTCAGTAAATTTCGAAGCGCTCGCGGCTGCTCCATGGTTCCAAGTGCCACATTTTACGTTCCCCACTTTTAGTGGCGCTCTGGTAGCCACAGCCATCCTGAGCATTTCTATTATGGCAATCGCTACTATCCCTGAATCCACCGCGCATCTTTATCAGATGAGCTTATACATTGACCGCTTCGCCGAGGAAACGGGCCGCGAGAAAATCCACCTCGACAAAAACATAGGTTTTAACCTGATGCTGGATGGGCTGGGCGATTTCCTCAATGGACTTTTCGGAGCAACAGCAGGGACAAACTATGGTGAGAACAACTCCCTCATGGCCATCACACGAAACTACTCCGGCCCTGCTTTGATCGCGGCGGGTGTGATCGCAATTCTGCTGGGCTTTGTTGGCAAACTGGCAGCATTGGTTAATTCCGTACCACTGGCGGTGAGTGGCGGATTGGCAATTTACCTTTTCGGTGTGATCGGCATGCAAGGTATTGCGTTGATGCAGGAACACAAGGTCAGTATGTTCAACCCGCGCAACCTGGCAATCGGTGCGGTGGTTATGGTCGTTGGCATTGGCGGAAACATTGGCTATCCCAATGGCTTCCTGCCCATAACAGTCCCGGGCATCTTCCCAAGTGGCTTGCCCGCCATCGCCACTGCGGCTGTACTGGGTATTCTCATCAATGCGATCTTCCTGGTCTTCAAGCCTGCTACAACTGAGACTGAAGTGCTTGACGAAGCGATGGCAGCAGCCGACGACTAAACCAAAGTTCATTGTTTATTTGAACGGGATGGCTTGATAAGCCATCCCGTTTTTTTGTTATCGGTGTGCTCACAGATTACAAGCCACACTCCCATAGCGATTAGATTGCCGTTTTCAGGCAATTTCATATTCCTAGTTGACTTTTGCTTTTGATTTTGCTATGATATTTACATAGTGTAAGTAATAGTTACATCGTGTAAGTTACTGCACATAGATGCTTCACGAGGTTTTATGGCCTATCGCCTTACGATCACAGCATCGGATATGCGGGAAATCAATCGATCTGCCATTCTGGAAATTATCCGCCGCGAGAGTCCTATTTCGCGCTCGGCAATTGCTGAACGCCTGGATGTTAGTTTGCCAACTGTGATGCGGATTGTAGATGAGCTGATTGAGGAAGGTTATGTTCGTCCGGAAGGCAGTTCTGAGTGGAGTGGCGGTCGTCGCCGCCCTTTACTCCAATTCAATGCTGATAGCTTCGTTGTCATTGGAGTGGATATGGGTGGTACCAAATTCTATGGGGCTATTTCTGATTTTGGTGGAAATATCCTCGATGAAATCGATATGGGCCGCCACGGAACATCAAGTGAAGAGAACTATGCGCGTCTGATTGAGTTGATTGATACATTACTCGCCGGCCCCAAATTAGGGGATCGGCGTGTCCGTGGCATTGGTGTCGGCGCACCAGGAATCACTTTGCATAAAGAGGGAATTGTCAAATGGGCGTATTCTCTCAATTGGCGCGATTTCCCATTGAAAGCGCGTCTGGCTGAACACTATGGTCTTCCCATTACAGTGGATAACGATGTCAATTTAGCAGCCATGGGAGAGTTATGGTTTGGCGAAGGTCAGAATATTCAAAACATGATTCTGATCGTGAGCGGAGCAGGGATTGGAGCAGGCATCATTCTTGATGGTGCACTCTATCGAGGCGGCAGCGAGGCCTCAGGCGAGATCGGTCATTTTATTCCTGGACGGAACTTTTTAGGAAAAAACTATCAGGATTTTGGCGCGCTGGAGGGAGTTGCCTCGGGCACAGGGATCGTCGAGCGCGCTCGCGCCAGCCTCAAGTCCGAACGTGAGGCGAGGGAATTAGAGTCATTAACTGCAGACGATGTTTTTTTAGCTGCACGCAAGGGTCAATCCTGGGCGAAATCTATCATTGATGAGACCGTCGATTATTTTGCAATTGCAGTTGCAAACTTGGTAGTGTCATTTGATCCACAGTTAATCGTACTGGGTGGAAGTGTATCCCCATTCGGCGACTTATTGATTGAACCGATCATGCAGCGCCTCGAGGGCATGATCCCTAATCCACCCAGGCTAGTGATATCAAAACTTGGCTTACGCGCAGGTGTGATGGGAGCGATTACAAATGTGCTGCACAACACTTCCAATTTTTATGTTGTTCACAAATTGTCTTAAGGAAGGAGGCAGGTATCGAGAAAATCAAAATGAGAATTCGCTAGTAGATAACTTCAATTGATTCATAAGAAGGAGAAGAAACTATGCGTACTTTACATAAAACTGGCTGGCTGATTTTGATTGTCGTTCTAGCGCTGGTGATGAGCGCTTGCGGCGCTGCTCCGGCGACGCCGAGCACTGGTGGCGGAGGTGGTGCGACCAAGCATGTCGCTATTTTGAACAAGGATATGACCGATGCCGAGATCAAGGCAGAAATTGAAAAGGAAGGCAGCCTGATCGTCGGTAACTGGACATATACTGCCAATGATGAATTGGTGAAGCAATTTACGCAGTATGTCAAAGACACTTATGGTGCAGACATTGAGTTTACCTACGAAGGCTCGCAAGCTCCAAGTGTGTACCTGACGAACTTGTACGCCGCGCAAAAAGCCGGGAACCCTGCGCCTTATGATGTGCTGGCTATTGAAGAGAACTATTGGGCTGAGGCAATGGCAAACGATGCTGTAGACAATGCTTTCCCTTCAGATTTAATTCCGAACGAGAAACTCGTTCTCGATCTGTTCAAGCATATTCCAACCTCTATTGCATTCCAATCTACGGCTTTTCCGGCGATTGTATACAACAAAAAGAACGCGCCTTTCCTCACTTCACTCAAAGATTTAGCCGACCCCCGCCTGAAGGGTAAAGTGACCTTACCATTACCTGGCGATATCACTGCTGGAGGCTTCTTCCTCGGCTTAGCAGATGAGCTGGGCAAAGATTACAAAGATCCGGCTCAGATGAAGGAAGTGGTGGATTGGGCAGTTGAAAATATCGGTCCTAATGTGCTCAAATACACGACCGATTCTTCGGAAATGCAGCAGTTGCTCCGTTCCGGCGCGGCAGATGCAGTCGGATTTTGGAACAGTCTGGCTCGACTGGAATTCTTCAACGGTTACACAGATACCGCTCTATTGCTCCCAAAGTCTATCTATCCGGCCAACGGCTATCTGTGGATAGCAAAAGGCGCGCCACACCCAGTGCTTGCCCAAATCTTTATTAACTGGCGGCTCAGCCCTGACGTGCAGTTCCCCAATAGTTGGCCGATCGATCATGGCCCGTGGAGTGAATTAAGCGAGGGGTTCCTCGGCCCAGAGTATGTGACCCACGTACCTGATTGGTTCGCAAAAGATTACTTCACGTATTTCCCCACGCTCGACCAGATCAAGACTCAATTCAAAACAGTGGACTGGAATGCATACAATGCCAGTCAGAAAGAATGGCAGGATTATTACGCTCAGAAGATTGGTCAGTAAAGATTAGCATTGCCCTCTCCTGATACTTTGTTGGGAGAGGGCAAAAATTCATTCATGTCACAAGAACAAATCTCTATTTCACAACCTTTGATCGCTCCTGAAGTGCGCCGTCGCGAGCAGAATGCCCGGCTGACCATGCTGGCTCTCATTCTTCCGGCGATTCTGTTGACGATCCTCTTCCTCTACTATCCGCTTGTCTTCATCGTCCGCATGAGTTTTACCCTGGCCGATTCATTTCTCTCACCGAGCGGTCCCGTATTCACCTTTGAAAATTATGTTGCCATGACGGGGCGCTACCTGTCCAACGTGTGGGTAACGATTAAACTCGCCGGGCTTTCGACTCTCGTCAACCTCATTTTCGGTTTTCCCTTTGCGTATATTCTCGTGCGCAAAGTACGCTATCGAGACCTGGTACGAGGGTTCATGGTCTTTCCGATGTTCGGCGCTTTATATGTAGCCTTTGGTATGCGTTTCATTCTTCTGCCTGGCGGTATCGCAACGCCACTGCTCAACGCTCTGGGAATTGCCAATACACAAGCGCTCTATAGCCTGCCTTCGGTCGTGTTTGCGATGTCTATCTTTACTTTTCCCTTTATGGTCATGAACGTTGGCACGGCCCTTAGCAACGTTGACCCAGTTTTGGAGGAAGCGGCTGCGTGCCTGGGTGCACATCCTTTGCAAACATTCTGGCGAATTCTTCTCCCGCTGACTCGTTCAGGCCTTATCGCCGGCGCGCTGATGGTCTTTGGCTGGAACGTAGGAACGTTCGCTGAACCACTCCTGCTTGGTACGATCAATGAACAGAAATCATTAGCCTGGACACTCTATCAACGTGGTGTGGTCCAAACTGACTATGGACTCTCCACAACGATGGGCGTCGTATTATTGATTCTTGCCTTCACAGTTACTTATTTCTCACTGAGGTATTCGCGCGGAGCACTGGTCGAATGAAGAACGTTCTCACATCCCGTCGACTTGGCGATATTTTGAGCCATGCTTATATCTGGTTCTGCCTGCTCCTGTTCGTCACACCATTTTTAGCGTTACTTGGTTATTCATTTAGTGGTCCACAAGGAAGCTATGCCATCCAGAACTTCCAATATGTCTTTGGCAGTTTTAGAAACAACTTATTGTGGAGCTTTAAGATCTCCGCGCTGACGCTATTGCTTGACTTAATCATTGCTCTTCCAGCTGGTTACGCACTGGTACGCTATCCATTCCCCGGCAAAAGGATTTTATTCTCGGCCCTCACACTGCCACTCTATGTCCCTGGAGCAGTGATCGGCATCGCCTTGGTGTTGACCTACAATTTCACCTATCACATGATCACTTCCATCTGGGGGTTAGTGTTCGCGATGACGGTCGGTACATTTCCGCTTATGTTGACGCCGATTGTCGTTGCTCTCAAAGATTTACCCATCGCCTTTGAGGAGGCAGCGCAGTGCCTGGGAGCAACGAAGTGGCAGACGTATTGGAGGGTAGTATTTCCATTGATTGGCCCTGGTATCAGCGCAGGTTTGTTGCTCTCATTCATCATCGTCTTCAATGAGTATCTCGTCACCTTATTTGTCCATCCGCCGGGCGTCACAACAGCTCCCTTGCGCGTCTTTAATTTGGTTCGTACCGCCGGCCTTCTGCCGACGACTGCTGCATTGGCAGTAACCATGCAACTTATCTCATTTTTCGCAGTACTCGCCTTCTTTCGAATTTTTGGGACGCGTTACTTGAAAGGTACCTATCTAATTTAAATCCTTTCTAACGAAAATATTCTATGTCTCGTGTTAATCTCTCCTCTGTTACCAAACACTATGGCCAGACCGTCGCCGTTCATGAATTCAACCTTGATGTTCCCGACGGCGAATTTATCACTTTGCTCGGCCCTTCCGGGTGTGGCAAAACCACAACTCTACGTATGATCGCCGGTTTGATTGAACCAACTAGCGGTCACATTTACTTTGATGAGCAGGAGGTTACCTATCTCCCTCCGCCCGCGCGTAATATTGGATTCGTCTTTCAAACGCCGGCTCTCTTCCCACATCTCTCGGTTTCAGACAACATTGCCTTCGGGCTGTCAGTGAAGGGACAGAAAAAGGAAATGATTCAAGGGCGGATTGACCAGATGCTTGCACTCGTGAACCTGAGCGATTATGGCAAACGGATGCCCGCGCAACTTTCTGGTGGGCAACAACAGCGCGTCGCTCTTGCCCGGGTCCTGGCGACTGATCCGCGTGTCTTGCTATTTGATGAACCGCTTTCCGCGCTCGATAAGAATCTGCGTGACACTCTCAAGTATTCCATCCTTGACCTTCAACGCAAGACACACAAGACCGCCATCTATGTTACGCATGATCAATCGGAAGCGTTTGCCATTTCTGATCGTATTGTGGTGATGAATGCAGGTCGCATCGAGCAAATCGGTACACAGACCGATATTTACCTCCACCCACAGACTCCATTTGTAGCCGAGTTCATTGGCGCAAATAATAGTTTGGTGGGAAAAGTAACCCAAGTGAAAGACACAAATGAGACATCACGAGTCGCCGTCATGGCAGAAGGGCTCACCCTCTACTCCAATGGTCGTATTTCCCTCAAGGAAGGTGACTCGGTTTTAGCGTACATCCGCCCTGAGAATATCATTATCCTCAATGACTTGGAAGGAAGGGAATACGAAAACGTTGTGGAAGGCGTTATTGACCGGGTGATCTTTGAAGGTGCGACCGCGCAATTGCGTGTGGATGTGGCAGGCCGCGAATTCCGTGCGGATGTTAGTGGCAGTCAGCGGCTTACGCTTATTCAGCGGCATGGAAAGGTACGGTTAGGTTTCAACGAGGTCACTCTCATTCCAGTGTCGAAGGATGTCTCACCATGAACAATCATTTCCTACGATTTGACCTGCAGGATCAAGTAGCGTTAGTTACTGGTGCAGCGCGCGGCATTGGAAACGCATGCGCTTTAGCGTTAGCCCATGCAGGTGCAGATATCGCCTTGGGTTTGCGTGATATTCACACTGGGGGCGAACTAACAAGTCAAATTGAGGCGATGGGCCGGCGTGTTCTTCCCGTGCAAATGGACGTGACCCGTCTAGATGAGATCCAAGAGGCCATTGACGCGACTGTAGCTCATTTTGGGCGGTTGGATATTTTGGTCAACAATGCCGGCCTCGGTCCCAGTAATCTCGCTGAAAATGTAAGTGAAGAAGATTTTGATTTGACTGTAGCTGTCAACTTGAAAGGCACGTTCTTTGTTAGCCAGGCCGCAGGCCGGGTGATGATCAAACAAAATTATGGTCGCATCATTAACTTGAGTTCACAAGCCGGTTTGGTTGCCCTGCCTACGGAATCAATCTACTGCATGACGAAAGCAGCGATTGCCCATCTCACCAGATGTTTGGCTGTAGAGTGGGGTCAGTACAACATTACGGTCAATGCTGTTGCACCAACGTTTATCAACACACCTGGAACAGCGGAGGCATTGGAAGACCAAGCTTTTCGCGCGGATGTTTTATCGCGAATTGCACTCGGACGTATCGGTGAGCCGATGGAGGTCGCAAGCGCGGTCGTCTTCCTTGCTTCACCGGCTGCTTCTCTGATTACTGGTGATACATTGCTCATTGATGGTGGTTGGACGGCACGTTAGGAAAAGTCCAATACGAAAGGAGGTAGAAGCATTAGATATAAATAACTTTGAATATTTTGCAATTTCAATATAGGGTAGCATAAGATGAATCCAGAAACGGGATGGACTGAAAATCTGGAATGCCGTGTTTTGTTTCGTTTTCTGCATGATCCGACTACGCACCCATTTGAAAGAGAGAGGTATCTCTATGCAAAAGAAAAATATATTCCGTACTGTCCTGGTCTTCGCACTTGTATTGATGATTTTAGCAGCCAATGCTATACAGGTCTCAGCCAGCAATCCCCTGGCCCCTAAAACAAAAACCCCGACTCCAACCCCAATAACACCTACACCAACCGGACCTATTCCAACCACCATTGGGAATATTATCCCCATGCCTGTCTCGATCACATCCACGGGAGGAAGCTTTGTCCTGCCCAGCACAGCGGATATTTATGTGGAGTCAGGGATGGCTGAATTGACCGCCATCGGCCAATATCTGGCGGATAAATTGAATCCTTCCACCGGTTACGGGATTCAAGTCTTAACGACAAATGGCGCGCCCCCGAACGGGAACATTTATCTAACTACAGTGGGGGGTGATGCTACTTTGGGTGACGAGGGATATCAACTTACGGTGACGTCCAACCTGGTCACTGTCGTGGGCTACAAACCAGCGGGCCTGTTTCGGGGCATCCAGACCATTCGGCAGATGTTGCCTGCGGCAATTGAAAATGTTACGCTGCAGCCTGGCCCATGGAAGATGGCTACCGGAACAGTTAGAGATTATCCTAGGTTTGCTTGGAGAGGCTCCATGCTGGATGTCGCTCGGCATTTCTTCAGCGTGGCGGACGTCAAACGCTACATCGATCTGATGGCATCCTACAAGCTGAACGTATTCCACTTCCATTTATCCGACGATCAGGGTTGGCGTATCATGATTAACTCCTGGCCGAACCTTGCCATCTATGGTGGGGGCACTCAGGTCGGTGGAACCTGCACCAATTGTTATTACACGCAAGCCCAGTATTCAGATATTGTGGCATATGCCCAGAGCCGCTACATTACCCTCGTTCCTGAGATCGATATGCCTGGGCACACCAACGCTGCGCTCGCTTCCTACGCGGAACTCAACTGCAACGGAGTGGCACCGGCGCGCTACACAGGGACGAACGTTGGTTTCAGTTCATTGTGTATCAGCAAGTCAATCACCTATACCTTTGTGGATGATGTTATCCGCGAACTGGCTGCCCTGACGCCAGGGGCTTACATGCATGTCGGCGGCGATGAGGCCTCTTCAACGACGACTGCAGACTACGTGAGTTTTGTCTCGCAGGTCCAAACGATTGTTCAGGCGCACAACAAGCAAATGATCGGGTGGGAGGAGATAGCTCAGATCAATGGTTTATCTGCCAGTTCTGTCGCGCAACACTGGAACACAAGCGACAGCTTTGCCCCAACTGCCGTCCAGAAGGGAGCCAAAGTTCTTATGTCCCCAGCACATAAAGCCTATCTCGATATGAAATACTATCGCAAGACACAGCTTGGACAAACCTGGGCAGGATTGATCAATACGCAGACCGGCTATGAGTGGGACCCAGCGACGATTGTGAACGGTGTTTCCGGCGGCAGCGTCTTGGGTGTGGAAGCGCCGCTGTGGACCGAGACAATTGTCACCATGTCAGATATTGAATTCATGGCTTACCCTCGTCTGCCTGGCTATGCCGAACTGGGCTGGTCTCCCGTGACAGGGCGCAACTGGAACGAGTATAAGGTTCGTCTTGGTAGTCATGGGCCACGGCTGACAGCCATGGGCGTGAATTTCTATCGAGATACAGTCGTTCCCTGGCAGTAACCTGACGGCAGCTCGATACTCAAAATGAATAGCCGCTTGATGTTGTCAAATTAATCGAAAGGAGGTGAATCCGTTCCCGATATTGAAACCGATAGTTCATGTTTGATGTGTCATATGCTTACCCATTATGAAAGAAGAAAGAGGTATCGCTATGCAAAAGAAAAATGTATTTCACATCACACTAATCTTCGCACTTGTCCTGATCATCATGATCGTAAATGTTATGCAGGCCTCGGCCAGCAATCCCTTGGCTCCTAAGACGAAGACACCGACTCCAACCATTGCGACGTCAACACCATCCGGTCCAACCCCAACACCCGGGCCGACTCAAACACCTAGACCAGTACCTACAGTTGGTTCAACTGAGTTGACGACAGGCTTTTCACTCAAGTCTGCCAACAACGTGACTGATCCTGGCACGACCATTTCTATGGTGGGCTACAACGTAACCAGTTGGTATCCCATCACGGTGCCTTCGACCGTCATGGCGGGTCTCGTCGCCAACAATGTCTATCCGAACGTCTTCTTCGGAACCAACCTCCAGTCCGTCCCTGATTTGACGAATCAGAACTGGTGGTACCGTGGACAGTTTAGTGCGGTCGCTGACGGCGTTGGACAACAGTACTGGCTCCGGTTCAAAGGGATCAGCTATCGCGCCCAGATCTGGCTCAACGGGACGCTGCTCGACTCGAATGCCGTCGGCACCCTGGTTGTGCACGAATACAACGTTACCAACTTGATCAACAAGGGTGGGGCTAACGCCGTTGCCCTCCTGATCACCCCGCCTCGCCACGGGTGCGTTGATCTGTCTTTCTGCACCGTGGACTGGAACCCCGAAGCGCCGGACATGGAAGCTGGAATTTGGGGCAAGGTCCTGCTCGACACCACCGGCGCGGTCGCGCTGCGCGATCCGTACGTAAAGACCGTCTTACCGTTACCCGCCACCACCTCCGCCGACCTGACCGTCTATGTGGATGCCATCAATGCGACGAACAGTCAAATCAGCGGCGCAGTCAGTGGCACGATCACCAAGGCCGGCTATCCGACGATCAACTTCAGCCAGAACGTCACCCTCAACCCTGGTCAGCGTAAAGAGGTCACGTTCGACCCGGCAGCGTTCGCACAACTGCACGTGAACGGCCCGGCAATATGGTGGCCTTATCAGTATGGCAGCCCAGAACTCTACAACCTGAGCGTCTCGTTCGTCGCCAACACCCAAACCTGGGACACCAAGGCCATCAAGTTTGGCGTCCGCCAGATGACGGATTATCGCACCACCGTCCACGGCGTGTCGTTCGCCGGGTACAAGGTCAACGGAGTCAACATCCTCTACCGCGGCGGCGGTTACATGTGGGACATGTTCGGGCGCTGGGACACCAAGACCAATACCACCCATATGCAGTATGTAAAGGACATGGGCCTCAACATCGTCCGCTTCGAAGGCACCATCGGCAACGAGGAGATCTATGATCTGGCCGATCAAATGGGTATCCTGCTCTTCGGCGGTTTCGTCTGCTGCAGCAAATGGGAGAATAACAGCGGCTGGACGACGGAAGAGCACACCGTCGCCATGGCCTCGGCGGACAGCCAACTACGCAATCTGCGCTCGCACGCCAGCGTGCTGCTCTGGGCCTACGGCAGCGATCAGCCGCCCACGGCGAGCAACTTGGCCGATTACAAAGCCATTGGGGCGAGCCTGCACTGGCAGAACCCGACGCTGGATAACGTCGCCACCTGGGCAAACGCCGACGCCGGAATGAAGATGGACGGGCCCTATGTGTGGGAGCCGCCCTTGTTATTCTGGGACACCACGAGGGCGGGCAGCGCCTTCGGCACCACCGGCGAAGAAGGGTTCGAGGCCGTGCCGCCCGAGGACAGCCTGCGCAAGTTCCTCGCCCCGGCCGATCTCTGGCCCATCGGCGCCGCCTTTAACTACCATTCCGGCAGCCCACACACCCCCTTCGACAATGTCACCGCTTTCAGCAACGGGGTGAACAACCGTTACGGCGCGAACAGCAACATCACAGATTACGCCCGGAAGGCGGAGCTGCTGAACTACGAATCGGTGCGCGCTTTCTTCGAGGCCTGGAATGCGAATAAGTACACCGGTGCGGACGCCACCTTCGGCACCATCTTCTGGATGCAAAGCAATGTCTGGCCATCCGTGCACTGGAACCTATATGACTACTACTTCAAGCCCGGCGGCGGATTCTATGGAGCGAAGAAGGCCAATGAGCCGGTACACGCCTCGTATAACTATTTCAACAAGAATGTGCAGGTAGAAAACTCCAGCCTGATAACCAACAACAACC
>Ga0075423_10004614_pt1 | contig 12786 bp, 8 predicted proteins | sample SoiMethybrSBSTD2_FD_80114 | JGI IMG/M metagenome (GOLD analysis project Ga0075423, IMG submission 80114) | Bulk soil microbial communities from a Populus tree surrounding site in Tennessee, USA - Soil MetaG P. TD hybrid SBSTD2 | ecosystem: Environmental > Terrestrial > Soil > Tree plantation...
GAGCACGGTAGCAAGGCACAGATCGTGTTCCGGGTCGCAAATGTTCTATCGTTCGGAAAGTATGTTCATCGCGAAGAACGCACCGAGGACATGGAAAGTCGTTTAGATATTGCGCGCCGGTTGAATTATCACACGAGCTTCCTCCGCGAGGTCGCTAAGTCGAGCGCTGAAATTGAAGTTGCCTGGAATCTGGATGACATTCGCAGGTCGCTATACTTCATTGCCGATCATGGCGACGAGGCCGACTCACACGCGGTGACAGCAACAGCAAAGATCTTCGAACGCACGCGAGACGATGAGATACGTCGCGCATGTCTTGAGAGTCTTTCCAGGATCAATCACACGAAGGCGCGCAACGAACTGCTCAAGATCTCCCAGAACCAGGCATTGGATCAGATGTGGAGAGACCTCGCGACAACAAGTCTGCGGCGCATGGATGAGCGCTCACAACCGATTGTCGCCACGATGAATGGCTCATCACTCAAGGGCGGCGGTCAGCCGTGATACGATGAATCCGTTGCCTGGTATGAAGAACGGCAAGGTCATCAGCCGCTCGCTTAGTGTGCTTCTAATTCTCTTTACGCTTGGTCTCTGTTCCCTTCCAACCTTAGCGGAAACAAAACGGCTCGTGATCATCAAATGTGATGGTCTGCCCCCGGGTATCATCGACCGCTTCGTTCAAGAAAAGGATCCGAAGACTGGTAAGAGCAGTCTTCCCTGGTTTGACTACATCTTCTATCAACGCGGGACTCGTTTATCTAACTTTTACGTTCGCGGGATGAGCCTATCAGCGCCTTCGTGGTCGTTGCTTGATACAGGTCAGCACCTGCAACTGAAAGGCAATGTCGAGTTTGATCGTTACACGTTACATTCGTACGACTACCTAAACTTCATTCCACTGTACATCGCTGGTATCAGAGGATCTCGTATTGACATGCCTGCAGTGGAGTTACTCGACTCACTCGGCATTCCCATATTTCCTGATGCTTTCGCTCACGACGAACGCTACCTTACTTTCGACTTGTTTCTGCGTGGCGCCCGCTATTCGACCTTGCAAGGTGGACTCGAGGGTAGGTTCAAGAAGTCGCCCAAGGACTTGTTTGACGAATGGACAATGGGTTTTGAAATGCGCAGCGCGCTGAGCGAGCAACTCCTGCGGGAATTAACCGGGAAACTGGCTGATCCAAAGATTCACTATCTCGATCTAATGATGACCGATTACGATCACATCGCCCATCACAATAACGACATCCAGACACAACTTTTTGTTCTGAAGCAGATGGACGCAGTCATCGGTGAAGTTTGGACAGCGATCACAAAGAGTTCATTGGCAAATGAAACTGCCCTTGTGGTCATCTCCGATCATGGATTCAACACCGATGAGAAGGTGTATAGCCAGGGATTTAATCTTGTGAAGTTGCTGGGTAGCCGCGAGGGCGGTGGTCCTCATGTGATCACCAAGCGTCGCTTAATGATGGACTACGCGATCAAAGGCATCAATCCGCTCGTACCACTCATTACCACAACAACTGATGAATCGTACTATTTGAAGAAGCAAAGCACGGAATATCCAACGGCGATGTTGGACTTCGATGGGAATGAACGAGGGTCTATCCACCTTCGTAATTCTGATCTGAATGAGCTTCACATTCTGCTTCAGCAGCTACAGCGGACCGACGTGTCACCGCAACTACGTGCGGCCGCCACTGTCGAGTTTTTTGCGACGATTGATCGACGCAGACCAGAGTGGACCCGGACAAATACAGCAATGCAGAGTGAGCTGGTTGTCCTGCGTAAGAACATCGAGAAGCAACGGGTCTTGTGGGAAGCACAGCCTAAGAAATTCTCGAAGGAAGAGCAGGAAGCCGGTCTCGATGACGCTGCCAAGCGCATCTTCGTCCAACTCGATCGCTGGGAACGTGAAGAAAAGGAATACAGCCGATATTTAGCGGTGCTTCAAAAGCTACTGAGCCTTAATCCGGATTCATTCGATGCGGGCAAGATTAAGATCGATGACGTGATCCCCAGAGACTCGATGGGCGATCGCAATACGATCTACCAACTGCAAAACTATATCGTTGGTCTTGCTCCTGAAGGTTTGGTAGTCAACTCGGATGGACGCTTCGGTGATCGCAGCCTGGTGCGTATCAATTACTTCGACCTGCTCCATGGGATTTCTGTGCGAAATAGTCAGGCAGAAGTTTCCAGTAAACCGGTCGACCTAATCGCTACCAGGCTTCCGTCTTCATTCGTAAGCCAGGCGGTAAAAGAAGCGGATCTTGCCGCAGATGCAGTTTGGGTTACATGTGGTCGAGACAAACAGGCGCTGCTGCTTTTTCGAAACAATGACCGTGGCGAGCTGAGTATTCGCTATCAACCAATTAAGAACCTGGTGCAGGATGCTACCGGTGCGGTGCGCTTCGATGAAACCGATTGGCAACCTGGTTTGCCATTGCGAATCTTCGAGGATCCCAAACTCGCAATTGCGTCCGCTGACCGTGCTCAGTGGCTAAGTCAGTGGCACACGGAAACTGAATGGTTAGAAGCCCTGCATCAAACGATGTACTCGAATGGTTTGATTGGGCTGAACGAAGAACTGGCACGACATCCAAACGAGCGTCTATCAACGAATGACCCAGAGGTTGCTTCTGACCTACGCATGATGCGCGAGTTCATTCAACGTCAAAGAGATCTATGTGAGCCTGAGATGCTTGTGGTAGCAAACAATCATTGGAACTTTGATGTTCGTGGATTCAACCCGGGAGGTAATCACGGTTCGTTCTTCCGCATTTCAACACATTCGACGTTCATGATTGCCGGTGGGAAAGACACCGGTATAGGTCAAGCTCGCACGATCGAACAGCCATACGATAGTCTTAGCTTCGTACCGACCCTGTTGGCATTAATCGGTGATTTACGCGATGATAGCACTCCCGTTCCAGCTTTGTGGGAGAAGGGATTCAGACGTTTTCCCGGCCGCATAATCAAAGAGCTTGTGCCTGGCGGTCTGAACATTAAGAGCAGTACTGCCACTGGAGCAAACGTATCGCCTTGATCGAATCTGACGAAATCGGAGTAGATTGGCAAACAGAGGAACCTGAAGAACTCTCCGAGGAACCAACAGCTTCTGTCTCCAAAACCTCACGACGTTCATTCGCCTGGCTGCAAACGCTCGCCTTTTTGCTTGGTCTTGCACTACTCGTTTACGTAATCAATCGTGTCGGTTTACAACCGCTCTTCGATGCTCTGCTACGAATCGGTTTTGGATTCTTTGCAGTTCTTGGTTTAAGTGGATTGCGTCACGTGCTGCGCACAATTGCGATGCGCGCGGCAGTTCCTCCTGAACACCGTCGCATTAGTTTTAGGCAGGCATTTGCAGCGCGATTAGGCGGCGAAGCAATCAGCTTCCTCACATTCACCGGGCCTCTCCTCGGCGAAGCGACTAAAGTCGCGCTGTTACGAAAACGCGTACCCTTGACCTACGGTGTGCCTGCACTCGTCGTAGACAATTTGCTTTACAACTTGTCAGTGGTCTTTTTCGTGTTGAGCGGCGCGTGCGTGATGCTGTTGATCTATCCGCTACCGACGCCTGTCTACACAGTTCTAATGATCATTGCCAGTGTTGCGGCATTGGGAATTGTTGCCGCCGCGTTGGCCGCGAAGCGGCGTGTCATGTTGCTGACGTGGGCGATTGATCGGCTTGGAGAGCTCCGACTCAGTCCGAAAGTGATCCTCAAGCGCAGGCAGCACATCTATCACCTCGAGCAGAAAGTCTACGACTTCTACAAACATCATCCCGGAGCCTTCTTCGGCATGATCGGTTGTGATCTGCTGGCGCACGCTACGAGTGTAATTGAAGTCTTCGTAGCCTTGCGATTTCTGGGATTCCAACCACTGGTCTCTCAGGCTTACATCATTGAGTCGCTCACCAAAGTAATTAACTTCGCGTTCGCTTTTGTCCCCGGAACGATCGGAGTCTATGAAGGTGGCACGGAAGTAATTCTGCAAAAGGGCCTGGGCTTCACACCTGCGGCGGGACTTGCTCTCGCTCTTGTTCGTAAGGCTGCAATAGTTGTTTGGACCTCAATTGGATTACTCGTACTAACATCTCGAACCTTACCTAATGCGTGGCGCCGCGTTTTAGATCGCAGTCCGCGTTTACGACAACTTATGGATAGTCTCGTATTCTCAAACATCGCACACAGACCTGCTCGTACCGCGGTTAGCATTTTAGGAACGGCCGTTGGGGTTTTGTTGATTGTCTTCACAGTTGGACTCGCCCATGGCGTACTGCATGAACGTGGTAAACGCGAATCAAACATTGGTGCACACTTGATGATTCGAGCCTCTGGTTCAATCGGTCTGGCTGGTGGTTCGCCGTTTCGACTTCAAGCTTCGCACGCCACTGACATCGCTCGAATTGAGGGAGTCAGAGCCGCAACCGCGATCGGACAAACGCTCGACAAGAGTGATTCTGGTTTCGGACAGAGATTGATCGACGGCATCGATTACGATCAATACGCAAACCTGGCGGGTATATCTATTCGTGAAGGTCGCAAACTATTCTCAGGCGATGAAGCGATCATAGATCCTCAGTGGAAGGAAAATCGCCATGCCCAAATTGGTGATACGGTAAAACTCTTCGAGCGTCCTTTTAAAATCGTCGGTGTTTACGAACCACCGGGTGGTGGACGTATCAAGATTCCACTCGCAACAATGCAGGAACAGGAAGGTGCTGATGGTCGCGCCACCGCCATTCTCGTGGCCTGCATCGACCCGGCAAAACAAGATGAGGTCGCGAAAAGAATTCAAAAACAATTTCCTGACGATCAACTTATCTTCACTCGTGATCTTCCGGAACTCTACGCCACTGGCGTTCCCGCGCTGAACATTTTCATCAAGGTGGTTGTCGGTGTGGCAGCGTCCATAAGCATGCTGGTGATTTTGCTTGCGATGTACACCACCGTCACAGAACGCACGAGACAGATCGGCATACTCAAATCGCTGGGCATGTCCAAATCTGCGATCGCGTGGGTCATCGAACAGGAAGCAATAGTTGTTAGCTTTCTGGGAGTGGTTGTGGGAGTGCTGTTGACGTTGGCCGCACGCTTTGCGGTGATGCGCGTGACGAGTCTCACGATCGAAATTGAACCTCGATGGATACTCATCTCACTGGCGGTTGGGTTGGTCGGAGGAACAATTGGCGCTCTTTACCCGGCGCTACGCGCAGCGCGACAGGATGCAGTTGAGGCATTGAGTTACGAATAGTTGATTGGAGGGCCTATGAGCGCAGGGGCAGCGGCTGCGGCCGCCATCGCCAACGCAATTAAAGCAAGCGGGGTTATAGTTTATGTTTCCGAAGAAGACTTTGCGAACATCCTCCAGAAGAGCGAAAAGCCCTTAGTGATTTGCGCGATTGGTGGATTGTTCACCAAGAAGTATCGATATATGACCAGCTACAAAGGTTTCGCGTTCTTTACCAAGTGTCCCGCACCTCTGATGTTCCCTCCCAAAATAGAAACGATTGTCGCCAAAAAGATCTGGATTCCGGGATGAACCTATTTCAGATTTGAGGTTTAAGATTTCAGATTTCAGGTTGTGCTTTGTACTTTGTACTTTGTACTTTGCATTTTGTCGTTATTTTGCGGACTTCACATCTTCTTGATTCAAAGCACCAACAACGAGGTACAAAGCACAAAACACAAAGCACAATCTGAAATCTTAAAAACTTAAATCTGAAATGACACGTGACGTGATCATCATTGGCGCCGGCGCCGCTGGATTAGCGGCGGCGCGTGATTTAGGTAAAGCCGGTCTGGACATCGTCGTGCTTGAGGCCCGCGACCGAGTGGGAGGACGAATCTTTACGCAACACGAGCGAGACTCATCATTACCAATCGAGCTCGGAGCGGAGTTTATCCACGGTAAGTCAAAAGAGATCTTCTCAATCATCAATGAAGCTCAGCTGGAGGTCGAAGAAGTCACAGGCAGACACTGGTTCGTCGATGAGGGCAAGCTCTCAAAATCGGGCGTGTTTTGGTCGGCGGTGGAAAAGATTTTTGCCAGAATGTATGACGTCATCACGGATTGCTCGTTTGAAGATTTTCTTCGCTCTTTGCCTGATGACGAATACTCGCCGCGAGCGAAAGAGATGGCGAAACGTTTCGTCGAAGGTTTTCATGCGGCCGATATTGCTCGAATTGGCATTCATGGTCTGACGGCGATCGAGGACGCCAGTCATCCGATTGACGGTGAACGCGCTTTTCGCCTTCGGCACGGCTATGACGGCATTACGAGTTGGCTGCAACGTGAAACAGAAACGAGTGGCGGAAGGATTAAACTCCAAGCCCCGGTTCGCGAGCTGAAGTGGCAATCGAAGGCTGTCGAGGTTCGCCTGGTTTGCGGTGATGTTTATCCTGCCACCGTAGCTTTGATTACCGTTCCATTGTCCGTCTTACAGCTTGAAACAATCCAGGAGGGTGCAATCGGGTTCGATCCAGCTCTTCCCGATTGGAAGTTGCGAGCAATCCGTGGACTCGAGATGGGAGTCGCGTTGCGAGTGGCGCTCCATTTTAAAAATAGCTTTTGGGAAAGACTGACCCTACCTGGAACCGGCGAACACGGACTCAAAAATCTAGGTTTCATTCACTACCCTGATGGCGAGTTGCCGACATGGTGGACGACGCTTCCGGAACACAGAGCAATTCTGGTTGGTTGGGCAGGAGGTCCGGACGCTAAGAGACTCTCAAGCGAGACTGAAGATGAAATAGTGAATAAAGCGGTTCGATCACTGTCTCAAATCTTTGGTGTTGATGAATCTGAACTCCGTGGACTAATAACGAAAACCTATTTTCACAATTGGCACAAAGACGAACGCACGAGGGGTGGCTATTCGTACGTCCCGGTGAACGGCCTGGAACATCAACTGAACCTCGCTAAACCAGTGAACGGTACGTTATTCTTCGGCGGAGAGGCGACTAGCCTTGGCAATGTTGGAACGGTTCACGGCGCGATTCAAAGCGGTGAGCGCGCGGCACGAGAAATCCTGACGGCATTGGGTCGCCACCCACGATAAGTTTGCGCATCCCTGATGAGCGGAGAATGGAAATGGCAACAGTAGTCAACGGACACTCTGTTAAAGATCACTTTACCAATAGGCAACCCACGGTGAAGGCAAGTTATGATGCGATAGTGAAAGCTGCTGAACAATTTGGACCGGTCAAGCAAGAGGCCAAGAAGACCTCGATACACCTGGTACGAAAGACCGCTTTCGCCGGCGTTGCGACGCGTCAGTCAGTATTGATTCTCACCCTCAAATCGACTAGTGATTTAAAGAGCGAGCGTGTCGCCCGTAGAGAGCAGGTGTCGGCTAGTCGCTGGCATCTGGAGGTAAGAATCGACTCGCCGCAAGCTGTCGATGCGGAACTGAAGAAATGGTTGAAGGCGGCTTATGAATTGTCAGGATGAAGCAGCACCTCCTCGGTCGCCTCAATTGGGGAACTATGTTGCCACGGAGAAACCCACGCACAAATCGACATTTGGCGGGAACCTAATCGGCTCGTGAGGCGTTTCCTTTTCAAGAATCTCCTGCATAGGATGAAAGCAAATGTACTGCCCACAGTGCGGAACCGACTCTTCCCCGGGACTGACATACTGTCGCTCCTGTGGCACGAATCTTAAGGTCATCGGCAAAGCGGTCTCTCTGAGTGAAGCAATTGCGAGGAGCGATCGCGGACCGATGCCGAAGATCCGCGAGATGATGAAGAGCCTGAAAGTCGATCAGGTCACTGACGAGGTTGCGCGTGCGCTTGAGCACATGAACAAAGAGATTGCCAACATCTCGCCAGAGACAAAGGAATCGCCAAGGAAAGACTGGCAACAAGGTCGTCCCTGGATCAATATTCCCAAAAAGACTCCCGCCGAACGTCGCGAGCGCCACCTTACGAAAGGTGTAGTTTCGGTTTTTTCGGGAGCCGGCTTAACACTGTTTCTTTACTATCTATCTGCAGCCCTGGTCTTAAAACTTCCTGCTCACATCGTCGCGCAGATTCCTTTTGAAATCGACCCCGTCGTGCGAATGATTTGGTTGTTCGGGGCAATACCAATGCTCAGTGGCTTCGGTCATATTGTCGCTGGGCTATTGATTCGATCTAATCGCTACGAACTCCCGCCGGCCGAAGTCGTGAAACCAAATCATGTTGAATTTCCCAGACCCTCAATGACCAAAACGACTACTTCAATTCCACCTAGTATCACTGAACATACAACCGAATTGCTCGAAGAAAAGTCGTCTTAATCAGCCTTGCTCGGCTTCGCCACAAAAAAGAATGGTTTCCTCACATGTAAACAGAGGTAGCCGCCGTAACGGGGCAGTAGCCCGACTGTTAAGGAGGGCTGTCCAGCATCAACACTAGGTGAGCCCCTCCTTAACAGTCGGGCTACTGCCCCGACTCAAGTTGAACTGACTACGGCTTCCGAGGGTGAATCCGTATCGCGTAGTCCGGCCAACAAGTACTTGGGTCAAAGTCCTCATACGACGTTGAGTTAAATCTCTCCTCGTCGTCGAAACCAAAAGGCCCAAACGTCGTTGTTGCAGGCGCCGGTGGCGCAAACTTCGGATCAAGCGCTTTCGCGATTTGATCTCGAGCGTCGGCTAAGTGCGCCTTTGTCTCACGATCGACAGCGCGAGGCGCTGCCGCTGCAATCGCAGCACTCAGGTCACGCAACTCCGCCTTAATCATTGCCCGATACTCATCACCAACCGCAGGCCTCCCATTCAACTTCTGAGACAGCAAATCGATGTATGAGTTCTGCAGATTTCGACGGTAGACATCTATTTGTACTGGGCCTCCTTCGATTTCTTTCCAGATGCCTTTGCGCACGTCCGCCATGAACTCACCGGGGCGATAAGCTGCCGCCCCATCGATAGCGGACTGCTCTACCAGACGATCAAAGCGAGCATTGCTCATCAACGAGTTTAGAATTCGTTCCTGTGCGGCATTCACCCTTGCGACCGCGCCCGACGGTTCGATGCGCCTCAGGACTTCAGGTTTCAGCGCCCATGTGGGCGTAGCGAACGCGTTCTCATTTAAGAAACGAACTGCCGCAGCCTGTCTTTCACGCGGAACGATTGTAAACCGCACGCCTTCCTGCCCAGCGTGTTTTTGTTGCGAATTGAGTCCACCGACAATGCCATTGACGTGGTTCAGTTCTGTTGCCCACTGACCGAGCATACGTCCGTAGAGCTCTTCCAGATCATCATATGGCTCACCCGGGCGTGAAGTGGCTGTTAGCAACATGTCCGCCACGCGCTTTAAATTCTTAATTCCGTTAGTAGTGGCAACAACCGCATCAGCGTCGCCCACAGCTTCGGTATTCTCACCTGGATCGGAGCCACGAGCATCAGCCGTGGAGAAACGTAAATACGGCTTTGAATCCTGCTCTCGCGCCCATGAATCGAGAGTTGGTTTCTCCTCATCCGGTGTCTTTGCATTTGGAATTGGTTTGTAGCCCCACATCGTTGCCCACTTGTCGTAAGGACCAATGCGTGGAATCAAATCTTCCAAAGGAATGTTGTCTTCCGGTTGAGCCACGTAATTGAAGCGAGAGTAATCCATGAGTGTCGGCGTGTGACCCATCGTGCGGAGCCATTGAGGGTCACGCACCTTGTCGACGCCGTAAGTCGCGCTGGCTTTCATGTTATGTTGGAAACCAAGCGTATGCCCAACTTCATGCGCGATGACGTATTCAACGAGCCTACCCATCAGATCATCTGGGAGTGGAAGCTTTTTAGCCCTCGCATCGAGTGGTCCCACCTGAAGAAAGTACCAGTCGCGCTGCAGGTTCATGACATTGTGATAGTACTGAATATCTGACTCGAGTATCTCGCCTGTCCGCGGATCAGAGACGTGCGGTCCGGATGCATTCTCAATCGTGGACGGCAGATAACGAATACACGAGTAGCGCGCGTCCTCAGGATCCCAGTTCGGATCTTCGGCCTTACTCGGCGCTTCCTTTGCGATAATTGCATTCTTGAAACCAGCCGCCTCAAATGCTGGTTGCCAGTCTTCAATTCCCTTCTTTATCCACTTAACCCACTTGGTCGGTGTTGCTGGGTCAACGTAATAAACAATCGGCTTGATTGGTTCTGACAGCTCGGCGTTAGGATCCTTTTTCTCGAGCCGCCATCGAGTGATATAGGTGCGCTGGGGTGCCCGCTGTTCATCCACACCATAATCAGTTTGTCTGATCGTGAAGTAACCGACTCGCTCGTCAAACAATCTGGGCATCATCGGGTTCACCGGGAGCTTGACCATACTGTAGTGCATCACCACCGTTGCATTTGTGCCGGCGCGCATTCCCTGCGCAAATGGATTTGGTGGCGGCTGAGGTCCGCCTGTGCCTGCAGTCGGGGTTACATCAGGCGGCGAGGTGTAGGTCTGAGACACTTCGACCTCAATGTTTGTTGGGAAAGATTTGGTCTTTTCAATGAACGATCGCGTAGCGTCAAAACCGCGCGCGCGCAATCGTGTCCGAGCACTGAATTCTGTCACTTCAGTCGTGAACAATCTGGTCACATCAATGACAGCAGTCTCTTCTTTGCCAAACGCCTCGATGTTGAAGGCCATGATGATGGTGTCGTTATTAGCAGCTTGAACCGCTCTGGCCACGGGGAATTTCGGATCAGCAACCACATCGTAAGCAACGTTGCGCAGCAAAACTCGATTGCCCTTTCGCTCCCACTTCACTACTCGATTACCGGCTGCCTGTCCGCCATATCCGACTCCCAACGTCGTCCGCGCAATCTGACTGACCCAAAGAAACTCCTTGCCGAGTTCGCTCTTGGGGATTTCGTAATAGACCTTGTCTTTGATCGTATGAATTGTAAAAACGCCTTCGTCTGATTTGGCATCTTTTGTAATGACGCGCTCATAAGGACGTGGTTCGGCTGGTGGTGTAGTTCGTTCGGGCCGTTGTTGTTCTTGACCGCCGGGTGCGCCAGTAGGTGGACCTTGTGGATCCTGAGCAGGGCTACCGGCCTCCGAGTGAGTGACGAAGACGAGAGCAGAAATAAGTAAAAACAAAACAAGGATCGAGAGAGGCAGAGACCGAGATCGCATCCGCATGCGTTTACTCCTTCCGATTGGTTGATGAAGTTTTCGAGTGCGGGTCGCCGCCGCGAACTGCAATTGAGCAAATTAACTTGCAGGTCGGATTCTGCTTTGAATCTATAGATTGCCGGAGCAACCCAGAATGAGCAGTGCGAACAATAAGCTCAGCGCAGGGCGATAGTCAACGAGGGCTCCTAATCGTAGGCGCCCCATCGTACTGGGACCGCAGGCGTCCCCGCCTGCGGTCCCAGTACGAAGAAATTTTACGCCTTGCGATTGATCATACTTCGACGGGAAGGTCGAGTGGTCACAGCAGTCTGAATACGATCGACAAGTAATGGCAGCGGATTGATTGCACCCGTTGACGTGTAAACACCGAAGTGCAGATGCGGAGGAGTGCCTTGCGCATTACCGGTCGTCCCTACATAACCAAGTAGCGTCTGTCTCGTCACCTGATCGCCAACGGCAATTCCCGGTGCATATGAATCCAGATGCGCGTAGTAATACACGCGGCCTCCATCGCCGATGACGGACACCGTTTGCCCGCCAAGATTATTTTCGCCAACTTTGTAAATGTAGCCTGAAGTTGCGGAATAGATAGGAGTTCCTTTGGGTGCGAAGATGTCCTGACCTTCATGAACGCGATCGGTGCCGCGAGCTGCATGCCAGGTATTAGCGATCTGACGCTTCTGAACATCCGTCAGCGGCATGGATAACCTCGAATCCGGTTCGCGAGTGTAGAGTCTGGCGACCCGACCATAAAACAGCAGCGTGTCCCAGGCTGCCCCTCCAATGCCCGATAACGACAGAACTACAACAGCCAAGACTGTGACGGCAGATACTTTGACGAGTCTCTTCATTCCGGCGGTGGAATGCGGTGCTGGTTTTGGCAGTTGAGTGTTGGGGCCAGCGTTGCTTCGGCCACTTCGTCGCATGACTCCGTTAACGAAACTCGGGACGGATTCGTTCCGGGGAAGTATCGGCGACGGGGCGAGGGGGCGAGCGGAGACCCGGAGACCTTCCAACGCTCACTCGCCCCCGCTCCCACTCACCCTCTCATACTCTCACCCACTTCTCTCAGCTCCCTTTCGTCGAGGTCCTCTCTGAAAGAATCCAATGGTCCGGGTCAAGTTCAACCTTATTCGGACGCATCGGCAATCGAATCTGGAATGGAGTCGAAGCACCCTGCACAATCACTGTTGTTGTACCTCGTTGGTTACCGCCAAAGTCAAGCTTCAACGGTAAAACCATCACCCAGTCGTTAGGTGTATTCTGCTGAACAACTGTACCCGAAAGCATGAATTTGCCGTTAGGTGCATCCGCGATGCGATATTGCAATTCATACGAGGGCAGCGCGGTTTGGTAAACCATTTGAAGGAACAACCAATTCAGATCGGGAAGATTATATTCTTTCGCAATTGGTGTTCGTGCGAAATGTTCGTTCACAACCCGACGAAAGTCATCGGTCGACGCAGTCTGATTACGATAACGTGTGACGAAGTCGGTCATCATGTCAAAGAACGGCTGTCCATTACCAGTGTTTGGATCGGTCATCAGGAAATGCAGCATCCTTAGAACTAACGCTCCTTTGTTGTAAATCAGCGTCTGATAAGCACCAAAAGTTTTACTCGTCGAAAGACGATGACCAAGAATGATCGGTCCAACGTCGATCAGA